>JAABUK010012186.1_pt1 | contig 10999 bp, 11 predicted proteins | sample 5559141 | NCBI WGS metagenome assembly JAABUK01 (sample SAMN10711869, study PRJNA513367) | rock metagenome | isolation source: Antarctica rocks | place: Antarctica: Victoria Land, Pudding Butte nord | collected 2016-01-03
CACAGCACATGACCCAGATCTGACAGCGATGTGAACGGCAGAGGACACATCTCTGGTGCATCTCTACCACTGAATGGTAGCAATGAGTGTGCTCCATGATCAGTATGATACATGTGACATGCAATCAAAAGACAACCCGCACTTGATCGTTCCTGCAATCAGGCAATACACAGGCATACTGGCTCTGTCTATGACTGCTGCAGTACTGTGTCCAGTGTGTCCAGTAGATCCTTGCAATGCGTCAACTGATGCTACGCTAAAGACCAACTTCTTGTCACCCTTATCTGAAGACAAACTGTGACTGTTCCCTGTCTGGACGACTTGCAAAGCCAGAAGGTGCAAGTTCTGGATGACATTTATGAGCAGGTGAAGTGCTTGATGGTGCTGCAATACCTTCTGGTGCCAAATGACCTGCGGTCTCTGGGGGCCTTGAAGCAAATCGTTACAGGTGATTGAACCCAGCAAGACAACAGCCTGGTTTCCTGTTCTGCCTCAATGTGTTAGGACCTCTGTTGAAGCTGGGTCAGGCTGTCTTGCACTAAATACACACGTCTGCACAGTGTCAAGCATACTTTGCAGTTGCACAGGCTGATCTGCAGGTTGCAAAACTAAATGTTCACATAGTTCGGTACTTGCATACACCCAGCACCTCACAGTCATGGCTGTACCTCCCGCTGAGGCACATCTGAAAGTCCACGCTGTAGCCGCAGATGTCAATTGCCTGCACCAAGAAGTTGCAAAATCTTCAGGCCTATGGATTGGAATCAGCAGCAGGTTGGCCATCATTTGTGCAGGCAATGCGGTGGTCAAAATGATCAGCAACAACAAAGCTCATGCAATGAGTCATTTTTGTAGACGACGAGGTGGCCAAAAACACCAACAAGAACAAAGCCCAGCATGCAATCATCTTTGAGGCGGTGGCGCTGGCTCTTGCCGTGGATGGCCAATGCAGAACTGCTGCAAGCCAGTGTCAGCCCACTGGGGAACTGCATCAGCATGAGGCATTAAGTATCTGGCTATGTGAGAACAAAGTCTACCTGGCTGAGGTCCCGGCTGTCATCAACACCATCCACAGGTCAGCCTGACCCTGCCAGAATAATGTTTGCTAGATGCAGGTTCTGTTGTAAAGCTGCAATGCTACACAAACTTTGCAAGTATGACTGGTATAATGTGGCGGTGACGTCATGTGACAGCACCAGGAGCTGTGTACCTATGGCAGACCAAGAGAAGGGGGCTCTGACCAACTTTGCACCCTTTTGTCTTGAAATCAGACAGCGCTGGACAAGCCTCCAGCTGGTCACTGCGCAAAATTGAGTATTGTCAAATGAACCAAATCTTGCAACTTTCTACATTTGCATTCCTTGAGTGCAGGTGTGCCTGTACAGCATCACAAGTACTCAAGACACACTTGGCTGAAATAAGGACAGATAGTGGAGGGGCACAATGATGGCAAGCACCACAATCCTGCTGCAGCAAGTTCATTAACACAGACCATTTGAGTGTGTGCATTTGGCTGCCTGCTTCTGCAGGAAGGCAGCTTCTTGCAGGCTGTGCTGATCTTTGGCAGCAGGAATGCGCATGCTCAAAAGGAAGTAGAACTTGGAGAGGATGCGTGTGCTATGGGACAGAGCTGAGAACATCACCAGAGTTTCCACTCCAGCTGCAGCCGAGGGGAAGGGAAGCTGCATCTGAGAGGAAGGAAGCTGGAAAAGGAGGAAAGCCATCAGGATGTATGAGTGACAGGGTCAGCAAGCTGCCAAATTATAGATGTGAATCAGGGAATTTCGAGTAACTTCCTCAGGGGATGCAATGCATTGCATGTGACTTTGGCTGTTTTCACTAATATCATATGTTGCCAATGAATATGGCCACATCAGCTTCAGCTGTATCGATGTGAGTATCACTGTGAAGAGTGCACGAAGATTGACACATGGTCTTTGGGACATCTTCCAATGGCAAGACCAGTGGTCTTATGCCCTGACATGTGACAATGGCTGGTAGCTGTCTGGACAGCACAGTCCACCAAGCTTGCAGGCACATCTTTGCTGCGCTGTGTCATTAGCATAGCTGTGACTTGCCAAGTGGCAGGGTGGTGGCTGTATCTTTTGGCCTTCCCTGCCTCCCAACCTGTGTGGCCAAACAAGGATGGGTTCAAAATGCATGTCCCACATTGTACATGCGATGTCAAGCCCGCTTCTGCATGCAACAAGTTGTGTATCCACAGATGTTCAGGAACATGATCTCCAACTGGTATGAGGAAGAAGTAGTGCAAGTGCAGGTGTCTTTTTGTTAAAAGTTTGCATCATAACATGGCACCAGGGTAGGTCCAGCAGTGTGGCCAGGTACCAAGCCTTGCAGCCAGACTCTGTCCTAACCTCTTAAATCTCAGCAGTCAATTGACTTGTAAGGGCTTCAAGAGCCGCACATTCATCATCAGCTTCAAAACAGAAGGTTTAGGGAGCAGCGCCATTGTTTTTTCTGCAAGTTTGGTTAGCAGAGAATGAGCATAATGCACTGTTGTGGCTTATTGCAGATGCCACATGGTGTGTGCTTGGGTGGTCAGCAGCATCCCTAACATAAAAACAGCTCCACATGGATAACACTGGAGTTGCCCAGTAAGACAGTACACCATTGCTTGTCAGCAATGCAAACTGAAATGAAAATAATCAGACGACGTTTTATGTCATTTTTTTAATTTTACCTTTTTTATGAACCCCTGCGCAGCTGTGAGGTTGCTGAATGGCTCAAGGAACCAGCCTATTGAGGCATATGGAGTAAGACCGTTGCAGCAGCCAGCCTTGGGTCAGGGGGCAAGGTGAGCCAGTAATCCTGCACACATTCAAGAGAGTTAGCAACATTGGCTGATGTTTCCTCAGTGTTGTGCTCATTGCCATAATAACCGCCCATGCGAGCCAGGTCTTTGCAAGGTCCAACCCGTGTAGGTATAAGCTTGTGGGTGCCAGTGGTCCTCAAATGCAAAACACCCTGTTCATGACAGCTTGGAATGTGGCTGGTGAATTGGTGAGGCCAAATGGCAAACCCTGAACTGGTGGTGGCCAAATGAATTTCTGAAGGCTGTCTTTGGTCTGTCTGACTGCAAGAGGTTCTGATGAAAGCCAGAGGCAGCATCAAAGCTAGTGAAATATTGTGCTCCCTGCAGCTTGTCAAACACATCATCAATGTGAAGTAGAGGGAAACAAGATTTCATTTTAAGCTTGTCTAATGCTCGATGGTCAACTACCATGCGCAGCTCACCTACTTTCTTTAGGGTTTGTAGAGTAAAGGGGCTCCATATGGACTGACAGAAGGCTCAATAGGTTGCTTCTGCAGATCTGCAGCAGCTTTGTCACTGGACGCTTAACTTCAACAAGTTCAGGCGATACATGGGCTTGAAGGGAGGCTGTGCAATCAGGTGTCAGAAAAATGACATGCTCAGTACCTCTATAAGAGGCAGTCCAGATGGTTCAGCAAAGTGTGACTTGATGCCATCAAGCTGCTGAGTTGTTGTGAATGCAGTGTCAGGTGCAGTGCAATGTGCAGATGCAGAAGCAGCACAAGCAGATGTGTGGTCAGATGTTACACGTAAGAGCCATTTGTAACACAGTGTAAGGAACGACTGCAGTGTTGACCATAACAGTAGAGGTCTTGCAGTCTTGATGTATAGCACGCTTGCACTGTGAAGCTTTAAGAAAGAGCTTCTCAACAGGGAGCCTAGCAGAAGCTGCAACAGGTGCTGGAGGGAGCTTCAGAGTGTGAGTGCAGTGTAGTGAAGCAAAATCAGCTCCGCTGTAGGACAGGGGACGCAAAGTGTAAGCTTTGTTATGCTGCACAAGTGTGCAGGTACCAAGGTGATAGTTCAACACAGCCTTATATAAGTTTTTGACTGAATATAAGGCTGTGTTGAACTATCACCTTGGTACCTGCACACTTGTGCAGCATAACAAAGCTTAATTAAGTTTTCTTGAGAACAATGTCATAGTCTATGGAGAGCTCAGGGACAAAGCAAGAAATGCACTTGCGAGAAGCACCAATGTGCAGAGTGACTTGCGCAGTACCAAGAGTAGGGCTTGAACTGCCATCAGCTATCAGCCATCAGCTAACTCAAGAGGGGCCTCAGTTTCAGCTTGCCAATGATCAGCGCCTTCTTTGAAACGAAGTTGGCAGACACCCCAGAGTCCATAGGCGTAAGGGCATCCTGCTGCTCTAAGTGACCAAACAGCATGGTTAAAGGTTCGCTAGAGACAGCAGCAGGAACAGAAGGCACAGCTAAAGGCTGATGCGCAATTACTTTATGCAAAGGGAGGCATTGTTCGCCAGCAACAGGTGGTATATGCGTAAACAAAACAACATCAGTGAACACATGTACATGCCAGTGAGTCCCAGCCATTGCACGACACTTGCCAGATGCAGTAGGTGCATCAAATAGTGTGGATCCTTTACAAATAAGTCCTTAGATGTGCATGCCCTTTGGGAAAGGAGGCATGACAGGCAGCAAGAAGCCAGGCACAACAATGCATGCGGTAGTGCTTGGTGCTGCTTGCTTGTACTGCAAGTAATGCTGCACAAGCTCAGGTAGCAATGTGAATGGGGTACTGACCCACATGTGACCTGAATGCATGTCAGGAATGACCTAGAAGGACGGCAAATTCAAGAGCAGTGTGCATTGTCATCACAACCATTTGCAGCAGCCATCCAGTGTGAATCATTTGCCAGACAGGGATTGCAACTCTGAAAATAAAGCTGCGACAAGCTTGCAAATGAAGCAAGTCAGCTGCACATTGGGCCGGATCTGCAGAAGCTATATTAGAGTATCCAGAGGACTGCTACATCACATGTTATGCAGGTACAGAAGAAGAAAATTGCTCCCACCTAGTGTCCATGGGCCCAGGCCCATTGTTGAAGTCAAGCTGCTGTTTTTGGGCAGTTCTGCCACTTGCACTGGTCAGCTCCAGTGTAGCCCTTGAGCCAGCAGGTGTTGGGGCGCCTGGCTTTGAGGTGCTTGGCCAGTGCAGGGGGAACTGGGGCAGGCGAGTTGCCATTCCCAGTGGACCAAGGGCTCTGTCCCCTCCATCCAGCACAAGGCCTCTACCTTAGCTGACCAGAACCCAGAGCAGTGCCGCCAAATTGGCAAAGCGGCTGAGAGCAAATTTATGGTGGAATTTGTTACGTATATATAGAAGAACATTTTTGGGCTGATGCGAGTATGGGTTGAACCAATGACTAAGCGTGCTTGGTCATGAACGACACAAGCGGTGCAATACTGGTAAGTTGACTCTTGCGTTTCCATGGATCTTGTGGCTAGACCTGCACGCACTCACAAGCAAGCAACTAGCTGAAGCTTGAATCTGATGCAGCATGCATCGGAAAACCTGTGCGTGCACACTACTGGCATCACTTTGATGAGCTGCAGGACTCAGTGGGGCACGCCTGACCTGCAAAGCTGCGGCGTGCCCTGATAAACTAGCGTTGCAAGCTTGACTGCACCTGTGGGCTTCACGTGCAGTTGCATATAGCTTCTGTTCATGCTCGAATCAGTCATAATGTCTGGGCTTCAATTGACAATGCCTCAACAAAATTTGACATTGTTGTTGCCTGCAACCTGCAGGCAACTTCAGATCTTACTGGTTCGGTTCCTGGCTCAATGCAATCTTGCGCTTTGCTTGCGTGAAGCAAACACTGCTGAGACATGTCTTTTGATATTGCCATGATGTGCTCTCAACTTGCTCATAGTTGAAACTTGGGTTTTCAGGTATAACCACCAATATGACAGCTCCACATGTGCTTGCGCTCATGGCCAGCTGCGCTCATGACCAGTTGTCAAGGCTGTCACCTTGCCTGACAGTCAGCAGCAATGCTTTGGATGCTTTGGAGACCATGTATATCTGCACTCTTTTGGGCAAGAGAGGTCTCACCATGATACTGTTGTCCAGCTGCGTAAAAGCCTATGTACTGGGCAGCTACCTGTTGTGACTGCAGCACCAACGGGTAGTGATAGCAGCATTGACTGAGGTTGGCAAACGCCCTTGTGAGATCAAGAGAATTCAAGACATCTGTCAGCAACATATGTATGTTTGAGAACGTACAGACCCATTGACCGCAATTCCAGCAAGACAAGCTTAACCTTGCTGCACAAGTGTGTTGAAAGCAATTGCAGCAGGCCTGCTCAATAATAATAATAATAATTACAACACTTTCCAGCTCATGATGAGCTAGGTACGTGCGGGACAAGTCTTGTCTTTCCAAAGCAGTCTGTCTTGCACATCTCTATACGGTCTACCAATCCAACGGGTTTGACAATCATGCAAAGCAACATCATTGAAACTAGACCTGGGACGACCAGGTGGGCGGAGCCCCTTAACTTGACCAAACAATAGTTTCTTAGGTTCCATCATTAGGCATCCCGAAAACATGACCTAGCCATCTGAGTCTTTTGCCTTGCAACTGAGACTCCACGGACAGGGTTTGTACCTGTTCAACATGTCCACATTTGCCACAGATGCGTTGCAAGCAGTTCATCTGAAGAACAGCTAAAGGGCTGATGTGTTGCTTCACGACAGCCCATGTTTCTCCAGAATACAACAGCACTGACATGACGACGCACTTGAAAATTTGCATTTTAACAGACAAGGTCAAAGCCCTAGAGGACCAAATGTTGACCCGTCTGAGTTGCTGGAAGGCACTGTTTGCAGCAGTCACTCGGTGTGTTATCTCAGCGTCTAAAGTGCAGTCTGAGTTGAAAACACTGCCCAAGTACTTAAACTGGGAAGCATTACATGAGCTTGTAACAAAATATGTTCAGTATTGCCATTTAGACAAAGGCCCCAGATGCCTCAGAGCCTTTAAAGCCTTGTGCCTTTCAGCTGACAGCTGACCTGACTGCATGCATGCCTTCAATTTCCAAAGCTCAAGCACAATGCTTTACACAAAACAAGCCTGTCAGCAGCTAGCTTGGACGAGAGGATGGTGCATGCTCATGACAATCCAGCAGTCAAACCTAGCAACCTATTGAGCATTGACACAAGGGTTACATGTGATGTTGCTGACCTTAACGAGGCAACAGTAGCCAGAACATCTTCCTCATCGGGCAAGCTTGTATGAGAACTTGGACTTGAGTACTGAACCGACCTGGGTTGTTGTCAGCTTCACACCAGCCCCAGATGTGGGGGCAATCCAGGGGTGGTCGCCAGGGAGTCCATAGCTGGGGAGTCAGGTGGTAGAGCTAGCAGTTAGTAGGGTCAAGGCAGGTGCAGGGCAAAGTTAGCCTCCAACGCTCAAGAGTCTGCAGAGGATGCAGACTTGCTAGCTCAGGTCACGAGGGCCTTTTTTTTGCAGGCTTCGAATGACATCAACTGCATGCTTACACTCTAGATCTGGTGACTGACTTGTACACCTGTTATTCAGGCACTGTTTCAAATTACATGATTATTTACTCTGATAGCTCTGAGTTGTGAGTGCCTAAGTAATGCACATGAAATCTAGCAGCCCGCTGCAACAGTTCCTGTCTGTACATACCCTGCTTATTGGGACGCTTACCATCAGACGTTGTTGCTCTCTGTTCTGTCATTTCCCACAAAGTCTTGCAACGGGATGCGTTAGCATCACTGCTGCAGTTGCCAGTCATGTCACTCAAGCATGCATTGCCACTCAAGCATGCATTTGCTGTGTTGTGCAGCAGGCACATGACCCTGATGGACTGTAGCAAGCAAAGACAAGCGAGCAGTGAACATAACAGTGCACCAAGATAATCCAGATAAATTCAGCCAGAGAAGCTTTAGGGCATGCACATATGGGAGCTGCAGCACAGCGCCTGAGTAAAGCATGGGCGTCTGTACATCAGCTGAGCACCATGCATGGGTGGACCAGGATATTTGACAAGGAGCCTGAAGTCCGTCCCTGTGTCCAATACTAGTACCTGTTTGCGTTTAGTCACCTGTCCTACCTTGTTTCGCTTGTGCTAAGGGTCTTGCTGTACACATGCTTTGCACGCCAGATCCAGGATGCCATGTCTGCTGTTTTGAGGTGGGGTCTTTGCAGACTCATGATAGCTGTATACATTTGTGTTAAGGTGAGCTGTAACTGTCTGTGAACCTGATCGGTTATTTGAGCATGCTGCTGGTACCATGGTGGTGTACATGCTGCTGCTAGTTCAGTCCTGTTGGAAGTGTAATGCAACTTGTTTGCAGGTCATGCTCAAGCACACCTACCCGCCGCCCAGCAAGCTCCTGTGCCCAAGCAGCCAGCAGATCCAGCTGCAATCTCACCCCCAGACAAGAAGAAGCTCAAGTCAGTCAGGACAGCTCCCAACATACAGCAAAACTCCGATGACATAGACACTCCTAACATCCTTCACAGTGGAAGTGGGAAAGGCAGGGGCTGTGGGGAGGCAAGGGGCCCAGGGCTAGGGTCACAAGTGGCAGGGGCACAGGCACAGGCAGGGGCAGGGGCAGATCAGCCCGCAACGTTGCTGAATCAGCAACAGATGAGGCTTGCTAGCTCAGGTAATGTGGATTGTTTGTTGACAAGCTGTAAATGACAATGGCTGCATGATGACTGGAGTCCTTGTCATGAGTATTGCATCATGCTAGCCAGGCCCCTGCTGTTCTGCAATCCAGATGTTCATCATCCCTCAGGCAGCTGTCAGTGGGCACTTGAGCATTGCACAGGGAACTCGGCAGCCAGCTATATAGCCATATATGCCATTATATGTTTGTCAGAACACATCTGTAAAGGTGTTTCCCACAGCTGCTGCTGAGTGCTGTCAAAGCTTGAATACCCAAAATGCAATTGCATCACTGCTGCAGATGCGTCTCATGGATGTATCACTCAGTCGTGTGCTGTATTGTTGCAGCAAGCACATGGTCCTGATGGCTTGGAGGAGGCTCAAATGAGTGAGCAGCAATACAGTGACCCTTGCCTGTAGCTGGAAGATGCGCATGAGACAGCTTACAGTAGTGGACAGCCCAATGTCAGGCAAAAATTCTGTTCATCATGACGAGCCCTCAGCTTGAGCGCAATGCTTGGTCTGTAATCTGTAGGTCTTGCACACAAGGCCTGTGCAGATTCGCTGAATTCAATGCACAGCAGCTTTGTGATCACCTCTGTGATCTATCTTGCCCAAATTTTGCCCTCTTCCCTCTGATCTTTCTGTTTAGATGCCTTGTAGCTACATACTTGTAGGCCTTGTCTTCAGGCAAGACCTGGATTTCAGCATGCTATGTCTTTCTTGTTTGGTATTGGTTGGAGCAGAGCAGTGATGCAATGCTCACCAAGGACAAAATTGTGACGCAAAGGGCACTCAGAGACAGCCCTGGGCATTGCTGAGTGGTGGGTAGAAACATTATTGAATGAAGCACATGACATTGGACAGGGCAGCCAGGCCATGAAACACTAATGTAGCTTGCACTAGAACATGGCTTGTTGTGTGCTGGGTGTCAGCAGTGCAACACAACATGTGATTTGGACAATACACTTAGAATGTATGCAAGACAAATAAGGTGTATGCAGCTGTAGTAAGAACTCAAGACGAACACTGCCATGCAAGCAAAGATGAGTCAGAAATATACACATCATCAGCCTTGCTGGATGACGACACCTGCTCCTCCAGATTTTATGATTGGTAACCTGCATCTTGTGACAGAAAACGCTGCTGTAAGCGCTTTATTGTCAGCGCTGCTGCTGCTGCAGCTGCTGCTGCTTTTGCAACAACATAATGATATGCAGGTATAAATGCACATGATGTGTGTTGAAAGTAACAGTCTATCTAACAGTCGGCACACTGTGAGTCATGTACAGTGTGTGCGTGTGGTCAAAAGAGCAGAGCAGACAGGCATTCTCAACATCTGTTGTTGGTGTGGTCAGAGCAGTAAGCAATTGGTCTGTCAGAGAACCCCTTTGGCTTTGGCTTCATTGGCTTTGGCTTTATTGGCTTTGGCTTTGGCTTCGGCTGTGGCTTTGGCTTTGGCTTTGGCTTTGGCTTTGGCTTTGGCTTTGGCTTTGGCTTTGGCGCTGTCAGTTGCTTGTCTGCTGAGCAGAAGCTACCCCAAATGTCGAACAAAGTCTACAGTTTTGGCGTTTATGCTTGCTCTCTTTAAATGCAAGACCATGCTGAGTCATTGGGTTGCCAATTGGACATACAACAAGAGAACATGTCTTTCCTCAAAGAGATATACCGGTATAAGGCACATGGAGACGTGTCATTGACAAGTCTGTCAGTGGTATGTATATGGGATATTTGCGTGGTCGCAGAGGTGCATCACCCGTGAAGAATGGTGTGTCACAAATGCATCATAGCCTTTGAGTGGATGTATCTAACTTTGCAGCCTGTTGCCATTGTTGCCCCAAACGAACCTGTCCATCCATTCATTGAATGAACGGATGAATGGATGGACAGAATGCAAAGGAGTAATCTATGAATATCTGAAAAGATGAATTGATGGATGGCTGATGGATGGATGACTGATGGATGGATGCATGAGTGTATGGATGGATGCATGCATGCATGAATGAATGGCTGCATGGATCAATGAATGGATGAATGCATGGATGAATGGATGAATGGATGAATGAATGAATGGATGGATGGATGAATGAATGAATGGATGGATGGATGAATGAATGAACTAGACTGCAACACAGTCAAAACTGTGACCCGCTCAAGGCCACAGCTTGCGACAAGCCTTGCCTCATGGTCGTGCAACAGTCAGGTGATGTGAGGATGCTGCGACAGTTTGTCTGATGGCTCTTTGAATGTCATTTCTCAGGGTCGCCAGTGCTTGCAATGGATCCAGCCAAAACCATATTTTTAGGTGATCGCGCTGAAGCCTTGCCCGCCATATATTCCATTGGCGATGCAACTCCTGTATATAGTGCCGGCATTCAAAGGCCCGTGTACAAGGTCACAAGGACCGACACAGCCGAGCTGGTTGCCTGCACGAAAATCTCCAAGGCGTCACTTGATAGGCAGGACGGTATGCAGGCTCTTCAACAGGTAGGCCATAAG
>JAABUK010012190.1_pt1 | contig 10998 bp, 8 predicted proteins | sample 5559141 | NCBI WGS metagenome assembly JAABUK01 (sample SAMN10711869, study PRJNA513367) | rock metagenome | isolation source: Antarctica rocks | place: Antarctica: Victoria Land, Pudding Butte nord | collected 2016-01-03
AAGTTATGGGGGATGAGACCGAAGAGGCGGTTGCGAAGGGGGGTTTGAGTGCGCCGTTGGTGGTGGTGGGGTTGAGTCTGTGGATGTTGTTGATGACGGCAGCGTATTTTCATACGTGGTTCGAGAAGGTATGTGATTTGAACTCTGTGCTATGGTGGTATAATAGGACTGACTTGGTGTAGTTCACTGGGCTCTTGACTGCATCTGCGGGCGTCTTTGTGGTCCACTTCCTGCCACGCGCATTACCGGCAATGAGGGAGTTCCTTGGTATGCCAGGTATTTAGGTCTACTAGAATTGCTAGCAACATTTTGCTCTGATTGTCGCCTTCCTCGTTCTATTATATATATTGCAATTCCTCAATGCCTTCCTTGCTTAAACAGGGCATAAGAATAGCTTCAGTAGCACGAGATGGAAACGGAAATGACAGTATGATATTAAGGTAGGCAGGCGTGATACGCGAGACGCTGCTGAAGCGGATGGGTGTGAAAAGTTGTGAGAAGAAGTGCTGCGAGCTGTGTGTCTGTATGAGGGGTGGGGAAGAAGGGGTGGGAGTTGGGCGTGTAAAGGAGGAGTGGTGACGGTTCTGCTTTAAGTGAAGCATGGGTATGTTACATAACTACCTTTTCCATTGATTTCTTGGTGTTAGAGCGAGCGACTAGGGGGAATCTGCACGAGATTGTGCGAGTGGGATTTTGAAAGCGAGATGATGCGTGCGCATATGTGTGCTTGACTGGAGCTACGGTGTTTGCATGGTCGGAGGTTGACTGGTATGTTCATGAATGATTGTTGATGTGTATATACATAGTACCGTTGTGGGTTCATGATTCGCTTTTGCAATGCCATTAAGACTTTGTTCGTTGTGAACTCAGTCCGACTTGTGAGTCGTTGATGTCTTTGAAGTACCTAGTGATAGGCACATCCAACGCGTTGCTTATTAGGTCATAGTCATTTCAACATTACTTTTACACTTTTAAAGGTGCATCTCATCTCCTTATTTTCGTAATACGAACTTAGGATAGCGTGGCGGACAAAGGTAGCTTTCTCGACGAGGTCCCAACATAAACCGTTTTGGTGTATTTAGATATGACCCAGTTCTGGGTCACCGGATCCCAATTGGAGAGGTCTCGTCGGGTAATGTCAGCTTCAAACGTCGCGGCTGAATTGGGTTGAATTGAAAGTCGCTCAAAATTCCGTAGCACAATCTTAGGATCATAAGGTCCACCAAGCGAGATATACAGCTGAGGAACTTCTTCGCCTGCTTTGGTGCCGGTGTTGGTGATCGTTGCTCTGACCTGGTACAGAACGTCATACAGCTCTAGGTTGCCACCTGGTGCGCCACCAGCTGGAAGTAGAGGTTGGGCGGAACTGTTCTGTGAATTGGGAGGAACGAAGCTGTTGTCTCCATAGGCACCGCTCGAATTTGCTGCAGTTGCAAGGTTGGTGCCGTTGAGGTACGGATAGATGTAAAAGGGGATCGCAGTCAAGTTCGATGGAAACTGATAGTCAGAAGAGCTATTGGAGACGGTGCCATAGGTTGGTGCAGCTGTTGTGGATCCTGTTGTCGGCGTGTACGTGCCGTTCATGCCCAGGATAGAAGTGACCCGCAGATTTGAGTAGGAGAAGGTTGTGTAACTCAAACCATATCCGAACTCATAGACTGGCGTTATGTCGGCCTTGTCAAGAGAGCGATAGTCAATGAAGACACCTTCGGTGAATGCAACCTGAGGTGCGGCTTCACCGTTATTGGGTTTGTAAAGGAGATCGGTCCCATAGTCCTCACGGTTTCTGGCAAGTGTGAACGGAAGCTTCGCACCTGGGTTGACCCGTCCATAAAGGACATCAGCAATGGAATTCCCTGACTGCTCGCCAGGTATGCCAGCCCATAGAATGGCCGTGATGTTTGGATTGTCCGAGTAATTGCCTAAAAGGACCGGACCCGTCGAATGGATGACCAGAATAGTATTGTTGCATGTCGCTGAGACGTTCGTGATCAACGTGTCACCACCATCCCAAAAAGTGAGGTTGTTGCGATCGCCCTCATTGCCGTCCCAATTGATGTATCCTTCGCCGCTGTCTGCGTTGACAAAAGCTATCGCAACGGATGCTTGACCTGCGAGTGATAGGATTTGTGTTCCTGCAAAATTATTTGTGATTGACTGGAAGGCTCCATTGTTGGAGAGAACCTCGTTCTGTATTGCGGTCTCGGGCGTAACCAAATAAGCAAAGTTTGCACTACCCGAACCCCATGCCATAGCAAGGGTTCCGTTGTCGCAGCCTCTATCGGGACAGCCATTCGGACCCAAGGGATTATCTCCTGCGTCATCTCCGAACACCACAGTCATCTTTTCTTTGCCGGTCAATGGCAAGGTGTTATCGGTATTCTTGAGCAGAACAGTACTCGCAGCACCAATCTGGCGGATGAGATTACCATGTTCTTGACGGACGTCGATGTGCTCATTAATCAGCGTGTATCCCTCCTTGGCGAAATAGTGTTGATTGCCAAAGGTATCCAATGTCCAGGAGTCGAAATTGATAGGAATTGAGGCATTGTCACGACCGACATAATACCAAGCAGCGATGATTCGGATAGCCATGTCGTCCAAACGCCATTGAGGCACTGTGCCATTCAATATAGCGATTGTGAGATTGGCACCCCAATAAGATGAGCCAGAATCAAAAAGTACATCGCCAGGCATTGTCATATCCAGGCCAGCTAGCGCAGTACTAACGCCAGAATGCTGCGCCTGCCAATCGCTCATGACAAAACCTTGGAAGTCTAGCTCGCCTTTCAGAAGGTAGTTGAGCATATAGCTGTTCTGACAACCATAGCTGTTGTTGATCTGATTGTACGAGCACATGACTGAACCGACACCAGCTCTGACGGCATCTGCGAATGGCCTCGAAGGGGTTAGCATGATCGGACGGATGGACAGTTGAACCAGACAGACCATAAGTAAAGCTCATGCATGGTAACATCATCAATGTTCGAACTGAGAGCATCGCTAATCTTAGAGCCGTATCCGGCAGCCTCAGGGACCTGGCGGAAGTGCTCTTGTTCATTGCCGATGTAGTGTTTGGCGCATGCAATAACGCCAGCACTCTGGATGCCTTGAACAGTTTGTGCGATTTGGATGCCGGTCAAAACAGGGTCAGGACTGAGTGTGCGAGTTAGTATCGACTACACAATTGTGCGATCGCTGATTGGCAAGCTCACCTAAAACCCTCCCAGTTTCGTCCACCCTCTGGAGAACGTCCCAGAGGTCCAGCCACAGGTCCCAATTGGACATCTGACCCTTTCATCTGATGTTCGGAGCCCATAGCCTGGCCTCTCGCGTATGCCAGACCTCGATCGAAGGTTGCAGCAACATTGACACCAGCAGGGAAGACTGAATTGTAGTCGGTGTCTCTGACGCCCACTGGCGAATCTTGCATGCACATGCTTCGAAAGCCCAGTCGCGGAATAGCTCCATTTTGTCCTACGCAACGTTCTCCCTGCCACCTGCTCAAAATCAGCTTCCAGTCTCGAATCAATCAGATAGCATTGCATATACCCAACACCCGTCGTCAGATTGACTTTTTCAAGCAGCGTGAGCTGGCTCACGAAGGCCTGCGCCTTGGCATAGGCACTCGCCCATTCACCAGCTCCGGATCCCCATGGGGATGGATAATATGGTGGCGAGAACTCGGCATTCTCTTGAGCGGGCGGATCCGGGGAAGTGGCATTTGGATAAGTTGCAGCGGGAAAAGGCGCGGTGGAGTTGCCTCTTTGCTGTAATGAAGGCTCGATGAGGCTCGTCGCTAGGAGGAGTGCCGGCGTAAGCCACATTATGATCTGCAGCTACAGTATGAATTAACGGGACGCTGATGCAACAACAAGGGACAGATGCAGCAAGTAAATGAGCATCCGGTTAACCAATATTGAGAAGTTCAAGATTGCGATGAATGGAGTGAATCGAGAGCGATTGAATTTTTATTGTATTTGTTGCAGCTTCAGCATGAAAGCTTCTCCGATGCAGGTTTCCACGGTGACGTCGGCATCCTCGCCCGGCCAACAACGACGACAACGGCATCCGGCATGCTACCCTGCAGACTTCTTTCTGCTTGAGTCAGCCAATGGCCATGTGACTAATCATATTGCCAGGTTCTGATGTGCATCAAAGCACTTCCCAGTCTTGCAAACACTAGTGCGAGTTTGTCTCCGCCCATCTCGTCAACAATGCAAGCGGAGTGCCCAGATGAAGATCGGCATCCGAGTCAGCATTACACGGGATCTAAGCACGGGTAAACAAATGGAGGGTCACAGCCCTTTGACCATATCTCCGATTGGCTGCTTCATCTGGAGTATAAGCTCTAGGTATGCACCCCGCACTTCGAATCCATTGCGGCTCTTCGTGCTAGCAGCCAGCCGTTCGATGGATTACCAGATGAGGACGCTGCCAATTGCTGACTGATGAAGTTATCCCTGGTAATATTTCGTACGCCTGATCACAAGAGATCGGGGTACAGCATCAATACTACTACGTACCCCGCTCCTGCCTGTGGGTGGGATTCCATCAAGCCCAGCTGCCCAATTGGGACAAGGGCATGGATGCTAAACTGATGTTAGTCCGTGCTTTAGGAACCTCCATATTGTAAGTGTAGCCGACCTCAAGAACCGAGGAACCCAGCTCTCTTACGGCTGACTAGTATTGAGATCCGGTGTGGGAATGACCAAAGGGTCAGACATTTCGCTGAATCTCTGGGTGAGGTATCACAGATCTCAGACCACGTGTTCACGATTTGGGTTTGGGTGGTTGGCCCGTTTTGTACCTACGATTCCACTTCATCTCCTGTACATTTCAAGACGTTGCCGCCTCTGACTCTACTAGTATAAAGGATGGAACCCTCTGCTTACTTCCCGTAGACATAGCCTGTTCAGTCGCACAATACTGTGGTAGGTGGCAGGTTAAATGTAAGCGTCTTGGCGGACGCTAATTAAATTTCACGTTTCTTCTAGAAGGGTCCACATACATTTGCCTGCGTAACAGTGTAGTTTACCTACTTTACTATCCACAGAGCGCTAGCTACTTTACACATGTAATTTTGTTAGTGTCCCTTGGCACGCTAACATTTAACTACCAGAATACATACTTTAAGGGCGGAAGGGTATTTTTCGTAATCCTCATAAGGGGCTTTATAATTAATAAGGATACGGGTAGAATACTACGTAATAAAGAGTCTGTACTTAGGTATATTCTAGTAATCTAATTAGGCTTTATAAATAGCTCGTAATTACGGGATCTCCCAAGTTTTAAAATCTCGTACCTCGGAAATCCTCCTAGGAGTCTCCTGAGCTGAAGAATCTCGTCGCAAGATTTCCATACTAACGAAGCGTAGAAAGCGCTAAGCCTTTCTTTCGGGATTAAGATACCTTAATATACGTCCACGCTTTATTTCTTCTAACGTTAGATTCGGACGATTTAGCTAAAATCCTCGCGGGGGTGTCACGCAGGTCTATTAAGCGTGCATACGGGGTACCGTAGGTACGTACCTACTAATAGTACTACGGCCCTGCGGCCTACGGGTACCCTAGGTAGGTAGGTAGTACCCGGTACGTAACACGCTATAAACCCTGAAACGGTATTATACCGCTTAGTTATTAGCGGCAAAATCTAATGAGATCCCCGACCTAGGAGATCGTCATTTTTGAAAATCCTCCTGATAGATTTCGGTACGACGAGATTTCCTAACGCTAAACCATTAATATGACACTATGGAGTACCTTTGGTACAAAATCTTGTATTGGTAGGATGGTACCAAGACCGTATAGATACTAATTCGAAAACCCCCCTACCGCCCTTTAAAGTAGTAGTAGTCAGAATGCCAAGCGCGTTGTTGTCCAATCTTGAGAGAGCTCCGGCAATCGAAAAGGACACCAGCATATCAAAGGCAGATGGAGCTGTGTTACTCCCACACAAGATCCCCAGCACTTCATGCTCACCCAATTTGACAGCCATGAGACATCGAAGGGCCTAGCGCACTCGAGAGTCGGCTAAGAGAACGCGTGCCACTATGGATATCTGAATCAGCTCCGGATCTTGTAAGAATCCCGGCTTGACCGAGGGTTTCAGAGGTATTTTGCAAAGACGCAGTGATACCACACAATTAGGCGATGAGTATTCACATTTTGCGACGATTCCACAAGATGTAGATGTATAGTACTTAATCAAGTACTTCGGGTCCCTTGTAGAGACTATGTACTCTTTTGGACATCCTTCTTGCTTTCGTGATCCTTGCTGGAGCTGGATGAGGAGCTCAGTATCGTAGAAAATCTCTTGCTGTGACGTAGGCGCTGTCCTCAGAGTACCAAGCGCACGTTCTATCAAGACCTCCTTGGGGACTGGTTCAGCTTCATGTCGGTCTTGCTTCCTGTGTTCTTGTAGAGTGTCATCAATCGAGACGCCGCCTTTCTCGTAGACAGAGCTTAAAAGATACCTGATCGTGTTGGCTCTCTTTATACCTCACGTCAACTGAGAAATCCGACCCATAGTCGTCACATTCCTCCTAGCTCTACCCTTCAAGTCAACATCCCCCCTACTGGCTGGTGACAAGAGCCATAGGGCCGCCGTGGTCGGAGCCCTCTTAATCACTGAGCCTACATGAGCCATCAGCAGTGTTGCTTTGATCGTCAAAACCCTGTCGACGATCCATTGCGGGCGACCCGGGCTACTTCGTGATTGAGACACGGATGAGACGCGAGTTGGGCTGGATTTGTGCATCCTCGATGCCTGCAGCGTTCCTCTTGACTCTCAAGTTTCGTAATATCTGGGTGAGTGATGTCCTGTTTGCGTTTCCCTGAATGTATACTCCCACATGAGTCTTTTACACGCATCTTTCGGAAGCTGACCCTTGTTCCCAGAGAGTTTCTTCTTCAACGATCGAAAACTTGGATAACATCACGCCAATCTGGCAGTGAGGAGGAGGGAGGTACCGTAGTCGACGGAGTTGTTACACATTCATGTCTAGTCGTGGCCAACACGGTTGAGGACGAGAGGTCGCGGCGATAGGGTCTGCCATGGAGGTGATTGCGTGTCGCGCCCGTAATCGCAGCGCTGGTCTCTATATGGCTCCCTGGACCTAGGATGTCTTTAGAGTGTTCAGTGTAACCACGTGCATCTCTCTGAAGTTTGCAAAGGCCCAAGTGGTTGTCCTCCCGTTCCAAAAGGAACAATTTTATCCGGAAATATGTGGGATCCCGTGGCGCACGGCCACGCTGTCATGTGAGCTGTGTTAGCGCGCTTTTATCTAGCGTGGTCACCAATTGAACTTGAACGGGTTTTCCAGGCATAAATAGCAACGGGACAGGAATGAAACCAGCTGCTATCAAGCATTCACTCTTTAATATGGACTGGCACGATGAGGAGAATGGAATAGTCTTCTCTGCATAGCTCCTATCCATGCTCAAGGATTAGACTAACAACCACCCAGAATCAAGGTATTAACGGCTGCCCCCTCGAGCCTTGCATCGATCCAAAGATGAAACGGAAAGACTGAAGCCGAACGAGGAATACGATTGCTACCCGGACCATGCCTATGACGGTTGCCAAAGGAGAAACTGAAGTCCATACATACGGACATGATCCACAAAGGCTTTACAGAGTGGACATTGTACCAAGTTCATGGAGCGCCCACAAGAGCCAAATTCAAGGCAGAAAGCACAGCGGATGCGGCATGGGGAGTCAACCCATTGATGACGGGAGAAGGCTAACCTTTCCATTATGAGAGCTACCGAACCCTGCCATCAATCATTAGCTTTGCCAAGCAGGCTTGCAATAGAATATGTAGCAGCACCCGTACCTAACATCCAATACGACGCTCGACAGCTATAGTCTACAGAGTGGGAAAGCCTGTTACCCAAAAGTACGAACGCTAAACGTGAATTTGAGAAGTGAGCCTTCCATTTAACATTATCGTGTTTTTAGGCCAGATCCTCTAGTCGGTACTCCACTATCCCTCAAGAGACGCTTGTCGTGTATGAGTGTATGCTTGACACATCTACGAATGTTCTCATTTTAGGCCTCTAGCGGCCGCAATCAATACGGGTGTAGCAAGGAAGCCGCCTTGATTCTATGACGGCAGAGGGCCAGTCAATGGAAGCGCAGTTGATATTGTTGATCAAGGAAATTCATGTTGGAATATTATCGCTTGCTAAAGCATCTATCATAGAAACATGCTTCACGCGATCCCTCGTTATTTGGAGCGGAAGGTTGTTTAGCGACTACAGCCGACATACGACATACGGGGTCGTCTATATGCACTCCCCCCGCCTCAATGCTTTCGCACATTCCTTCTACAGGGGTACCGAATGGCTCTTCTACTACTATTCCTACCTTTCGCCGTCTCAATCTCAGCATCTTCACCAAAGCTTCCAACCGCCCCATCCTCACTAGTGGCAGCCACATTACCACTACAACTTTCAGCGCCTCCTGCCTGGACCAAAAGCGAAGTAAAGACATGTTCTCCAGACTTCTCACGGGGCAAGATCGACCCGTGGGATTGTCTTCAGGCCTTAACCAAGGTCCCCTCAGGATCAGCGCCCGTCCGATTTGATAGAAAGGCACCGAAGGGTGCCACAAACAGCCTACCATTCCATGCAATTCACGGTGAGTACACGCCAGCTCTCCCTATCGTATGCAGGTGCTGAAGATGAATGCTACACTTCAAGAATCATGCACGATGAAATTCGAAATTTCTGGCCGTAATGCATCTAGCCTCAGCACAATCCTCTTCCGGCCATCCCAGATACGCGAGATGGTATCTTTCGTTACCGAAATATGCGTGCTACCGAATAAAGTAGGCGGATTCGTTACCAGACAGATCAAGAATACGGCGGAATATTTGAATAACCCGAGTGTAGACGCAGACTTTGTACATGGTTTTCGTAGGTCATCAAGCCCAAATAATCTTGTCCATGGTGGACTAGTACTAATCCAGTTTATCGATAGCAACGGGCACTACATTCTTCAGCCTTCTAATATACTACTCGGACGAGGATTATGACACTTATAATCCCGGGAACAACGACCCTGAAGTCGCCAATGTTTTAGACGACGGCGTCGTGGCCGCTGCAATGCGATATCCCGTTGGGAAGGAACGAGACATCTTGCGCGACCGATCGTCGTGGATACAAAGGGCTTTCGATAAGATGGATCGCGAATTCTTGGTGAATTGGTGGGATTATTATGCGTTTGACGGGATTTTGACATTACCAGGAGCTAGAAACACCACGACTCCGACTTGCATCAATGGCACAAGTACATGTATCGATATTATCAAAAGGTAGGAACATGACCAGTCCTGGTCGCATCAATAGTGCGTATAGTAGAATTCCGGAATCATGTTCCACCCATTGATATAAGTCTAGCTACAACTCACCTTCGAAGAGGATAGGCACAACTTGGTGAGGGTCGAAGCATGGTTCCCTCCAACTCACATGTCGTCTTCCACTCCATCGCCGCCTCCATCACATTCTTCATAATCTTATCCCACACCTCTTTCACCTCATCCGTGCTCAACCCGCGCTCAGCTGCCTTCTGAACAAACTTGCAATACTGCTCTATATGCTCAGCACGGATCTTGGTGAGCTCCTCTTCGTAGCAGGGAGAGCAGACCGAAGTTACGGACTTTTCTATCTTGATGGATCGGAGTTCGTTGGCACCTTTCGAGCATGATTGTTTCTCGGCGTCGAACCCAAAATCGCACTAGATAATTTCAAAGTCAGTAACATCTCGATAAGGCATGGAATGAGGCAAGGCGTAGGAGTATACACTGAGGGGAGAGCATGGAGAGAGAAGATATGACTTACGTAGCCCGTTTCGGGAAAGACATACTCGGTATGCCCGCAGCCGAGGAAAGTGACGAAGTCCATTAAACACATCTTGGTAGTGGTAGGCTAGATGGGTGATACCTTTTTGGCTTTCCGTAACGTGTACAGAGCTGCTCTTTACGATATTTATCGAAACTTGTTTAAAGGGCGAGTGTATTATATGCATAGCTCCTGACCTACAATATTTATTCGTGCGAAAGCGAACAATGCACACAATGTCCTTTGTGTGGTTCTTTGTGTGGTTGTCGAAACTTACAATGCCGTTGTAGTACCTAAGCTTAATAAACGGTGTAGACAATACAATCATTGTAATCTGTAAGAGTCCATTCTTCGATCTTGTATGCTATTCGCGGCTCGGGGAGGTGTTGCGGTGCTTCAATCACCTTTCGGATTATGATGCTTGTAGCAGCGTAGAAACATCGTTTGATGGAGTTTTAGCCGGATTTGTAGAGTAGTTTCGCACTCCTTCGTCGCAAAAAAGCTGAATTTCTTTGTTAGCATCGCTCGATGATTGTCTGTAGCATGCCCAAGGGCTTTTTCAGTTGACTATTCCCTCAGTATCCGATAGCGATAGGATTTCATTTCACTACAAGACGTATTATCTTGTTCTTTGATATACTATGTACGACTGCACATTGCCTTAGTATCTGTGAGCTGCAAAGTCAATACTGCTAACCTGAAGGGGATTAGCTGTGATTTACCCGGCTTGGCACGTTAGAGCAAGTCTTCACATTGAGATATATACGAGGCCTAATCGGCGCCATCCTAGTCGCTAAAGCTCCTAGGGGTTCCTAGCCTAATATCAGTTATAATTAAATATTAGTTTTTTATTAATTACCTTTTAAAAGTATATAACTCTTACCTTATAATTAATTAATTATAAAAGTACTTTTTAAAAGTATAAATTACCTTTTAATACTAGTAATCTTATTTATAAGTAGTCCCTTTTATTATTATTATAACCTTTTTTAACTTAATTTCTTTAATATATATTTTATAAGTTAATATCTTCTTATCTTTTTTAATTAATTATTTTATCTTTAATTAAGTTAATATTTGTATATAATTAATAATTATCTAGCTATCCTTCTTAATAATAGTATCTTTAAATAACTTTAAATCTTTTTTTATT
>JAABUK010012191.1_pt1 | contig 10997 bp, 20 predicted proteins | sample 5559141 | NCBI WGS metagenome assembly JAABUK01 (sample SAMN10711869, study PRJNA513367) | rock metagenome | isolation source: Antarctica rocks | place: Antarctica: Victoria Land, Pudding Butte nord | collected 2016-01-03
CGTTTCCAGGCACACAATTAGAGGCCTGTTCGCCTGGCAGCGGCCTCAATGTGGATTGATAGACTTGCAGCAGCAGATGCCAGCGTCACTCTCTGGTGAACGGCGTCTTGGCAACGCGGCACCGGCAAGGCGGCCTGGGTTTTAGGGGTTCAGGGAGCAATGTGGCGGAAATGCAAGCGCACCTCCATCATGTCGCGTGTGGTCATCTCCAGCAGCACCATGGTGTCGTCCCGGAAGACGCACTCGTCGTACGTGTCGGCAACCTGCGAACACGGCAGCGCGCCGTCTCGTACAGTGTGGTGCGCAAGCGCACCAGCCAGCACACCGCGTGCGACACCCGCCCTTACTCGCCGACAGGCGTGCGGTGGAGCAGATCAACGAACAAACAACTGCTCGATCGGTCAAGCAATCGATCGATCGACCATCTGTCGATCGAAAGAAGGAGCCATGAATGAATGCCAACAATTTCAGTCGCACCGAGTCGACTTCCATGTCGCTCTCGGGCTCGCAGAAGAACTGGCTGGCGGCGCCCTGCAGCATGTCGTTGTGCAGCAGCGTGAAGGGCCTGAAGCGGCCCCGCACCAGCATCACGTTCTTCTTGCGCCTGCAGGTGTCGGAGTACATGATGGTGGGTTTCGAAGTACATGACAGCGATCAAGCATGCACTCACGGGGAGGGTGGTCTTCCTTTCCTGAGGCATTGGGCAGCTGCTGGGGAGCCTGGAGCCGAGTCAAGGGCTGGCAACACACTACATGTGACAGGAGATGCATGGCCGGTGAAAAACTCACAGTGTCTCCTGCGGGATGAGCATCTGGCCTGCACGCACCGCAGAGGACTCGTCGGGCTTGACAGCTGACTTGGAAATCACGGCAGCAACTGGCAGAACAACACGCAGCGAAAAGCGAACAAGGCTTTCTGAGCTCGGATGCCCGGCGCCCACATGCAGTCGCATTGTCATCGCACAGCCGTTTTTGGCGCCGCCAGCAGCGGGTACCACTCATCACAAGGAGGTTCAGCAGAGCCCACCTTGCGGCGAGAAGAGCGCAGCGTCGCAGAGGCCCTTCTGCACCAGCGTGAGCGCCGCAAAGCGGTTGTCCACATGTGCAAAGTCCGGGCCGCTGAAGTCCACCAGGTCCACCTGCGACGCGCGTCGAGTCTTTCTTCAGTGCGACATCTGCAGGATTCTGGACTTCTCTCTCTGGCTCGTCGCCGTGTTGGTTGCCTTGTGCCTTTTGACTGGGCCTCCTCCAGCTACACAGCGGGTACAGTGCTCAGGCGGCAGCAGGCGGCAACACGTATGGCAAGTGCAATTCCTGCACTTGAGAAGCAGTGCAAGAATCGCTTCTTGCAGGGGTAGGAATGTGTGGCCCGGCACCTCCACGCGGGAGCGGCTGAGGTCGTCCATGAGGCTGGCGGTGATGTTGTAGTGGTCCCCGCCCTTTGTCAGCGCCCCGTGAATCAGGTTCACGCCCAGAATGCCCAGCGCCTCCGCCTGCGTCATCGCATAACGTGCCTCTGCATATCGATTGACGATGACTAATTTTGATGCTGACCAGTGTTGGTGTGATGGAAATCAGAGGTGAACGCCCAAGCTGCCCAGCGGCTCAGCCTGCGTCCCATTGCAACCCATTGCACGTGGAGAATTCTAGACTTGGACGTTGGTGCCGACCAGTTTTGCCATCAGTGAAATCATTGAGATTGACGCCGAGTACGGCCAGCGCCTCGCCTAGTCCCCGTCTGGTTCTGAGCAGATGTTCTGGTTTGTTCTGACGCACCAGCGCCCAGCAACCAGCCGGCTGACATACATGCCAAAAATAAGAATTAGTAATGCAGGCTATAAAAATAATACTAGAATGCAGGCTCTCGGCACATGCACGCAGAGGCGGCACCAGCCCAGCCTGCGCAGGCGCCGCCCGGACAGGGATCTGCATGTGAGCGGAGTTTTTCAGGGTTTAGTGCAAAGCGTGCCTGCGCCTGCGCCGTGTTCTCCAGCATGCGGACATGGATGAGGATCTGGTTCGGATGCGTCCTGCTGGTCAGCAAGAGACCCGCCGCTCAATCCAGGCAGACGGCAAATGGATCACCTTGCATTACAGTGTGCTATGCGACGCCACAAGTGCCAGCCCGCCTTCAGCGTCGAGACTTCCGGTGTTCATGTAATGCATCAGGGCGCTGAGAAAAGAGCGCACTTGGGCTCAGACTGGTACTTCAGGCCCTGCGCCAGGCGACAGGACAGAGGCTCAGCACCATCGCTTTGTGTGAGCATCCGCAGACGTTGGCGCTGAAGTCCAAGGATTTATGACCTCGATGCCACATGTGAGGCAAATACGTTCTGCATCCTCCTTTTCAGCGAATCTCAATAAACAAAAATTTCTCATAGGAACCCACCAGCCAGCCGTGGCACTCGTTGTTGCGGTTGTATGCCTTGGCCACCACAGTATCGGCAAAGGCAAAGAATGCGGTGCCGTTTCCCCTCTCCTTTCGCAGCGTCAGGTTGGTTTGCAGGTACTGCAGCACCACAGCTCGTAGTTGAGCTGACAGCGTATCCACGACCGATGCTGGAGCGGATCCTCATGCACATCCGGCAGCAGATGCTCAGCATGTCATTGCTCTAATGTGCAAATGCCCGCGACAATATGATGACAAACTCACCTCGTAGTCCAGCATGGCTTCAAGGCGCTCCCTCGTCACATACCTGACGGAGCGGAATCGGTTTCAGGAGGCGCAGGCCAGTGCACGCGCTTTTTCAATGGTGACTTCGGGCAAGCTGAGGCGCATGTGTCCGCACTGACGCGCACATTGCACAATCCGAAGTAGGCTGGCGCTTGAGGTGATATTGCCACAGCAATGAGCAGGTTCTCACCTCGCACAGGCGCCGTACATCGAGTCACTCACGCTCATGTCATATGCCGAAATGGACTTGGCAATGGTGCCCGCTGCGCCGCCAACCCTGAGGAAACACAACATGACGCAGTCAGAGGTGTGGCATTCCTGCCGGAGCAGCGGTTGTTGCTGTGCAGTATTGCTTCGAAGCGATGCTTCGGTCATGCATGCGCTGTCCCGAGTCGAAGCACAGCAAGCAATGAGGGCACAGGTGGGATTGTCGCCGGCAGGCAGCGCGCTCCGCACCTGAAGAACCAGCGAGCCACCTCCTGGCCTGCCCCGATCTCCGCGAATGTGCCTGCGAGCATCAAGGAATGACACCAGTAAGTGCACCAGCAGCAGGCTGTGAATCCAGCCATGCCGGCGGCTTCAAGCTCCCGCCGCCACAGCGCAGTGTCGCCTGATGCAGGCTGCAATAGGCACACTTCGAGCTTGGGTCCGTCTCACCGTAGTTTTTGGGGTCCAGGTTGACCTTCAGCGCCTTGTTGGCGGTCTTGCTGTACACCTGCTCCAGGGCCTGCAGCGGCGCTGCAGCCATGCACTGCATCCCGCGCACCCTGGCCACATGCCCGGGTGCTGCCGGCCGGCTGCACTGCAGCGCTGCCTGTGAGTTGCCTAGGAATGGCGACGGCGGGAGGGCATGCTGTCTGCAGGGCGCCGCAGCGGACAGGGCTGCACGCCCGGATGTGCTGCACCCATGTGCAGAGGACACACGCGCTGGGAGCGCCTGCTTCAGGACCACCATCCCGGCTGTCTTTTGGGTGCGCCTTATGGTAACATCACTTCGCAATGTGATTTGGTACTGCTCGCCTCGCGCCGAGCTCACGTCAGGCTGGGGCATTTCGCCAGATGATGTGAACATGTGAACAGCTGTCTGACATCGGCATCGCTGCTTGTGCAGCAGTTCTTTGTTGCCTTTCATCGCCTCAGGATCCATCGTCCTGCCTGTGCGTACTCTTGCACACGGCCAGCCCATGCTGCGCTGACACGAGCTCGGGTTTGAGGGATGCGAGGTGCGCCGCGGCCGTCTCCTGCGCCCGAATGTGATGCACACGGATGCTCCATGCCGCGCGTCAAGTGCTTGAAGGGTCTCAAAGACAAACAACGAAAGCTCATCGCATCCAGGCTGGGGGACCGGCTACAAACCGCCGGCGCAGAGCGGACGTGGCGGAGGCGGTGGAGGAGGGGGCGGAGGAGGCGGCGGCGGCAGGGGAGGCTGGGGCTCCGGGTTCAGAGGCGGCCAGCAGAACCAGCAGCAGGGTGCGCAGGGGTGGCCTTGAGGGGCCCCGAATCTCACACCCAATGCCGCACACATATGTGGCTGTTGCCGTCGCCCATATGCCGGGGTGCCTGCTGGCGCAGGTCGCGGCCGCGGGCGCAACGACAACCGATTCCAGCAGCTGAGCGAGCAGGAGGAGAATGACCGCGCGTTTGCCGCGCACCGAGGCGGCCGCGGCGGCGGCGGTAACGGCGGTGGCGGACGGGGCCGTGGCAGGTGAGCGCTGCTCCTCAGCATACGAAATCCAGGCTTCTGCCGCAATCTGCACCCCGCGACCTGCTAATAACAGGCAATCGCAAGCAGCTTTCATGCCATGTTCGGAGTCTTGGACATTTCTGAGCACATGGCAATGTCGGCCAAAACTCAGATCCGCGCTGCATTGCAGGCAGGGCGGGCGCGGCAGCGGCGGCCAGCAGTCGTGGCGGGAGGTCGTGCAGTTTGACGAGCAGAACGAGCGGCCGGCGTGGCAGCTGACGTGCTACGGCCATGAACGGGAAGCGGAGAACGACCTGACGGGCGACTCATCATTTGAGGAGCTGCGCTGGCAGCAGCGACAGGCGGCGGCTGCTGGCGCCACCTCAGCCCAGGTGGGCCTGGAAAGTCGACATGTCGAAGCAATAGGCACGATGTCATTGCACAGTGCAGCGCAGCCTCTTTGGTGGGATAAATTGACGGGGGATTTCAAAGCGGCTTTGGAACTGCTGGTTCCTGCCAAGCAGAGTGCCAAGCAGGGTGCCACTTGGTGGATTGGCTACTCAAACATTGCACCGCAGCTGTTGCTTGCCTTGGGCAGAGCCGGCATCAACCGAGATTTGATTAGCATTTGACTTGGCTATCCAGCCAATTATGTATTTGGCGCATACTTGGCGTATATTTGGAGCTTCCTCCTTGATGCAGATACAGCAGCAGTTCATCACGGCTGTGCGCGCCAAGGAGCAGCAGTGGCAGGTGGGGCCTTTGCTTCCGCCGACTGGACCTGAGAATATTTTTCTGCAGTGCTGCAACCTTTGTGATGTGTGAAGTTTCGGTCAAGTCGAGTGCACCGTGCCAGAGCTGCCAGCATTCCTTATGAGCTTGCTTCCTGCAATGCCTCCTCAGGCGCTGCTGAAAGCGCAGCGGCCTCCATCCCTTGGCGGCCCGGCCATTGCGGTGCCGGCGGCCTCCGGCGGCGACTTTGGCGCGGCGGCAGGGCCCTTCCAGCAGTCTTCGGGCCCCTTCCAGCAGGCGCCCGGGCCATTCCAGTCGGCAGCAAGCCCATTGCAGCAGGCGCCCAGGCCATTCCAGCAGCAACAGCAGCCGCCGCCGCAGCAGCAGCAGCAGGCTTCTCCCTTTGGGCAGCAGCAGCCCGCCGGCGGCGGCGCCACCAAGATTGCGTTCGGGGCGGCCGCCGCCGCGCCCGCAATGGGCGGCTTTGGCGCTGCGCCGGCAGCGCAGCCGTTTGGCGGGGGCGCCGCCCGGACGCCGTTTGGTGCGGCGCTCCCCGCCGGCTTTGGAGGCAGCACTCCTGCTGGCTCGGTGTTCGGCTCTGGGGCTGCCGGCTCGGCGTTCGGCGTAGGCGCTGGCGGCTTGCCGTTCGGCGGCGCCCCTGCCGCCGGGGGGCCGGCCTTTGGCGCGCCGGCCGGCGGCGGGCCGGCAGCGGCGTTCGGGTTCGGCGGCGCCGCAGTGCCGCAGCCGGCACAGGCCCAGCCCGGCGGCTTTGGCGGCGGCTTTGGAGCAGGCACAGGGTCGGCGATGGGGTCGGCAACAACGGCGCCTGCTCCCGGCGGCGCCTTTGGCCAGCCGGCCGCTGCAGGCCAAGCGGGCAGCATCTTTGGGCAGCCTGCCACTGGGCTGCCGCCGCCACAGACGAGCTCGGCGCCTGCAGGTGACTTTCCTTGCGCAGTCCCCTGCGGGTAATGCACGCATGGCACACCATGGCCTTGATTCCTTTGTCCACCTACATGTTAACGCTTCTGGACTGTCCACGTGCGAACCTCGTTCTGGCTGATTTCCAGGTGATGCAACGCCTTCACAGCCGGCAGCAGCGGGCGACCTGGCGGTGTGGCAGGCGTCAGCGTTCGCGAAGGGCAGAATCCCAGAGCAGCCGCCGCCGCCCGAGGTCTGCGTCTGACGGCGCCGCTACCACCCGCCCTGCGCAGGTGTGCTGCAGTAGGCATGCCCAGTGCATAGGCGCCCCCAGTGCTTAGGCACCACTACCTGTGACGATGCACAAGGCGTCAGCTGTAGGACGCTATATACCTGGCCATCGTCTGTATGTGGATGCTGGGTGAGCTAGGGCAAGCAATTTGAAGTCACGGACTTGTGTGCATCATGTTCGACAGGGTGCGGGCGGCCAAGATTGACACCCATCGTTCTCCACTGCGGCGTGCGCGCATGGGGTAAGGGGAAGGCAGGCTGGTGGAAGGCAAGACGAACATTCCCTGATCCCAGACGACGGAAACGAGACCGTGCGGCGGCAGTTACCACGCACTCAGGGGGGCGATTTGGTCAGGGCTATGACGTCCTGCAGGACGAACATTGCTATTCATACGCTGGTTCACGTATGCCGGTGCCCCATAAGTCAAGGCCGCCACGGCGGTTGACATCAGTAAACGCTCGCATATGGGGCTGGAGGTGTCCAATGCAGAGACGCAAACAGTGTCGCGTTGCTTGAACACAGGAAATCATCAGTCGATAACGATCCGAGATTGCAGCACCCCTTGCCCAAGGCACCCTTTTGAACGAGCTGTCTGTCTACAAACCAGTTATAATCACTCTGGCGTGGGGCGCAGACATTGTCTCGGCAGCATGCTGACAAAGACGGTGCTTGCGGCTCCAGGTCAATACCTGTGTCCAATAGGACTGGCAGAAAGCTCTGTGCAGCAGCTCGCCGCAAGAACTGACTACAGCCGGCTCGACTAGCAATCGCCCCAGCCGCATTTGCAGCTGCACTACGGCAATGCCCATGGTGGTGCGATCATTACGTTTCTGCAGCGTCCTCACGGCGGCAGTGGCCACCGCGTTGGAAATCGGCGGCCTGCCTGCCCCACGCATTTGACGGTGCGCGCGTTTGTAGATGCGTCGCCACTGCTGTGCGGCCGGCGCCAGACCCCGCAACGCGCAGCTGGTGACGCGGATCTGCGGCATCAGCTGGCGGCGTGACTCTGCTGCTGCGGCGCGCCGGCGCCGCCGGCGAAGCTGCCAATGGCGGGGACGCCGGACAGGCCGCTGAAGCCGCCGCCGGGCTGCAGGTTCTGCGGCGCGCTGCCGAGCTGCGCGAACAGCACGTTGGACGCCTGCGGCATGCTCGGCACCACCAGCTGCGCACAAGAGATCAAGGAATCAAAACGAACTCCGAAATCGGCGCTGGGGTTCAACATCGGCAACAGTGAGACGGCATCATTCAAGGGCAGTGCGCCTCAAGTTGTGCTGCGAACTTGCGCTTTCATGTAGCAGGCGGTTGCCAAGGCTGGGGAGCCGCAACATAGCGCAGGGTAGTGGTATCACGCGAGCCAGTGCCGTGCAGCTCATTGTGCAGCACAACGCCCCTCAGCCGCCTCGGCCAGCAAAGGGTTTCTGGCATAGTTTGGTGCGGCCAACCAGCTTGATAGCGGCAAGGCCGTGCCAAAGCAGACGCGCAGTCAAGCTTGGAGGTAAACAAGCTCAAAGGAAGCATGATAGAGCAAGGCACCTGCGCGAGGGAGCCGATGCCGGGGCCCAGCGCCCCCTCCGAGGCCAGCTTGTTTACGAGCGCCTGGCCGTCCACGAAGAATGGGAACGACTGCACCGCCGCACGCCCAAACTGCTGCGGCGTCAGCACCTGAGACGCACGCACAGTCGCTGCGGCGTCAGCATCTAGTAATGCACAGCCGCTGCGGCCGCGTGCAGGTTCCACGCCATTCCTGGTGTGCATGGAGATGGGAACCCATACTGCATGCGGCAGCTGCTCTTTGGCGCAGCCTGCAGGGGTGGGGGCTCGCTGCCAGAACCTGAGTGAGCACCTCAGCAAATGAGAGAGAACCCAGAAAGTCGACAGAAAGATCTGCCCACCTGCGTGAAGACGGTCGTCAGGAACTCGGCGGTGGCGTCCGCCTCCTCCTGCACGCTCTGATGCAGCTCCGCCACCACGTCCGCCTGCCGCATCAGGGTTCAAGGCTTCAGGGTTTAGGGGTCACCGCTGCTGCATGGAGCTCGGCTGGGACCTCGGTGAGGGTTGCCAGCAGACGCAAGGGGTTTGACGCTTGCACGAGGTGTGCTGGAGCTGCCACATGCTTCCCATGAAACGAAGAATAGTCCTCTGCCTGCAGTCTGCATGCCAGACGCCTGCGTGCCTGCCGGCAGCAGCCAGTGGGCGCCTGTTTTTACTGCCCACCCCCGGCCATGTTCCAATTCCTCCACGTCCTGCTGCATATGGTGCCTGCCTAAAGGGTCATCAAGGGACCTTTAGATACCCCTACCTGCTTGGACTCGGACTGCCCGGCGGCAGCCTGCGTGTTGGAGGCGAGCTGCTGGCGCGCCGCCTGCAGCTGCCGCACCCGCGCCGCGTGCTGATCCCGCAGCTGCCGCACCTCCCGTCGCTGCGCGTCGCTCGCCCCCAGGTTCGCCTGTCAGCATGCATCTTGATCAGACCGGGCCTTGTTTGAGGACTTGCGATGACCAGTGAAGGGTGTCCCATGGCAGATGAGCCGGTGGTGATGCAGCTGGCAGCTCATTCCTGCAAAAGCCCAGGCGGACAGCCAAGACAAGCATCCCAGGGGGCAGTGCCATGCATGCTTGTCAGTGCCAAAGCGCACCGCGACGCTCTGCCAGCGCGCCGGGTCGACGGCGCCGCTGCTGCCGTCAGCGCCCCGCCCGCTGGTCGGCGAGTTGCGCGCGCTCAGCTGTGCCTGCACTCACGCCAGCGGCATCCTTTAATCAGCACAGCGTTCACGGCGTGTGATGCAGGAAGCGTCAGCGAGTGCGCCGACCACAGGCGCCGTGCGGACGTGCAAGACAGGCGACCAGCTGTGCGCGCAGGAGCTTGGATGCGCCACGCCCGTGTCGGGAGGTGCAGCGGTGCGGGGCCGCTGGCAGGTGCAGCGGCGGTCCAATGCTGATGTACAAGCTAGACCGCTGAACAGGGCTTTGCAGAAACCCTGTTGATCAGAATTTCGGGGGTGCGCACCGCGAGCGTGACGACCTGAGCCAGACGGCGCTCCGCGGCCGAGCCGGCCGGCTTCTCGCCCTCCCCCGTCAGCTGCGCCAGCTCCCTCACATACTCCATCCATGCCCCCGCCGCCTGCGTCTGCATAGCAGCACACGCGGCAGAGTCAATGCAGGACGACAGCGGCTATGCACTGGTCTTGGGCTGCAGTTCACCTCAGTCCACGTGCCGCATCTGCAGGACCATGTACAAGTTTTGGCTGCAGCTTCCGGGGCTGCATGCCCTCTGGGACGGCGGGCGGCTCACCTGCTGCTTCGAGTCGACAGGCGCTGGCTGCGGGGCGCTGGCGGCGTTGCCGCCGCCGCTGCCATGCAGGCCCGCTGCCACCGGGAGCGACATCGGCGCCTGCATGCTCGCGGGCGGCAGCGCCAGAAAACCGCCCGTCGCCGAGGCGCCGGACAGCGGCGTGTATGCGAGTGCTGCCAGCGCCGCACCCTGCGGTGTGGGAAGGGGGTGCATGCAGCAGGCGGACTCGAACACATCATTCCAACAGGCGCAATCTGCGCTTGAAGCAGATGTGAGGCACCAGCACAGCGACTTGCGCGGCAGAGATGTACGCGGCTCAAAAGGCCTGCTGGCACTTGGTCAGCGCTGCGCGCGCGCCCCAATGCCGACCAATCCGAGACTTTCCACCTGGGGCACTGACACGGGCCCTTGGACACACACAACAGCAGCGCTGTAGACCTACCTGGTCGGCGGCGGCGGCGCCGCCCGGCTGGAAGGATTTGAGCTGCTCCTCGCGGAGTGCCAGCACCTTTTCCAGCACGGCGTTGCGACCCGCCAGCGCGCTGTTCTCCTCCCGCAGCGACGTGATTACCTTGTCCTTCTCATTAATCTCCGCCTCCATGGTGGTCATCTTCTCCTGCGGTGGGGGCAGCGCGACATCGGCATCAGACGGAGCCACCCATCTGCAAAAGGGCGCTGAAGCGGTGTTGGCCAGCGGGCCAGTCTCTGCTTGCAATGCCGCCGTCAAGCATGGCGCGCGTGAAAGCAGGCCAGCTTCATGGGGGTTCCAAGACATGACGGAGATGAGAACGACTGCCAGGGCAACGCCTGCGTTGTGCGCTGGCTGTGTGCATGCGACGAGGCAGGCGGGCGCAGACCTTCTGGCGCTCGCGGAAGCGCTTCTGCGCCTTTCGGTTTTTCTCCTGCACCGCCGCAAGCCGCTCGTCCTGCGGCCGCCCTGTTGCAGCCCGCTTGCGCCCGCGCCCGGCGGCTGCCTCGGCATCCTCTGCGGGCGGCACCTCCGCAGGCGCATTTGCCTGTACTCAACCCAGATCAATCGACTCAGAAGGAGGGCCCTCGGATGGCTGCAGGCGAGCCGTGCGGTGCTTGGATACGCTCAGAGACAGCAGGCGGTCGCGTGCCACCGACAGGGCCGCGGCGAGGGAGGGGGCTGAGGCGCAAAACCCATTACGGAAGGAAACCCGTTGCGTCAGGGGTCTGTCAGACGGTAACATAATCCAACCTGTGCAGCGGGCTGTCCCTGCCCCTGGGTGCCCAGCAGCTCCAGCATGCCGGCACCCTGCAGGTTCTGTGTCGCCATGCCTGATGCACTTTCCCCGACCGAGGCAAAGTCGGCAGCAAGATCGAGGGGCAACAAGCCGACGGTCTGGGCGTACACCGCTCGACAGCCTACCACTGAAGAGCGTG
>JAABUK010012192.1_pt1 | contig 10995 bp, 15 predicted proteins | sample 5559141 | NCBI WGS metagenome assembly JAABUK01 (sample SAMN10711869, study PRJNA513367) | rock metagenome | isolation source: Antarctica rocks | place: Antarctica: Victoria Land, Pudding Butte nord | collected 2016-01-03
TGGTCTGTAGTCAGTGCACTTCACGTAAGCGCCAATGAAGAAGAGCACTGCTGCCACAATGAGTATGAGTGTGAGCACCAGCATTGAGATTCTCCAGTCCTGGATGTAGCCTGCAAAACAGCGCATGCACTCATCAGGGCAGTGGCCAACAACGGCAAGAGACAGGACGCTAACAGCTCTTTGCAGTAGCAAAGGTACGCACCTGATAAAATGAGACATGACAAATGGACGATTGCCAGACAGGATGGTTGGGTGACAACTCAGACAGCGTTACTTGTCACAGCTCAAATACCAGATGCATAGGTGACAGGCAGGTAACAGGCAGGTGACATGCAGGGAACAGGCAGGTGACAGTCAGATGACACACAGGTCAGCAAAGCATCTCACCTTGCAGCAGGCCAACAAGAGGGGGCGTGGGAACATCACCCAGGATATGACTGGCAATGGCAGAGATGCCGGATGCGAGCGGCCTTAGTCTTGTGGGAACCGACCATACACTGCACAGTCAAGAAAAGGGTGGTGATTAGCAATACATAGTAAATACATTAAATGGCAGAGATGCCGGATGCTAGCGGCCATAATCTTGTGGGAACTGACCACATACTGCATAGTAAAAAAGCGGTAGATAACAAAACGTAGTCAATGTAGCAGACAGTGAAGTAGTAAGGAAAGGGTGGGGCACAACTCACAAATGCTAGAGGCCTTAGTCTTGTGAGAACCGACCATAGTTAGAAAAGGGTGGTGAACAATAAAACGTAGTAGACACATAATCTACGGTAAATAGTAAAATAGTCAGAAAAGGGTGGGACACAAGTTACAGATGCATGCTGCCCAGAGGAGACTGGCAGTTGTCTAGTTTCATTCGGTGTGATTTTGGGGGGTTGGAACTGAAGCCTCTGTTCTCCAAGTGACAGTTTGCTGAGCAGTGGGAAGGAGAAGCTGCTAGGATGCTGAGAAGACGCACTTTAATGCAGCCAGGAAAGCACACAACAAAGGCAAGTTAAGCCAGTCACACTCTCCCAGCAGGCAGAGCTGAAGTTGCCTTGAATGCTCATGCAAGAAGGTCATGAATGCAACCCGCGTATCAAGAATACGGGTAGCTTTAGGTCAAATGGGGCTGATTGCGAGAGGGTGGCCTTGGCAGGGGCTACTGGGCAAGGCCCACAAGATGCAGGGGGGGCCTTTAGATTGGTCTGGCAGGAAAGCACTGCTTACACAACAGCTCCGCTAGCCGCTGTGCCTGCAAAGATGGCAAGCTCCCCAATGGCAAAAAGGGCCATGAACCAAACAAAGCCTGTGGCATTAGCAGGCGGCAGCCAGAAGGCTGCAATGACAGCAAAGAAGCCAATCACAGCGCCCCAGCCTGTGCAACACACCACCTGCTCTCAATATGTAGTCCCTGTGAGAAGTTCGGAAAGTCTTTTGGGTAGATGTACGAACACAGGGGCTGATTGTAGGGAGGGGTGGGGGGGGGGGCAAAAGAATTGCTGTATAGGAGTCTGTCCCTGAAAGTTTGAGCGGACGTGTGAAAGTTTGAGTGGATGTGGGCAATTGAAGGCGAAATTGGGTAATAAGAGCAAAATCTGCCAGCTGAAGATTTTGCAGGGCAACATAATGGTCGCTATGGCTGTATCCAGCTGACCCAACACGGGCTGATATCAGAAGAAGCCGACGCGGCATGCTTTCTTCCTGTTTTGCTCTGCTGAAAGGGGTAAATAGGAGGAAAACTTCCTGTTCTGCTCTGCTGAAAAGGGGGAACAGATGGAAAAGCCAGAGGTGGGTTGGTGGGCTTACATGACTGCACCAACAGGGGCTGTCCCGGCAAAGATTGCTAGCTCGCCAATGGCAAAGATGATGATGAACCACACAAAGCCTGTGGTGGTTGCTGGTGGGATCCAGAAGGCTGCTACAATTGCTACGAAGCCCACTACTGCACTGATGCCTGCAGCCCAACACACCGTCAGACAGACTTCGGGTGGCATCAGGGCTTGTTGAGGAGGCGGAGAAGGTGGGGGTTGGGGAGGGGGTTATGTCTGGCATGCCAAAAAAGACAAAACCAATGTTTCTTCTTGAACAATGGTTGCCAAGCCAGCTGTTTGTTTGTGGCCGGCAGAGCAGATCGCTGTCAGGCTACGGATTGGGTTTGGCGGGAGGCAGCAGCTTTTAGGGACAAGGGCGATCCATAGTTGCTATAGGCAGCAATGGTGTGGAATGCTTTGGCGGAGTGAAAACAGAGGATTGCTGATGCGATGAGTATGACTGCTGACAGTTGTCAATCAGATCTGGCTGTGGTTGTATACAAGCTCAGAAGGACGCAGAACGTATGAAAATATGATCCCAAGTTGGGGAAGCAAGACCTGCAGTGTTGATCAGTCGACACATGTGATTCCAACGAATCACATGTCAGCGCAACTGCCATTCTTGTTTGCTGATAAAAACTGGCAGAACGTTCCAGCTTTCATGCAGCCACTGTATGCCACAAAATATCTTACCATTGAGGAGCATGGCATTCTTGATGGAGGACCCCACCCGGTCTAGGGCCCACCCTCCCAGCAGGGTAGCCACCACTGCCGTGACGATGGTCACCCCCCCAAAGGTCAGGTCTATGGACTCCCGCCCCACCCCAAACAGCTCATGCCCTGCCTGTGTGCATGCAAAGCAAATGACATGTGAGTTGCCATCATGCCAGCAAGCAAGCTATATGGTACAATATAATGGCAATGAGCAGGCAGAGCGTCTGGCAAAAGGCGCAAACTACAATGTGCCCTTGCAGAGCGTTGTCCAGCAGTGTCTTGCCCAACAGTCAATGCCATTGGCTCAGTGGCGGCTGGTGTGAGCCGTACACTCGTTAGTTGCTGACTGCCTTACACCGCTTCTCTCTTCAAAACTCACTCCATGCACATTTATGCAGTGTACACACAATTGGTGAGTGAAGTTCTTTCACTCTGTCAGCACCTGGTTGCCACTCATGCAGCAACATGCTGCACAAGGAATTCTCTGGGTTGGTCACTTGGGGACCAAAGCCGAATCACCTGGGGACTAAAGCAAGATCACCTGGGGACCAAAGCAGGGTCACCTTGGGACCAAAGTAACATCACCTGGGGACCAAAATATGAGTAGACGCCAAAAGCGCCCTGGACCGGACAGTAGCCCAAACTGCTGTACAGGAAGACTGGGTGGCGGCACAGAATGCAGATGTCACCCCACAGGGAGTTGACCACAGCTGCAGCTGGTGCTGCTTCGCTGCCAAGAAGAGGGGCACTCAGATCTGCACGGACAGAGGCATGAGCTGAGCGTGAGCAGCATCAAGAGAAAGGCAGCTCCATTCTGATGCACGCCTGTCGGCATGCATCTGGTGTAACTTGTGTCTTGTGAAGCATCCAGAAATGCCTGCTGGACACAGAAATGTTACTCCCTTCAAGCAATGCATGCACTGGTCATATGACACATGAGGTGAAGACAGTGGGTAGAGCTGTTTCAGGCCAAGCAGGTATTCAGTGTGTTTTGCAGTTGGGTCTGGAAGCTGACAAAAGGTGTGTGCATGCAGAACAACATGAGATGCTGGACAGCAGCTGCCTGTAAAGGTTGCATTCATGGAATAGGTCAGATAGGTTAGGGCAGGTTAGGTTAGGTGGTGTCAGGTTATGAGGTAGGGTAGGCTGGGATAGGCTGGTTTAGATGAACGACATGAGGTTGGGTGAGACAAGCTCAAGTTTGACTCAGTCCTCAGGTGTGCTGAGTTGAGTGTGGTCATCTCAGGTATGCTGAGTTGACATCAGTCATCTCACGAATGCTAAGTTGAGTGTGATCATCTCAGGTCTGCTGAGTCTCAGGTCTTCTGAGTTGAATTAATTATTTCAGGTGGGCCATGACCAAAGGTGCCCACATGCAAGCTTGAGCACATTGACATGCTGTTACTCTCAGATGCTGCTATAGAGAGCAGCAGGGCACTGGTGTACCTGTGTGTGCTTCCTCTTCATCGTCATGCATGGTGCGCAGGCTGATGGGGTGCACCAAGAACAGCCACAACACCACTGGTACACACACTGCAGCCTGTACGCATGCACACCAACCATGCTATCATTCAACCCTCACCATTAGAGATACCACGACAAATAACACTGAGACCTATGTACGACAACACTTCTGTCACTTTGCTGTTCTGGTGATGAGCAGTCCGCCACAGGAGAAAAGGAAAGAAACGACTACACAAGTATTATACTGGGCTGCCCAGGTCAGTCACAGGACTTGCATGCAAGCATGCAAGCACTGGCATTCTTGACACAAATGCGACACAGACGTGTTCAGGCTACCCAGCCAAGATGGATGCAACAACAGGTGCTCTGGAACAGCATGATCCATACAGCGCAACCAGCAAAGCAAGTCCTGCAGATACAGCAACGAAAGCATCAAACTGACCTGGATCAAGAAGGGCATTCTCCAGCCCATGCTGGCCCCTATCACACCCCCAAAGATGTACCCCACAGCAATGCCAACGGTTGGGAACAGGTACAGAATGCCAAACCACAGAGTCTTCTGTGATGGGGGTGCCACGTCATCAATGAAAGGGCCTAAATCGGCAACACTAAGCTCGAGTGCATACTCAATATGCATCCCAGCTGGGGTTATGCATGCAGCAAGATGTGGAACAGCTCTCAAGTAGCTTGTATCAAAACATACCTTGTCTTGTATCCTGTCTGTCAATGCAACCTGTACAGTCATGCAACATGGGACGAGTACCAAGTTCTGGCGGCATTGCAGTTGCTGCTATCTGCTGCTGAGACTCCTTGATTGTACACAGTTGGACCCTATCAAGAAGGACCTTAGTACGCCCTTGTTGATAGGGTCCAACTGTGTACGATCAAGGTGTCTCAGCAGCAAATAGCAGCCCATCAAGAAGGACCTTAGTACGTCCTTCTTGAATGTATTGGGGGTATTGGAGGGGGCAGAGGTGGGTAGTACACGGGAATGGTGAGGGTGTAGGGACACCCAAGGGAGGTTTGGGGTATGCAGTTCCTCAACCATGGGTGTTCATCCCATTTGTCCCAGGTGGAAGCACGCAGATGCCGTAACATGAGTCACGTGTGCAATCAACCAATCAACTATTTAGGCTCAATTGAACAACAATGCATTCCTGACCAACTCAAGTATTGTGGAAGCTTACCAGTCAAGTTGATGATGGAGGCTTCTCCAGCCCCCATGATGATTCGACACACCAGCAGCGTCCAGAAGCTGTTGGCAAAGCCACAGCCAACAGATGACACCATAAAGATAGCCATACCCCAACCTGCAAGCCCATCAAAAGCATTTCAACTGTCAAAACAGAAAAGACTACGTCTTTTGGCTTCTTCAATGACAAGCCAAGTATTATACCGGGCTGCCCAGGTTTTTCAACTGTATTCACTGATCTTCCTTTGGTGCACAGTCGAAAACTGCCGTACAGGGAAAAGCATTTACATGCAACATTTAGCTTGGTGCAGCCTAGCATGTGAGAAATAATGCAACAGTGCATGCTCTGATGAAGCTCACCAATCAATCTGAAAGCATTGTAGTATTTGCACAGCTCTGAAAACACGAGAGATGCTATCAGCAGCCCAATCATGAACGCTGCTGGCAGCACACCATCCTGGAATTTGCTCAATTGGAACTCTCCCTACAGAACAGGACAGGAAGTTTCTGCGAGCGCGCTGAAACAGCTGGCTGTAAAAATGTGCTGCATGTCTTCAGCATGTATGCATGTCTGGCGAGATTCGACAGCATGTGTACATCTTATGACAACGTGAAGTCAACATGTTGTTCAACAGATGAATCACATGCAGCACATCATGCTTTAGGAGTGCTGCAGGAGTTTCAGGTCATAAGGTTACTATGGCAAAGGGCTGCAGCTGCTGCAGGATGTGAGGAAGCCAACTTGCCATTGGACTGCTGCAGGTTGCCGTCTACCTGAATGCCTGTATTGGACTCTTTATCTCCATTCACACCATTACTGGCTATGATACCCCTGTCAAGAAAGACTAGGAAACTGACCACACAGAATGCTATCAGCAGCCGAGCTGGAGTGTACCAAGCTGGGTCAGTATTGACTGTGTCTTCCGATGCAGAAGCAGTCAAGAGTGGGTAATCGCTGAACTCGGGAGTGTCAGCATTGCTGTGATCTGCTGCCAGCTTCATTTGCAACGCAGCTGCCCAGACTAGACGCCACTAGGCCCTTGGGTACAGGTCTCACGCCCGCTCATCATCTGAAAAGCTTCGGCACTTAGTGTCTTGCTGACACAGCAGCACGACGCGTGTTCGAGCCAGCAGCGTTGACGTTAAAATACGTCGCTGAGAGTTTGTTCCGAGCAGCTGAAGCAAGTGCTGCAAATACTGGTTCAGCGCCTCTTGTGGCAGATCTGATCTGCGTTGATGGCTCTGTCACAGTATTGCCTGCTCGCTAAGTGACACGCCTCGCAATTACTCGATCAACGCACAGTTGCTTGATTTTAGGCAGATGGGCATCATCCTGTGCGGGGTTGACCAGGACATCGCCTGTGACGTGACTGCAAAGTTGGCTGTTTGACAAATCGGTCAGAATGAGCTAATTTCCATGCTCCAACTGATTTTGCATCTACCCATATGAGGCTTGCATGTATGAGCAAGTGCAACTGCATGCTATCGTGGGTTGTCATTGGCTGGACTGGTCATGTGCACACACGCGTGATGTATTTTGCATGCAAGCATGTCATCTTGGCAAGTGCAGGGTCTAGGTCAGCTAAACATTAACCAATCAGAAGAATGTCTCTCCTGCATGCACATCAGCGCCCGATGTCCACCTGCAAATGAATCACCTGAAAACAGCAGCTGATCAGCTAATGCAGGACCATGCTACAGCAAGCGCACCTCATGCAACCAGAGCAGCTCTGCAGCTCTGCAGCTGCTGCACAGCCGACCATGCAACCAGTTAGCTTGTGAGACCAAGTCCTAGGTTTGTGAGAATTGCACAGCAAGGCTGCTGCACACAGTTGCCATGCGGCTGCACAAGAGCACTTGCAAGCTAGGAGGCTTCCAGGCCTAGAACACAAAAAAAGAGAAAAAACTTATGCCTCTTATGCAGTGGCGTTGTATATGGGGGACAAGTGTGTGAAACATTGCCCCCCCTGACATAGAACAAGTGCCTGAACCGCCTGCTGGAGCTGGCTGGGCTCACATGGAAGCTGTCATGCTGACCAACATCCTGGAGGGCACCAACAAGTGCGAGGACCTGGAAGCATGCAAATCTACCCAAGGTGAGTGCTGAGCCTGCAGCACGTAATTGAGCATTGCATTTGCTGCTTGCGCATGACGACTGAGGCTGAACATTCACATACCTGTAAAGCACATTTTCGTGGTATTGATGCATGGTCCTGCCATGGTCCTGATGCAATTAAGACATCATGTTACCTGTCAACTTGCACACATGCTGCAGGCACATTGTGCTTCAACTTGCAAAGCACAAGTCTTGTGTTCTGGAAAGCAGTTGCATGCCAGTCAATGTGACATCAAATGCAGAGGTCGCTCACTGTGGCCCTACAGCTGTGCAGGCAATTGCAGGCCTATCTGCCCTGCAGCGCATCCATCAGGACACCTTGTTCTGAAATGACAAATATGTAGCGTCTGAGGAGACCAAAGCCATCAACAGGATGATTGAAAGCTGCGAAGTGAGCTGCAAAGCGTCTGCTGCCAGCTGGCGGACGCTTTTGAAAGGCCAATTTGTCACTGCAGACTTCATTCTGAGAGCCCATACTGGCATTTTCACACCTGCAATAGAGTCGTACGCAGCCTAACTTCATTCCATTGGCTGGGAGTAGCTCAAGCAGCAATTGAGCTTGGCGTCCCCTTGGAGAAACGCCGTTAGGGCTTGTGTTGTCAGGACATTGTGCAGGAAAATTTTGGCAGAGCATTGGCAATGCAAATGCTGTTAGGCAGCAGCCTGATTGTCTGCTAGGCATGTCTAGATTTTGTTGGCGACGTCAGGTTGAACAACAAAACTGGCGACACCATGCGGTTGCTGATGCTTCTGCAAGGTCACTCTCAGTTCAAGCACTGTCATGAGTAGCTTGTAGCATTGAGTAGGGCACTTTCAGGTTCTTCTGGCATCACCACCAGGTTGAGCCTTTCAGTCGTGACAGGTAGTCCTTTTCTGCTGATTAAACGCTACATTGAGACATCAGAGTTGGCATGAAAGCCACGCTGCATCAGCATGTAATTTGTATGCTGCATGACAGCCAGCTGATCACTATGGCTGTCTGACCTGATTCATGCTCAACACTTTGGGAACAAGGGAGTCCAAAAGACCTACCACAACATGGGAAGGTACTTATGGTGGCCTGACTTGGTGAGACTATGGATCCGGACGATGAATAAGATGTGTTTGACACATATGCTACCGGTAACAACGCCACTTCTTTGTTGTTCTCATTTGATACCTTACAGTTTGAAGTGTGGAATCAGGTGTGACTCATCAGACATCCTGGCTTGAAAGCACAGGTGTAAGTTGACTACAAAAATGCTCACTAAAACTCTTGCATCTAATGCAACATGAGCGGTTTATGCTCACACATTGTACACCTTTGACTGGAACATGTTGCGATTGCATGCTCTATAGCGACGAGACTGTCTGCTGGACAAATGAAAACGAAGTCTCGCTCATCATGCAGGTCCTGCATTGGCTTGCATGCCAAACTCTTTCCTGACACTATCCCCAACACCCTGCTTCAATTTATAAACCAGTATTTTCACATCCACATCAAACAAAAATGCCTCCCTTGATGAAAACTTACAACCTGTCATGCTTGCAATATGCTTACACTCTGCATTTCAGTAATACGCATCACAACATTGTTGTTGCTGATCTCTTGCAGGTATTCAACAAATGTATGTCAGCATGCAACTGCCAGCTGATTTTTGCGGGTCAGCTTAGAGCAGTTCAGCACATGGAATGCAACGACTCAACTCAATAATCTAGCTAGGTTCATCTATAGATGAAATTGCCGGCGCCACTGTTCCTTTAGCTTCTGCAGCTCAGTCTCATCCTCGGGAAGAAATGGATTGTCCATCATGTCTTCGATGTATTCTTCAATCATGGGATCTTCTAAACTGATGCGGCTACTCCCAACTCGTGGATGCTTGCGCAAGTGTTGCAAGGATCCTTTGTCAAGCGTGGTCCCCATAAGGCTGACCTTTACTGGGGATCCCTCTCTTGGCAACAATCGCACATGTTCAAGGTCATGGCAATCGAGCAACTCCAGCTCAGTCAGCTTTGGTGCGACCAGCTCAAGGTAATAGAGACCATCAGGGCGGTCCAGAGCAAATGTCGTGCAGTTTGGCATGTTGAGCTTCTGCTTTGCATCTCCAAGGCCCCACAGCTTATAGCTTGAGAACTGCTTCAAGTTCGGGCAGGCAGAGACAGACTTGCCAAAGTCACGCCCGTCAGCAACCTGCAACAGCAGCAGACTCAGAGCAGCCAATACAAATCAGGTTGTTGAGGTGGTCCGCTGTGCAGGCAATACAGCTGAGGGACTGTTGACTGACCGTGGTGAACCGAAAGGAGAGACTTTTAAGCTGCAGGAGCGCCAAATCGAATTTGCAGACGTCTTGACCTGGGTTCTCAAGGCTTAACCGCTTGAGATTTGGAGTATTGGTCGTATCGAACTCGATGGAATCCAATGGACAGTAGTTGAGGTCAAGGTGTTGGAGGTGAGGCATGACGACTTGGGACCAGTCCACCACTGGATTGTTGTCGTCGTATTCATGGTACACCGTCAAGCCCTCGAGATTAGGGAACCTGAAGGCTAAAGATTCCACATATGTCTGGTCGAGGACAGGCAAGCTAAGTGTGACGTCCTTGATCAGGGGTGGCAAAATTTTGCCAAAAGTCTTGCAAACAAGCAATCCTTTGCCGACTTCTGTATCGCGCAAGCAACCGTATACTTGTACCCATATGGCGGCGATATCTTTGTTGTGAACGTCGCCCAACGCGTTCTCAAGTGGGGCAGTCATGGATCACAGCAACGTCGCTCACAGTATACACAGCCCAAAACAAGTTTAAGCAAGCAGACCTGATGCGGTGCGCATTTGCCTAGCGGGCCAGGACTGAACTGCTCACGGCTCGCCTCAAAGCATGCCGCTGCAGCCACTTCGCCCTAAATCCTGAAATTTGAAATGTTGAATGACTAGAGCTTTGAGAGAAAGTGCCAAAACAAACAACATGCGCTGGTGAGGGTGAGGTACTGCATGCGTCACAAGCTTTTATCAACGCTGCTCCTTCATCAACTTGACTCCGCTGCATAATCGCCAGAAAAACATACATGCACTGTAATACATGTATTCCGAATCGTCAGCGTAAAGCGGCTCCTGCAAATTTGATGCTGACGCGCAGCTTGGAAGCACCCCAGACGAGTATTAACAGGTGTGCAACCACTAACGAGCATGTCGAGTAGGCACTAAACTGCATTGCGATCAGCCATTGACGAGAATTCGCTCATGGTCAAATTGAGCATGCAAGTTGTCTATTAGTCATCGGCTTCTTGTCATCATATCGGTCGTTGCAGTGCCACAGATCAGCCCGGACATTGCCGATAGTCAGCAGCTGCAGAGTAAACGTTGAACACAGTTGTGTTGGGGGAAACGGTGTGACGACATACAGCATGTTCCAGACCTTTGTTCCGGAAGTGTCTACAAGCTATAGCTATGACTCTTTGTCCGGACTGACCGGGCGCTGCTGTCACACCAAAACTTATGGTCACTGCTTTGGAAGTACACATAGCAAACGGTGTGGACTGCGCCTCATCGCTGGGCCTGGGTTGGGCCGTCTGCAACTGTGCCTCGACAGGTCCCGATTCAAGACTGGTTTATCACTGCAGGCTAAGAATGCGCAGGCAGTTGTTGGTCACTGAGGCGAGAGTGAGGGGACTGCGCTCAAAGCTTTCCAAGAAGGATGCGGAGTTCAAGTCTAGCAGGGATCTCAGCAAGGCAGGC
>JAABUK010012193.1_pt1 | contig 10994 bp, 10 predicted proteins | sample 5559141 | NCBI WGS metagenome assembly JAABUK01 (sample SAMN10711869, study PRJNA513367) | rock metagenome | isolation source: Antarctica rocks | place: Antarctica: Victoria Land, Pudding Butte nord | collected 2016-01-03
GCCAGATCCTCGGGCGCGAACAGCACCGTCCGGAGCACGCCGAGAATCTCGCGGGGCCGCGGCACCGGAGCCCGGCCCAGCCGGGCCCGATTGGCCCGACCCGGACAGATCTCCAGCTCGACCAGCAGCTCGCGACCGTCCCGCACCACCGCGGTCCGCACCACCGCCCGCTCGGCGCCCTGGCGGACCAGCGGGGCATCGCCGGCGACCCGGTGGCTGCCCAGCGTCGAGACATAGCCCAGCGCCTCGATCAGGTTGGTCTTGCCTTCACCGTTGGGCCCGACCAGCACCGATATCCCGGGCGCGAACTCCGCTTCCACCTGCCGGTAGCTGCGGAAGTCGACCAGGGACAGGTGCCGGACGTGCACGTCAGCGAGCGCCCGGAGGCTGCTCGCGGCCCGAGCCGGTGGCCGGCTCCGCCACCGCCGAGGTGGGCAGGCCGGACTCGATGTCCTTGTCCGTGGAGCCCTTGCTCGAGGTGATCGCGTGCCCGCCGAACTGGTTGCGCAGCGCGGCCACGACCTTCATCGCCGGCGAGTCGACCTGGCGAGAGGCGAATCGCGCGAAGAGCGCCGCGGTGATGACCGGCAGCGGGACGGCGTTGTCGATCGCTGCCTGCACGGTCCAGCGCCCTTCGCCGGAGTCCTCGGCGTAGCCCCTGAGCTCGGACAGGTCGTCGTCGACGTCAAGCGCGCGGATCATCAGGTCAAGAAGCCAGGAGCGGATGACGGTGCCCTGCTCCCAGCTTTTGAAGACCGCCGGAACGTTGGTCACCACATGCGTGGCGATCAACAGCTCGTAGCCCTCGGCGTAGGCCTGCATCAGGCCGTACTCGATGCCGTTGTGAACCATCTTGGCGAAGTGACCGGCCCCGACCGGGCCGGCGTGAACATAGCCGTAGTCACCTTCGGGCTTCAGCACGTCGAAGACCGGCTGTACCTGCGCGACGTGCTCGTCGTCGCCGCCGCACATCAGCGCATAGCCCTCGGTGAGGCCCCAGATGCCGCCGCTGACGCCGCAGTCAACGAAGCCGATGCCCTTCTTGCCCAGCATCTCGGCGTTCTCGCGGTCGTCGGTGTACTTGCTGTTGCCACCGTCGACGATCATGTCGCCGGACTCCAGCAGTTCCGACAGCTCGGCAATGGTGGCCCGCGTCGGCTCACCGGCCGGCACCATGACCCAGATGGCTCGCGGCGCTGACAGCTTCTCGACAAGTGCGGAAAGGCTGTCCACATCGGTGAGGTCGGGCGAGCGGTCGTAGCCGACCACCGTGATCCCGCCCTTGCGCAGCCGCTCGCGCATATTGCCGCCCATCTTGCCCAGCCCGATCAGACCGATCTCCACGTTGCCGCCTTTCGTTTGCCCCGATCTGGCCGGGTAGCTGAGTCGTGCCCCGCAGTCTGGCGGCAATCCGTTAGCCGGACAACCGCACCGGCATCAACAGATAGCGATAGTCAGTGCCGCCTTCCTTGCCGGTGAGCACGGCCGGTTTGGTCGACGAGGTGAAGCTGAGCCGGGCGGTGTCGGAATCGATAGCGCCCAGCCCGTCGAGCAAGAACGTCGGATTGAATGCGATGGCCAGCTCGTCTCCGTCAAAACCGGCTGCGAGTGACTCCGAGGCCGACGCCTCGTCGGCTCCACCGGCCTCCAGCACGACCTCGCCGGCCGTGAATCGCAACCGCACCGGCGTGTTGCGCTCGGCGACCAAGGCGACTCGTTTGACCGCCTCGGTCAACGCAGCGGCGGGCACCTCGGCGACGGCAGTGTGCTCGGCCGGCAGCAGCGAGCGGTATTTGGGGAACTCGCCGTCGAGCAATCGGGTCGTGGCCCGGCGGCCGGCGCCGGTGAAACCGATCATCCCCTCGCCGGTGGCGCCGGTGGCCAGCGACAGCGTGACCTCCGCGCCCGCGGTCAGGCTCTTGGCGGTGTCGGCCAAAGTGCGGGCCGGGACCAGGGCCACGACCGACACGTCGGACTGCTCCGGCCGCCAGGTCAGCTCGCGGACGGCCAGCCGGTAGCGGTCGGTGGCCGCCATCGTCACCCGTTCGCCCAGGATCTCGAAGCGCACCCCGGTGAGCACGGGCAGCGTGTCGTCGCGGCCGGCCGCCACAGCCACCTGCGCGACGGCCGAGGCGAACACGTCGCTCTCCAGCGCCCCCGCCGTCGCCGGCATGGTCGGCAGGGACGGGTAATCCTCGACCGGCATCACCGGCAGCGTGAAACGGGCGGATCCGCAGGCCAGCGTGACCCGGGAGCCGGACACCTCGAATTGGACCGGTTGAGCGGGGAGGGACCGGGTGATCTCGGCCAGCAGCCGGCCGCTGACCAGTGTCCGGCCACCGGATTCAGCCTCCACGTCCAGCTCGACCTGGGTGGACACCTCGTAATCGAAGCCGGCCACCGACAGCCGCTGGTGTTCGACCTCGAGGAGGACGCCGGCCAGGACCGGCACCGGCGGCCGGGTGGGCAAGCTGCGGGCCGTCCAGGCGACCGCGTCGGCCAGCGCCTCGCGCTCGACTCGAAACTTCATCGTGGCCTCCGCTGATCGGTTGTCCCCAGCCCGGCCGGCACCCTGCCATTGCTGGATTGCTCTTCCATGAATGATGTATTTGTCGTCGTACTAGGTGCTGTGGGCAGTGGGGACAACCTACGGGTGAGCAGGTCAGGCGGCCCGACGGGTTGTGTACGCATCGTGGACCCGAGGTACGACACCCGCGCCACCTTGGTGGACAAGGGAGCTGCGTCCACTCCGCATCCACCGCCACGCCCACCTGTCAACAGGTTCGTCCCCAGGCTGTGCACTAGCGACGGGGTCCGCTGGCGGTGCGCTGCTTGATCCGGTTGGTCAGCTCCGTCACCTGGTTGTAGATCGACCGCCGCTCCGCCATCAGGGACCGGATCTTGCGGTCGGCGTGCATCACGGTCGTGTGGTCCCGGCCACCGAAGGTCTGCCCGATCTTGGGCAAGGACAGCTCGGTGAGCTCACGGCAGAGGTACATCGCGATCTGCCGGGCATTGACAAGGACGCGGCTGCGTGAAGTGCCGCACAGGTCTTCCAGGGTCAGGCTGAAGTAATCGGCCGTGACCGCCATGATCGTTGCCGAGCTGATCTCGTGACTGCCGGAGTCGGAGATGAGGTCTTTGAGCACCACCTCGGCCAGTGCGAGGTCGACGCCCTGCCGATTCAGGCTGGCAAAGGCGGTGACCCGGATCAGTGCGCCCTCGAGCTCGCGGATATTGCTCTGGATCTTGCTGGCGATGTATTCCAGCACCTCCGGCGGGGCGGCCAGCCGCTCCTGCACGGCCTTCTTCCGCAGGATCGCGATCCGCGTCTCGAGGTCGGGCGGCTGGATGTCGGTGATCAGCCCCCACTCGAAGCGGGTGCGCAGCCGGTCCTCCAGCGTCGACAGCTGCTTGGGTGGGCGGTCCGAGCTGATCACGATCTGCTTGTTGGCGTTGTGCAGGGTGTTGAAGGTGTGGAAGAACTCCTCCTGCGTGCGCTCCTTATTCTCCAGGAATTGGATGTCGTCGACGAGCAGCACGTCGACGTCGCGATAGCGCCGCTGAAAAACAGACGCCTTGTCATCGCGCAAGGAATTGATGAAATCGTTGGTGAATTCTTCGGAGCTGACATAGCGCACCTGCAACCCGGTGAACAGGTTCCGGGCGTAATGGCCGATGGCGTGCAGCAGGTGCGTCTTGCCCAGCCCCGACTCGCCGTAGATGAACAGCGGGTTGTACGCCTTGGCCGGCGCCTCGGCGACCGCCACCGCGGCAGCGTGAGCGAAGCGGTTGCTCGATCCGATGACGAACGTCTCGAACAGGTACTTGGGATTTAGCCGCGCCGGCTCGGTGATCCGGTGGCCGCGCCGGCGTTCGAGCTGATAGACGTCGGCCTGCCTGGCGTGGGCCTCGAAGCGATCCGCTCGATCGACCCCGAGGTCAGCGGCCGGTTCACTCTCCCGAGCGGGGCCGGGCTCGACCGTGATGGCGAGGCGGATCTCCCGGCCCAGCTGACTGGTCAGCGCGCTGGTGATCAGGGTCCGGAGCCGGGTCTCGAGGACATCGCGGGCGAATTCGTCAGGTGCGGCCAGCAGCAGCGTGCCCTCCACCAGCCCCACCGGCCGGGTCACCCGCATGAACGCCCGCTGTTGTGCGCTGACAGCTTGATCGGTGAGGCTGTCCAGGGTCCGGCGCCAGACGTCTGGCAGGTTGATCTGTTCGGTGCGGTCAGCGGACAACGCCACTCCTTCGGTCTCGATCCGGGCGGCTGTCCACACGGCTATCCACAGCCTGTGTATCACCGCTGGATCTCATGGCAGTTAGGCACGGCACATCGCCCCCCGACCGCCGAACCGGGAACGGCTCGACGGCCGGCGGGGGGAGGGGCAGACGGCGAAGTCGGAACGCTAACAGCGCTACGGGACTGGCGACAAGCGGTTGTCCACAACCTATTCACCCGATCTGCGGCTCTCCGGCGTGTCGCTGCCAGACGGTGTTTGACCGGTCCCGGTGGCGGCCGTAGCCTCAGACGAGGCATGCCCGCGCGATCCAAGCCAAGAGGATCGCCTTCGTCATCGGAGACCCGACACCGTGAGCAAGCGCACCTTCCAGCCGAACAACCGTCGCCGGGCGAAGACACACGGTTTTCGGCTGCGCATGCGCACGCGGGCCGGGCGCGCGGTCGTGACCGCCCGGCGGCTCAAGGGCCGCAAGCGACTCACGGCCTGACCTGCCATTCGTGCTGCCGGCCGGCTCTCGTTTAAGTCGCCGCGAAGACTTCTCGGCCACGGTTCGCCGTGGTCGTCGGGTGACTCGGGGCAGTCTGGTCATCTCCCTGCTCCCACCGGCTGACACTGCGGGCCGCGCCGTCGGGCCGCTGGTCGGTTTCGCCGTGAGCCGGGCGGTCGGCAATGCCGTCGTCCGGCACCGGACGGCACGCCGGCTCCGCCATCTCATGAGGGACCGGCTGGACCGGCTGCCGCTGGGGTCGAGGGTTGTTGTCCGCGCGCTGCCCATGGCGGCCACCCGCAGCGCTTCTGCCCTGGCCGGGGACCTCGACGCGGGGTTGGACCGATTGCTGGGCTGGTGCGGATGACGGCTGACGCCGGCCCACCGGTGGAGGCGCCGGCCGGCACCCGGCTGGCCGAGATCGTGCTGTGGCCGGTGCTGGCCTACCGCCGCTGGCTGAGCCCGGTGCTGCCGGCGCGCTGCCGTTTCCAGCCGACCTGCAGTGCCTACGCAGTTCAGGCCGTTCGAGAGCGCGGGATCGCGGTCGGGGCGCTGCTCGGGGTGTGGCGGGTGCTGCGCTGCCACCCCTTCCACCCGGGCGGCTACCAGCCGGTCCCGCCGCGCAGAGCCAACAGGACGGCTCGGCCGTCCGTACAGTGGGCGGCACCGCCATCAGGAGACGCTCGTTGAGAATCCATCTGGACTTCCTTTACACCGCCATCTCGTGGGTGCTGCTGCGCTGGCACGACCTGTGGTCACTACCATTGGGCAAGAGCACCGACATCTCTTGGGTGCTTTCGATCATCTTTCTGGTGATCACTATCCGGCTGCTGCTGTTTCCGCTGTTCGTCAAGCAGATCCACTCACAGCGCAAGATGCAGGAGCTGCAGCCGAAGCTCAAGGCCCTGCAGACCAAGCACAAGGGCGACAAGGAAACCCTGCAACGCGAAATGATGGCGTTGTACAAGGAGAATGGGGCAAATCCGGTCGCCGGCTGTTTGCCGATCTTCCTGCAGGCGCCGGTGTTTCTTTCGCTTTACCATGTGCTCAAGCGACTGGATCCGACGCAGGAGCGCACCCAGGCCGCCAAGACGCTGTATTCCTGGACCGCCCAAGAATTCGACGGCGCCGCCCGCGCCAAGATATTCGGAGCGCCCATCTCGGCCCATTTGTCCTCGTCGGCCCAAACGCTGGCCAAACTGCACGCCAACGCCTCCACGGTGAAGATCGTTGCCATCGTGCTGATCGCCATCATGGTCGTCACGACCTACATCACCCAGCGTCAACTGATGGCGAAGCAGGCCGCCAGCGGTACACCCACCGATCCGCAGCAGGCCATGATCCAGCGGGTCATGCTGTACGGCATTCCGGTGTCTTTACTGGTCTCCGGATCACTGTTCCCGCTCGGCGTGGTCCTTTACTGGTGTACGACGAACATCTGGTCCATGGGCCAGCAGTTCTACGTGCTCCGGAGAATGCCGCAGCCGGGCGCCGCGGCAGCGGCGGCCGCCACCACTGCCCCAGAGATCAAGGTGGTACCGCCCCGGCCGGGGGCCCGCCCGCAGGCACCGAAGCGGACAGTTATCTCGCCGGTCGCCGTAGAGCCGGCCGACGCCGTCTTAACGACTCCCGCAGCCCCGCCTGATGCGCCCCCGCCGTCGCGTGGCGCCACGGCCATGCAGCCGGTCGGCAAGCCCAAGCCAGGCTCTGCGAAATCCGGCTCTCGACCGCCCACCAAGAGCACCAAACGCCGGGGTGGACGGCGCTGAAGCCCGGTCCCATCCCAACGCCTCTGGAGCCCGTGTGACCGCCGAAACCGAACCCGCCACAACGCTCGACCCCGAGGCGACGCCTGAACCGTCGCAACCGATCCAGGCCACGCCGACCGGGTCGGCACCACCCAAGCTCTCGGCCGCCGACCTGCTCGTTCGGGAAGGCGACGTGGCCGGCGACTACCTGGAACACCTCCTCGACATCATCGATTTCGACGGCGATATCGACATGGATGTGGAGGGGGACCGGGCGGCGGTCGCCATCGTCGGCGACAACCTGGGTGCGCTGATCGGGCCGCGGGGAGTGACGCTCGACGCCTTGCAGGAGCTGACCCGACTGGCGGTGGTCAGCCAGACTGGGGTTCGCAGCCGGCTGATGCTCGATGTCGGCGGCTACCGCGCCCAGCGCCGGGTGGAGCTCGTGGCGACCGCCCGGCGCGCGGCGGAGCGGGTCGCCAGCTCGGGCGACGCAGTCACCTTGGAGCCGATGAATCCCTTCGAACGCAAGGTCGTCCACGACGCCCTCGCCGAGATAGACGGCGTTCGCAGCGAGTCCGAAGGCGAGGAGCCGGACCGGCGCGTCGTCGTACTCCCCGAGTCCTGACCGGCGTGCTTGCCGGGGACGCCAGCGCTCCGCCGAGCCCGCCGGCGGCGGCCGCTGTCTTCGGAGCCAGATTACCCATCGCTTCGGAGTACGTCGCCGTCCTGGCGAGCATCGGCGTGGAACGCGGCCTGATCGGTCCACGCGAAGTGCCGCGGCTGTGGGATCGGCACCTGCTGAACTGTGCTGTCATCGGCGAGCTGATCCCTGCTGGTGCCGAGTTGATCGACGTGGGCAGCGGTGCTGGCCTTCCCGGCATTGCGCTGGCCCTGGCCCGCCCAGACCTGCGGATCACCTTGCTGGAGCCGGCCGAGCGGCGGAAAGCATTCCTGGGGGAGGTGGTTTCGCGGCTCGAACTCAGCGGGGTAATGGTGGTTCGGGGACGCGCGGAGGACGGCCGCCGCCAGCCGGTCGAGATCGTCACGGCCCGAGCGGTGGCCCCGCTTGCCCGCCTGGTGCCATGGTGCCTGCCCCTGGTGCTGCCGGGTGGCCGGCTGCTGGCCGTCAAGGGGGCCGGTGCCACCGCCGAGATCGAGGCCGCGGCGATCGTGGTGAAGGCGGCCGGGGGCCGGCCCGCCACCATCCGACTGTGCGGCCTCGGCACAGTGGATCCACCGACTACCGTCGTCGAGGTGGCCCACGCTGCTGCTTCGGTCCGCCGGAAGGTGAAGACGTGACCGCCGCCGTGCCCCGCGGGCTGGGCTGGCCTGAGGCCCAGGAGATCCCCGGCGGCGACGGCCTGGGCTGGCCGGCGCAGCGTTCCGATGTTTCACGTGAAACATCGCGCCAGGTCGGGGAATCATCGCCCTCGGCTGAGCCCGTTGGGGAGCTGCCGCCGATTGCCGCGGCAGCGCATCAGGCTGTCCGGGTCACGCAGGAACGAGCCAACCGGTCCTTCCCGCGGCCGACATCCCGACGGGTGATCTGTGTTGCCAATCAGAAGGGCGGGGTCGGTAAGACCACTACCGCGGTGAACGTGGCGGCCGCGCTGGCGCTGACCGGAAGCCGAGTACTGCTGATCGATTGTGATCCCCAGGGCAATGCCTCGACCGCGCTCGATGTCGACCATCAGGCGGGTCGCCCCTCGACGTACGACGTGCTGGTGGACGGGACTGCGCTGAGTGAGGTGTGCGTCCCGGTGAACGGGATTGACGGCCTGCTGTGCGTACCGGCCACGATCGACCTGGCTGGAGCAGAGATCGAGCTGGTGCCCATGGCGGCCCGGGAGCGCCGCCTGGCCGACGCCATCGAGGCACATTCAGCTGAGCTCGATTACGTGCTCATCGACTGTCCGCCCTCCCTCGGTCTGCTCACCGTGAACGCGCTCGTGGCCGCGCGCGAGGTGCTCATCCCGATCCAGTGCGAGTTCTACGCGCTGGAAGGGCTCGGGCAGCTAGTCCGCAACGTCGATCTGGTGCGCGCGCACCTCAATCCCACCCTGCGGGTGGGTGGAATCGTCCTCACCATGTACGACGCCCGGACGCGGCTGGCCGATCAGGTTGCCAGCGAGGTGCGCGCGCATTTCGGCGAGCTGGTGCTCGACACGCTGGTGCCGCGCAGCGTCCGGATCTCAGAGGCACCGGGGTACGGTCAGCCGGTCATGACATACGACCCCGCTAGCCGAGGCGCTACCAGTTACTTCGAGGTCGCCCGTGAGATCGCGGCCCGCTCGACGAGCGACGCATGAGCGCCCGGCGGGGCGGCCTGGGCCGCGGGCTGGGTGCGCTGCTGCCCACCGGACCGGTGTCGGCGGCGTTGACGCCCCTGGATCTGGCTCAGTCGACCGACACCGCGCAGCCAACCCAGCCAACCCAGCCAACCCAGCCGAGCCAGCCAACCCAGCCGAGCCAGCCGGCGCACCCGACCCCGCCGAGTCAGGAGGCGGCCCGCTACCGCGAGCTCCCCGTCGGTGCGATCTCGGCGAACCCCAAGCAGCCCCGAACCGTCTTCGACGATCAGGCCCTGGCGGAGTTGGTCGCCTCCGTGCGAGAGGTCGGCGTGCTGCAGCCGGTGATCGTCCGCGAGGTTACGCCCGGCGGCTACGAGATGGTCATGGGCGAGCGGCGACTGCGGGCGGCTCGCGAGGCCGGTCTGGCTACGGTGCCGGCCGTGATCCGCGACACCGCCGATGGCGCGCTCTTGCGCGACGCGCTGCTGGAGAATTTGCACCGCGAGGACCTCAATCCGCTCGAGGAGGCCGCGGCCTACGAAGCTCTCCTACGCGAGCTCGATGCCACCCACGATCAGCTCGCTGCGCTGCTCGGCAAGAGCCGATCAGCGGTCAGCAACACGATCCGGCTGCTCCAGCTTCCGGCCCCGGTCCAACGCCGGGTAGCTGCGGGGGTGCTGTCGGCAGGTCATGCCCGCGCTCTGCTCAGTGTGGAGTCACCCGACGAGCAGGAAGTTCTGGCCGGCCGGATCGTGGCCGAGGGACTCTCGGTCCGGGCCACCGAGGAGCTGGCCATCATGGCCGCGGCGCCGGCGCCGGTCCCGCGCACGGCCCGGGCCCCTCACGACCAGCCGCCGGTGCTCGCTGAGCTGGCCGGTCGGCTGGCCGATCGTCTCGACACCCGGGTGAAGATCGACCTTGGTCGCCGCAAGGGCCGGATTGTGGTGGAGTTCGCTTCGGTGGACGACCTCGAGCGGATCGCTGCCATACTCGCGCCGGCGGCTGAGCTCATCCCGACGTACTCCTAGCCGCCGCCCGCTCGATCAGGTCCCGGCAGACGACCGCCACGTCCAGTTCGGCAGTGCGTACGGCCAGCGGCAGCAAGCTGGTATCGGTCATCCCCGGGGACACGTTGACCTCCAGCACGAAGATCTGCCCATCGGCATCGACGATGGCGTCGACCCGGGATAGGTCGCGCAGACCGAGCACCTCGTGCGCGCGCACCGCGACCTGCGCCAGGTCAGCTGCGACGGCGGCCGGTAGTCGAGCCGGTGCGTGCCAGGTCGAGCCGCCGGCGCTGTAGCGGGCCTGATAGTCGTTGACGCCGTCGGCGGCCACCACCTCGACGGCCGGCAGCGCCCGGGGTCCGTTACCGGAGTCCAGAACCGTAACGGCCACCTCGGTGCCTACCACCAGCTGCTCGACCAGCGCTGGGTCGCCGTAGCCGAAGCAGCCGACCATGGCAGCCGGCAGGTCGGCCGGGCGGTTGACCACGTGCGCGCCCAAGGCCGATCCACCGTGAGCGGGTTTGACCATCAGCGGCAGGCCCAACCGGGTGACCAGTCGGTCAAGGACGAGGGGTGCTCCGAGCTCGCGGAACATGCTGTGCGGCAGCGTCACGCCGACCGGAGTCAGCAGGCCGGCCCGGGTCAGCGCCGCCTTCGCCGACGGCTTGTCCCAGGCCAGCCGGCTGGCCATCGCCGTGCTCCCCACGTACGGCACGCCCACGAGGTCCAGCACATCACGGAGGGCACCGTCCTCGCCGACGCTGCCGTGCAGGGCAATGAAAGCGGCGTCCGGCGCGAGATCGGCGAGCCGGGTCAGCAAGGTGTCGTCGACGTCGAGCTGTACCGTCTCCACTCCCGCCCGGCCCAGCGCTTCAACCACCCGGCGCCCGGAGTGCAGCGACACGTCCCGTTCGTGGCTCATCCCACCGGCGAGGACGACCGCGTGCAGGTTCATGCCAGCTCCGGTCCCGGTGAATCGGCCCGGACCCCGGCCCGGCCGGTGCCGTCGGCTCGCGCTGCGCGAGGGCTCGTCGCGACGGCGGAGCCGAACGTCTGGAGCAGATCGAGCTCAGCTTCGACCACCGTCGCCAGGCGGCGCACCCCCTCCCGAATCCGGTCCGGCGGGGGGTAGCAATAGGACAGGCGGAGCGCGCCGGCCCCGCCGCCATCGGCGTAGAAGGCGGTGCCGGGTACGTAGGCGACGCGTTCGGTCA
>JAABUK010012194.1_pt1 | contig 10993 bp, 17 predicted proteins | sample 5559141 | NCBI WGS metagenome assembly JAABUK01 (sample SAMN10711869, study PRJNA513367) | rock metagenome | isolation source: Antarctica rocks | place: Antarctica: Victoria Land, Pudding Butte nord | collected 2016-01-03
CGGGAGGTTAGGGGGGGTGGGTCGTTGTTGAGGGGTTTGTTTTGGGGGGCTTTGGAGCGGGGTGGGGGAAGGGGGCCGAGGATGGATTCTAGGGGGTCTGAGGAGGAGGAGGCGGAGGATGATGAGGGGGTGGGGGAAGGGGCGCCATTTTGATGGTCTTGGTGGTTTGGTCGTGGTGGGTCTACCTTCTGGCCGTTGTTTGGTGGTGGCGTGTCATTTTTGAAGCGAGAAGAGCTAGGAGAAGCCTTCCGTGGCTGGGTTCTAGAATGCTTGTGTTCACTTTCTCGTTTGTGCCGCCTGCTTCGGTGTCGGTTTGACCTTGAGGAGTCGGATGGTGAGTGTCGTCTTCTTCGATGGTGTCTATTCCCGTCTGGGCTGGAGGACCTCCTTCTTATATCTCGGTCCCTACGGGATGAGCGTCGATGTCTGTCTTGCCTTACCTCGGCTTCATTGCAGCTCGTGGTGCCATCTCGCGTTCTTCTACGCGGACTGTGATGTCTGTACCCTTCCCTTCTCGTTGATCTGCTGTCATCTTCCTCTCGCGATCTATGTGCCCTTCGTTTGTGATCCCGCGAGTCCCTGTCCTCGTCCATATCCCTTCGCCTCTTTTTGTTTTCCCTGCCCTCTGCCTCCCCACTACGTGTCTTCCCATCTCTGATATCTTTCAGTCTCAACCTGGCTTCCAGGTCCTCTTTCTTCTTGAGAGCCGCATTGTGACTGTCGGTTTCACGGAGAACGTTTTGTAGGAACCGAGTATTCGGCTTTGGTGCGCTGTTGGTCGGGCTGCACAGACGATCAGCCGAAGAGAATTGAGTGAAGGGTTTGCCAGCTGTATTCACCGTTTGGGTAGCAGAGCGGAGAGTCCCATTGAGGAGTATTTGATTGAGCTATTCCTGGCGTCTTCGGCGAGGAGCTTGGCGACATACTCGTCCGATTTGATGTGGTTGTCGGATGACATGGTGGCGGATTGGGTACCCCTTGATGGAGGCCCCGCTTGCGCCTAGATCAAAACTCAGTGAGAGAAGGGATTCCACATATTCCCAGAGAGTTGACGGCCGAACTTCGATGACTGTCCAGAATTCCCGCGTTCAGCACCAGAAATTGGAGAGCAGTGTTCTTGGCATTCTGCGGTCCGTGCTCAGTATTTACGTTTTGCCCGATCCAGCATCCTTGACCGTCGCTACGTCCTCTGGTTCAAAAGCGAATCCGAACTGAAGAGAACCAATATGGCTCATACAACTCATACTGCTGCACTAGCAGAGCTACAATCTCACCAAGTCAACCACCCATTGTCCATCCTTCAACTTGCCGAACCAATCATCACCTCAACTCAGAATGCCGTATCGCCGTCAAAACGCGGCTCTGATATATCGAACTCCGAGATCGAGAATCCTACGCCTGCCAACTTAGAAGCAGATCTACTGCATTACAAGGTAAGAATGTGCAGTCGCATTGGCGGAAGGCATTGAAGCAGAGTTGACCTATTTGAATGCAGGATCTTTTCTCAAAGCTACATTTCTCTTACCTTGAACAAGTAACAAAAGAAAAGTTTCTGCGTTCGATTGTTGGCGATCCTCCGCTCCTAGTCTCCCATGCCGAAAATGTTGCACTCGAAACTTCGCTGGTGCAGCAGAAGGCGGACCTAAAAGCAGCAAAGGAGGAAGTCGTTCTACTCATTCAAGGGATGGAAGCCATGGCGCGGCAATTAGCAGCACGCTATGAGGGCGTACAGACACAAATGGCGGAGTTGGAAAGATTACCAGCGGAAATCGAGGGTTTGGATGCTATTATCAGGGAATTGAGAGAGCAGCAGGATGCAAGAGAGGTCAACCAGAACAGAAGCGAGGCTCCGAGGATGAATCTATCGCTGGCTGAGACAGAGGAATTGGTCAAGCAGCAAAAGGAAAGAGCATCGGAGCTGGATAAGCAGATTGCGGCGTTGCAGAGGCAAATGCCTGCTACAATGAGGGACTGCGAGATTGCGGAGAGAGAGTTAGAAGCGCTGGAGAAACAACGGAGTGAAGTCAGCGCTGCCGCGAGTGCAGCTAGGAAGATCAAAGAAGAGGGTGGGAGAAATGAGCTCGAGGAGAAGGGGAGGTGGTACAGAAGCGCAGAGACCGTGCTGAGAGAAATGGTCGGAGTTGATGCATGAACCTTGATGTGCTTTAGCCAGCCAAATCGGTGGACTTGTGGAGTTTCTGGCTGGCATGAATACCCACTTGAGAATTACTAGGCTTGGTTTGATTCGTTGGACATTCTCAATTGAGGCTGTTCAAGCACCTCTCTCAAATCGCGAGCCTGAATTCGATGTCGCTCCCTCCTTGTTTTATCTTTGCTTACTCTACTCTTCATCCTCCTCTGCATCGTCGCCGCCTTCCTCCTTCTTCTCAGCAGCCCTAGCCTTCTTTCTCCTAACGCGGCCAGGTCTCCCATTACCAAATGGACTGGTCAGGGCGAAATCAATATGCTTCTGGCTGTCCAACCGAACGACGAAACTGGGCACATTCACTATCTGCTTTCCGACGCGAATGTGGCGCTGTCTGATGAGGACACGGGCATGATGAATTGATTTAGCGAGACCAAGCTTGTAGACACAGGTCTGGAGTCGGCGTTCGAGAAAATCTTCGACTTTAAGGGCAAGCACGTAATCAAGCTTCATGCGGGATTCATCGAGCACACCAACACGAACGAGACGACGGATCAAGGCATTGCCTTCGAAGAGGCGTTTCGGGTCCTTTTCGTCGAGGGTGAGTAGCTGTCTGTCGGTAAATGTTAGCGGAAAAGGTTGACTGTTTAGGCAGAGTATAAAAGTACCGAGCAGCACGGCGGATTTTGGACAATGTGAGCTGGACACGCCAGACCTCTCGCTTGTTTCGAAGACCATATTCGCCAACAATCTTCAATTCGGAGTCGCTGGTAGACTATTAGAACGGACCGAAGACATGAGCAGAGGCAAGCTCATGCTCAGTGGTCAGGAGACACATACAGGCGAGCGGACTCGAAAGCTAGGATTGGACGTCAGAACCATGAATGTTGGGCGTAAAATTGGAAAACTCACGTCGTCGGGGAACCTTGTAGGTTTTCGAGTATGACCGGCTGTGAATCTGTCAGTGGCGCTACTATGTAAAGAACATCATACAGTAGCTTACGGTGCCATGATTGCAGTAAGAAATAGCAATCAACGTCGATGCGATGGATAACTTTCTTGACTGCTGGATTGAGTTGGGTTGTGCTTGGATTCTGCGGTAGACTAGTCTCAATGCAGAAACATAGGGCTTAAACGCTTGGCAGAATATTGATCGCACCTGAACTCGCAATATCGACAAGGCAGTGAACAAGACCACAGAACAAAGCCGCTCATTTAAAAAGACTCAAGATGGGTCATTCAAGAGGTCTCCGATCTGGCACTCGCGTGCGTTGCTCTATGTGCAGCCAGAAATTGTTGCGTTGCTGACAGCTTACGTAGTATGCCTTTTCGCGCCCCTTCAAGAAGCGTGGTATGATCAATTTGAGCACATACCTCAGGATATACAAGTGCCGACACCTCGTCTCAAAGATACACGATCTAACCTTGTCGCAGAGTTGGGGACATCGTCGACATCAAAGCAAATGGGGCGGTTCAAAAGGGGTTCGCGCATTCTACACCTGCGATTTACACTTGATGCTAATGTCTCGTTAGCATGCCTTACAAAGTCTATCATGGTAAGACTGGGGTAGTCTACAATGTCACAAAGTCGGCAGTTGGGGTCATCATCTACAAAAAGGTCGGCAATAGATACATGGAGAAGCGAGTCAATGTCAGAATCGAGCACGTTACGCACTCAAGGTCAAGAGACGAGTTTTTGAACAGGGTGAAGGAGAATGCTGCCAAGAAGAAGAAGGCAAAGGAGGAAGGAGTACACATGCATCTCAAGAGACAACCAGCAATGCCACGAGAGTCAAGGAAGATCTCGATAGCGGATGGTGTTGAGACGATCACCCCAGTGCCGTATGAGACAACGATTTAGTTGTGTGAGGAGGGATCAGCGAAGGGAGTGCTGTTCTTGCTTGCTCGACGTAAAGGTCATAATCAAGATGACTTCTTATGCCGCTCTCAATTTGAGGTACTTGTGCTAATAATTCAAGGTATTGTCAAGGAATCTGTCCCGATTTGTTACCCTTCCAATTCACTCTCTGGCGGCACATCTGCCAGGCTCTCCACTGGACGGCCATTCTACCCTTCGCCTTCTTTATAGAACGAATGTCAAAGCCATTTTTAGCGCTTCCTTCACATTCAGCACGCCGGCAATGTTTTGTCTTTCTCTATAAAGTACGCTGTCTTTCGCCAAGTTCCACCACCTCGTCGTTAGCATGTACGCCATCGTACTTTCTCTCTTCATCGTCTCTGCACATGGGTACAACGTGGGCGTTGGAGCCCTCTATGACGCCTCTTTGCCGTTTATATGAGAAGCTAAATCTCAAGAGTTGCAACATTCAATCAAAAATTAGCATGCCTAATAGTATCCATGTGGATGGTATAGAAGCAAGCAGAAGCAGGTATGCTGCAAGATATTGACCAGAATGCTTGAAACAGGTAATGGTCGAGCATTGTGCACACTGCGGTTTCCACTGGCAAATGTGAGACAGTCTCTTTGATGACAACGCTTAGCTAAACTGGTCTCTAGTGAGCCTGCGAAGTTTCAATCCACTGGCATGCGAGTTGACTTCCTCTCAGAAGCTCAGGTCTTGGAATTGAGTCATTACGAAAGCAAACGTGAGCGCGACAGGTCAAAAGGTAGCCAGACCGACCTGCCCTTGATGCAGGCTTCGAATAGTGTTTCTATCATACAAAGACGAGAAGTCTAGTATGGACAAAGTATCTGTCTCTCTCTCTCTCAATCATTTCCCTACTAAACGGCTTCTCTACTAGTCAACAACCTGAGGTTCAGAATGCCGCTTTGTCTCTGTCTTTCGAGAACTGTTAGGAACGCAGTAGAACCTTCGCACTGCCAGCCTGGCCCCATGCAAAAGTCTCTCGTATGCCTGTATATCTTCCCATTCCTTCAGAGCCATTGTTACAACCTTCTGTCAACATATCACTGGTATTATCCGCTTCTGAATCCTTCTCCAAGCAGGCGCCCAGAATTCGACGCCCGTATACTTCAAAGCACTCGACCGGAGGCTTCAATCACCGCTTTTCGTCTGCTATAAGCAGGCCTTATGGAAAGCAACGACTTTGTCAACCGCATGGACTCTAAGTACGACGGATCGTCATCCCATCCAGCAGCCAGCGGCGGGGTCCAATCCTGGCGTTGCCATGTGACGGTCCCAGCCATGCAGGATCAATCTTGTTGGGGGAAGACAAGTCGAGGGGAGGAAAGGTGCGTAATGGTGCTCTCGCGGGAGCCTAGGGAATGGCCAAACGTAAAATTTGAGCTCATCTGCAACTCTGCTTGGGGCCATGAACATCTCAAGCCAATATTCGAGGACTTAGCTGACGGCATTCTCTGCCGTCACCACAAAGCACAGCTCAAAGACACCGCAGAGTGGTTGACGCATCGCGCATGGGTACAGGGATGGATCACAGAGTCCCGCACCAACAACAACGACGAAATCCTAGCAAACCATGATCCTCACCAGAAAGATAGACCAGACTCAACCTGGACATACTGGCTCAACTAGTGTTCCACTTCGCGACCGACCGCACGCCGCTCCTAAGGACGGTGAAGGGAGGGGCTGCCTTCCAGGCGGCGTCAGCTCTCAGGAGAGCAATTGGAGCAGATTGATGGCATTCTTCCTATGGCCGAGTCCAGAGTGACGGGCTCGCTGACAGAGAAGTCATGAAAAGCACTATCGCAACAACTCTCGTCGCTTGCCAGGATACCAACAATACCAATCACAAGCGATCTAATCACGCTGATGAGCTTGACAAGGAAGCGAAAGCTTTACTCAACAGGGCGGCGCTGTGTCCCCTACTGTACTTGAATGTGAGGAATGAGTGTATGATTGACTGATGAAAGGAGGCTAGCTACGAAAACTCTCCAGAGCTAAATACAGGCGCAGGCTGAGTCAGCTGCCAAGGAGGACCTACAACAGAATGGAGTGCAGCTCACATTCCCGCCAAGCAGGTTGTACTGAGCCCCAGTGTCGTCGTCGTTCTCCAGGTCAACTTAAGTTGTGATCGTTCAGCAGGTTGAGTAAGCAATGCGTCCGATTTTTACTCAATTCGTCAACTGCTAGAGTTTGAAAGCCGTCGACTGCCGCATAACGAGAGCGTCAAACCTATTCTTTGGGGATCGCACTCTTTGATGGTCCACTTTTCAGGAGACTGACTTCAATCCTCTTCCTTCCCTCGTGGTTCTTCCTTGACCCGTCAGATGGCTGATCCGTCGCTTTACACTTACCCTTCCCCATTGAAAGGCTGGGTGGGGGATCCTCTACTGGAGTATAGAAACTGCTCCCCAGTCCAACCGAATTGACTAAATATGACAGAGAGAGGAACGAAGATGGAAAATCATATCGCAATGTTCACCATGGGATAAAGAGCAAGAGCTATGACCAATTCACAGACGGCATTACCAATGGGACGAGAGGGGGTTTTGATGTTCATATATACTTCTATCAGGTAGAATGAATGACCCATGAGGTAAAGAGGTTTTCTCACAGCCCCCAATTAGGCAAATGATTACCAGACCATTTTCGCGAAGGAATTGTGGGAACGGGTGCGACGCGAGTGTGAGTGTACCTAAACGCTGTGAAAATCTAAGATTGACGGCAAAAGTTCCCGAACTTCGCATATATCAACTGTTCCAGCGGCCGATAGGCCCTCACCCTATCGGCATGTTCGAGGTCAATCTTTTCACGCCGGCACAGTTCGGAGCTTTCATTCCGTGGCTGGTTATCAATAGAGGACCATTGAGTGCCCTCGTGCATCCCAACACGGAGAACAAAGGCGAGGAGGAAAGAAACCACACGCAGCAGGCTACATGGCTTGGGGAGAGGTTGCCTCTAGATATGTCTCTCTTCAAAGCAATGAACAAGGAGAAGTGAGTACACAAATAAATTCAAGGTAACAAGTGCGAGGCGAGCTTTTTGGTGGACGATTTCCGGTCCTCCCAGCTTCTTGGGTGCCGCGTTCCTGTGTTCCATTTCCATGAATATCCACACCTTGCTGCTTCAAAACATTGGAATTCTGCGGTCACACAATCCACCGGCTTCGCTGCCGACATCAATCTTGTGATCATTTGTGTCTGGAAGGGGTATTTTACCTATCTTTGGCTCACGTCCTGGTTTCTGATAGTATGCTGGGGCTGTTTATCATCGGTTGTGATTTCCGAGCGGGCAAGCAGTGAGGGTGCTGGAGGGCGCCCGGCCTTGCCATGTCTCGAGAAAGGGTGCACGCGACGCGTCCTCCCTCCTGCCAGGATTCGTCCCGTTGACACGCCTTCTTACCGACAAGATTGTCCAAGAATCTTCAACACTCATTTGTGAAACTGTCCCACTCCTCAACAATCTGTCGTGCATTCTTTGAAGCCACCTACCTGATTAAGATGTCACCTTCGGATAGATCGTCCACTGTCAGCCAGAGTTGGCTTAAGATGCGGCTAACCGAATCCCAATCCCGCAGACAGCGCCCCCAGAGCAGCAAAAATAGACGGTGAAGTTGATGACTCCTTTGATGACTGATATTGAACAGAATGTGAGTTGTCTTTTACATCAGCCTCACTTCGAGTTTGACAGGCTTCAGACCGACACCGTCCCCACCTAGTAAGGGGCTTACTAGGCCTCTGGAGCCTCTGTTCGACATGGCATTCCTGAATGAGATGGAGAAAAGCGACTGCTAGACGCCTTGGAGGTCACAGCAGTCAGGCAGGAATTTGGCCTCCAGTACGCCAACCAGTCGCCTACAAAACGAATCTACTGGCTCACCTGTACCTCACCCATCGAGTCACCGATCGACACCGCTTTCGACCAGAACTCCACGTCCGACAGCGCCCGAAGCATTCCTGTCATCTTCAACACCTTCATTAGGTCCCTTGTGAACTGCAGACTCCGATAAATCCGTTGAACAAGGACAAGACGTCTCGTCTCCTCAGATGTGTCGTACCGTTTCTTAACGCGATGTCAATCGCCTGCAATCGCCAAAGCTGTCCGCATCTGCATCACAGATATCAAGGTATTCGTCTTTTCGACAAGAACAGAGCCTGCCCTCCGAAGCAAGCAGGCCCTTTCAGCCGCCGGAGGCGCGTACGGTTGGCGTTTCGAATGCGACTAATTATGCCGACGACGAAGATATGGAAAGTCAAATTGAGGAGGATGTGAACGATGATGAAGAGATCCATGGTCTGAGCGAAGCCAGAGCAACCTATTCCGATCAAGAATTACCGCACTTCGTGATATGGCGGTCGAGCGACAGCTTGACTCGCGAGGTGGTATTCAGACCGCGTAAGAAGCTCGATGAGCCCTTGACGAATTGCGAGCTGGTGTTCGAATCCTGCGACGAGGAGCAAAATCGGGGTTCTGGGCTTCGACCGGTGACGAGGGCTACAGGTGGATCGTCAATATCTCATTTCTGGTTAAGAAAACCGAGCCTGGATGGCCATTGACTCAGGTTACGATGGGAAAGGTCTCGCCTTCACCCAAAAAGTTAAGCAGGGCTCAAACGTTCAGAGCCTCAGTAGTCAAAAAGCCTAGGTCGCAGATAGTGAGAAGTCTCAAGACGATGAGCTTGATACCAGAAGAACTTTTCGCAAACGGAATATCGTTCAGGCTCATCTATACTCAACGGAAAGGAAGAACTACATGAGGAGCAAGGATGGTAAGAAGAAGAGAAACTACAAAACAGAGTTCATACCTGACGGGAGACTCTTTGCAGCTAGACCTTCAACAAAAGCACCACTTCACCGGAGCCACGATAAGTCCAGAACTCCACCAGTGTCGCGACACGCATCAGGACAGAGTAATGCATCATCCAGATCCCGGCTTTCCTCTGGCAGCATTGAGAGAAAGGTCACACCTTCCCCCAAGCCGAAGCCTGCCTCGCTTGAGAAGATTCAAGATGATACCACACTGTTTATCTTCACCAACTTCACCAGCTCCGATTTCGACGCAGCGCCTGGCGTAGTCTACCTCAAGTCTTGCAGAGTTATGGAGTCTCTCGTCTCAATCATCATGCCCATTGTTGCTGGAGTCGAGGAACATGATATCCGTCAGAGCACTGTTCGTTTTGATTGGTTGCCGGAATCTAACGCCAACATTATCAGGATGATCCATGGACTTCCTGATAGTTATATTAGATGATGGAGGAGATTCGCGGGGCTCCAGGTGGGAGCAAAAGTGGCGATGGGAGTCTTTGTCAACGTGGTGCTGAAGTGATGAGGTTCGACTCTGAATGAACCTGAGCATGAGGGCTTTTTGGTTCAGACCCGGTGCCAATGGAGCTTGACAGTGATCGATGGCTGGTCCCTGCGGATGCTTGATGGATGATGTTGACGAAAATGACGTCGACGATGATCTCTGGTTGAAAACAAGCAAACTTTGATGAGATGGAGAGGAGCAAGCTGGCACGAGATAAGAATAGATCAAAGTGAAAGCTTGCTACTGTCATGACATGAGAGACAGACCTGTGGTGTTGATTTGTCAATCTCGTTCCGAGTCCTCCTGTGCTTTTTCAGGACGGCACTCCGGCGTCCCACCGCCCTTTCTCAACTTCCCTTCCCAAACCCACCTCTCTTCACTCGCCCAACCGTCTTCCGCTCCTCTCCGCAATCAAATTTCACGGTCAACCTGAGTTTGATCCTCATATTCCGTGGTTTCAAAGACCTGGAGAATACTGCTCCCAGATTTAGTTTTAGATCCACACTCTTTGTTCAAAATGCCGCATTCTTCGAGCTTTTTCTTGGTCACCATGCGGGGCGTCAGTGATGCCAAGCAGGTAGTGCATTGAGTATGCATTAAGCCACAGGGTAACGCATAGTGCAAAATAGTCCTACAGCTTTTCAACAGGAACCCTGTTGAGACAGATTGCTTGGAGGACATCTTTTCAACCGATTGAAGAAGTCTTGCCGTCCTAGAATCCTTTTTTTGGGATATGAGGCATGGCACGTTCTTGCTGCGTGAAGGTAAAGGAGACACAAATGGAAATGCGCCCACACAGGAACCTTCATGCGAACAGCTCGGATGGGCACACCAAAAGGATGTTTTCCAGAATCTCGTCCTAGTGACAAAGTCTGCATTACAACACCTCAGATGTCAGCGTTACGGTGTTGCTAGCAGCCTATCAGCCTGCAAACTGTTCCGATCTGATTTCGGGCATTCCCGCGGGCAGGATGAGTGACAACGACGCGATGATGAGGGAGGATGGAAAACGGTCCCCTCAAACCTCTGATGGCCACAACGAAGAGACAGGGCGAGGTGTGGAAGATTTCCAGGACTTCTCCGCCAAACTCCTCGACATTTTTTCCCACTTCAATCCTGCCGGTTTTTCTTGTGGTGCTTGCCCCAGCAATGAAGGTCGGAAGGTGTCGTTCCAGGATCTTGCAAGGTAGTTTCATCAAAAGCTGGCTTCCCTTCTCACCAGGCGGACATTACTCTAACAGGCTCATGGACGGCGAGAAAGTGGTTGTGTACGTGGGACCCACCAAGGTCTGCTATATTCTGCCAAGAAACCTGCTCTGCTAGACCTTCAGCTACTTCCAATCGCTTTTCACTGGCGGGTTCAAAGAGGCACACACGGGCAAATCGGAATTTCCAAACATTGAGGCCGAGACCTTCGAAGCAGTTGTCAAATGGATGATGTCCGGTGTGATCGGAACTTACCAAAAAGGGCCCAGGGGGTAATCTCTACTTTATCGATGAGCGAATACAAGTGCTTCCTCTTGTTCGAATATACCTCGCAGCGCAATTCCTGAATCTCAACAAGCTAAGGAAAAAGGCAGTGACAGTCTTTCAGGACGCAATGTGGGACAAGTCGTCGAAGGAAGCAAAGGCCTTGGGGAAAGAGCAGCAGGACGGC
>JAABUK010012195.1_pt1 | contig 10992 bp, 8 predicted proteins | sample 5559141 | NCBI WGS metagenome assembly JAABUK01 (sample SAMN10711869, study PRJNA513367) | rock metagenome | isolation source: Antarctica rocks | place: Antarctica: Victoria Land, Pudding Butte nord | collected 2016-01-03
TGTGCCGAAGCTTGGCCGGCTTGTCCTTCCAAGCCTCGGGGACCCGTCCGGCCTTGATGTCCGCCTTCTCGGCTTGCGTGTTGCGCTGCCGCGGCGCCTGCACCAGCGTGGCGTCGACGATCTGCCCGGACATGGCGATGTAGCCGGCCCCTCGCAGCGTCGCATCGAAGCGGGCGAACAGCGGCCCGATCGCCCCGGCCTTGGTGAGCCGCTCGCGGAACAGCCAGATCGTGCGCGAGTCCGGTACCCGATCCGAAAGACCGAGCCCGAGAAAGCGCATGAACGAGAGCCGGTCGTTGATCAGGTACTCGGTGCGCTCGTCCGAGAGCGTGTTGACGGTCTGGATCACCAGCACCTTGAACATCATCACCGGATCGAACGGCGGCCTGCCCCCTTTGACCCCATCCGAATAGGCCAGCGCCGTCTCCAACTCCGGCCGGAACACCTCGAAATCGACCGTCGCCGTGAATGCCTCCAACTGATCGCCGAGATCGCTCAGCCGCTTCAGCCGCTCCTCGACGTCAAAGAAGCCCGGCGCCCTCGCCATCTCGCCGCCTCCAAAACCAGGCAGAGGGAATCAGAAAACTGCGCCCATGGCTAGGTTCTTAGAACCGTCCACCTGCTGATGGACATCAAGAAGCGGCTTGACCTCACGATCCTCTTGATCAGCCACAATCTCGGCGTCGTCGGCCACGTCTGCGATCGAGTGACTTGCCGAGCCCTCTCGCACCGCCCTCGGGCTGTGCCTTCCGCACCCGCTGCCGCTACGCCCTCCCGGCCTACGCGGAAGCGGTGCCGCCCCTCGTCGACGTCGGCGACGGGCACCAGAAAGCCTGTATCCGCGACGACATCGATCTGCACTCGGCCATGTCGTAGGGGCCCAGGCCGTCATGCGGAGTGCCGAGATCATACAGGCAGGGCACCGGACAATGCCATGCCGCGTTCCCCATCCTCACCGCGGCACTTTTTCTTACCGGCCTCGGCCCGAAAGGGGGACCGCCCTCGTGACCGACAGCCAGTAGGAGGAGTATCCCGGTTTCCGGGGCAAGGTCGTCGTGTCGAAGCGCCAAGCAGGCACCCCTTTCTTCGTCATGACGCTAGCCGGGACGATAAACTTGTAGACCGTCGGTTCCCCGGGAACAAGATCGGGTCCTTCGACGAAACCGAAGGGAACGGGCGGCGGCTCCGGCGTTACCAGCGCCTGACTTTTTTCGATGTCACTCTGACGGATAATGTTCACGAAATTTGACACGTGCATGGTCGGCACGTCCGTCCGCAACGGTTCACCATCCGCCACGACCAACATGCCGGTCATGCGGGAGCCGCCGAAGACGAACTGTTCGCCCTCGACGCGGCTTTGCCCCGACGCGGCGGCGAAATCCGAAGGCAGGTAGGCGGACGGCCGGAAGAATCTGTACACGAGCCAAGGCACGACGAGGCAGACTAGAAGAAATGTCACCGTTGCGAAGGCGCCCGTCCTGACCCTTGGCGCGAGCGTGCGAACCGAGGCGGTCTCCGGTGCTTTCGCTGTCTGGAGCCCACTCGCGAAAAACAGGCTCGCGACGGGATAGATCGCGATCATGACGCGTCTCCCATCGTCGTAGTATACGAAGCCGGCTGAGACGATCACGCTTGGCCAGAACAGCGCCCAGAATCCGACCTCGTGGCGCGGCATTCGTCGCAGAAGGTGGACGAGGCCGACGGCCGCGATCAGCTCGAGGATGGGCAGACCGGCCTGGAACAACTGGGATACAGGAAAGTAGCCCTGGGTCACGATCGCGGGCACAGTCCTGGCGAACCTGACCGCACCATCCGACACGCGCTCCACGAAGACGGATGGGTGCGCGGTGAAGTTCTCGTAGGCCTTTCGGTACATCAGGCGAACGACCGCCTTCTCGTCGGACTGCTCCGAAGGGGAAAGCTCGTCCTTGTAGCGCTGCTGGCAATCCGACCAGTGGCCGCCAATGGTGAGACCGCAGAGCGTATAGGAGAAGTTGCTCCCCACCATCTCGGCATCGCCCGTATAGATCTTGGCCGTGACGGAATTGAGAGCCACGATGCCGAGCAAGGCTGCGATGGCGGCCGCGGCGATGCGCAGCTTGGCGCCCCTGCTCGCGCCGAAGCAGGAGACAACCCAGAGCAGCAAGGCCGGTATCGTGAACATGCTGCCCATGCGGTTGAAGAGCGCTATGGTGAGGAGCGCCGTCGCGAGCACGGCATGACCGGAGGAACGGCCGCGCAGGGCTTCGATGAGAGGCGGGATCGCGAAAAGCCCCCAGAACAGCCCCAACGGTTCTGTAAGGGTCGTGGGAGAAAATTCGCGTCCGACCGCATAGGCCATGGCCGCGAAGGCGATCCCCGCCCAAAGCCCGTGCCACCGCGCGACAGCCCGCGCGGCGACGAAGATTGCTAGCCCGACGAAAAGGCTCTGGATTACTACCGTGGCGGCGTAATTGTAGCCGCCAAGCGCCACCAGTGTGGACCGGAACGTTTGCGCGAGCGGTCGCCGCGACCCCACCGGGCCGAAGACGCCGTCTTTCACGACATCGTTCGCCTCGGAATAATAGGCGTCCGCGTCGCTGAATGGGATGAGACCGGCAATGTTCATCTGAGAAAATTCGCCCTGCCGCCACAAGCCCCCCCATTGCGCGCTCGCCGAGAACACCAGCGCCGCGAACAGGATGGGGAGGCCGACGATACCGAGCAGGCGGAGGATGCGCGCCTCATCCGCGGTCTGACCGATCCGGCGTGAGCGCGCTACCCATCCCGCCAGCCTGCCGATCCCCGCCAGGGCGAGGACAAGTTCCGGCCCGTGTGGCTCGGCCATGGCAAGCCAACGCCCCAGTGCTGACCCGACGATAGCGGCGGTGCTCGGCAGCGCCCATCCTCTCGCCAATGCGACGGCAGTGACGACGGCGTAAATGCCCGTCAGCGCCGTGAGCCCCCAGGCTAGCCCGAGCGTCGCCAGGATGGGCCATCGGACCACGCGCCCCACTCTGTCCGGCGTGAGCCACGGCCTCTCGCAAAAAGCCCAGAGCAGCGCGAGAGTCGCCAGCAAGAGGACCGTCATCCACGGTGAAGCCAACCGGAGCGGGTAGGCGAGCGTAACGCGTGCTCCCCACCCATTGACGATCCCCGGCGGCAGGGCGAAGTGCACCGCCTCGTCCCAATGCGAAAAAGCTCCTACCTCGCCGTCCCGAAGCATGTCTTGGTCGGCGTGGGGCTTCGTGTAAGCCTGCCCGTTCACGGAGAACCGGAGGTTTGAGCGCATCGTCGCGTCGTCGCAGTCCCCGCGGGCGCCGAGCAATGGGGAGGGTAGTCCGCCGCGGGCGACGGGAACGCTCAGCATCTTGTCGGTGCCGTTTGAAGCGAAAGGCCCCGGGATGACTTCCGTTCGCCGCCACACGCCCAGTTCGAGCGCCAGCGTCGCCGCAAAGGCTACAGCCAGCAGGGCCGAGGCAAAACGCCTGCGTCTGCGGAGGGTGGCCAGGATCGCGGCCGGATGCAACGCGCGCCCGAGCACGACCGCTAGGGCGAGGGCCGCCGCGGCGATCAGGGCGAGCGACACGGCGCGATCCGGGATCTGGACCGGGTAAGCGATGCGGACCAAGGCATTGGAGTCGTTCGGTATCTCCTCCGGCAGGGTCAGGCGGAGCTCATTGATCCAGTGACTGAATGCGCCGGGTTCGCCGAGACGGATGTGATCATGTCCGGTATGGGCCTTCGGGTACTCGGTTTCGCCCACCCAGACCCGCAGCCTGGATCGCTCCAGGGCCTCCGCGGCGTCGGTACGCGCCGCGAGACAGCATTGGCCCGACCAGCCCTCGCCAACCGGCACGAAGATGGTGGGATTGCCGGCCTCGCCGCTGAAAGGACCCCGATGCGACTCCGTTCTGATCCAGAGGCCGGCCTCCAGCGTGATCAAGATCAGCAGGACGAGGGCGAGCGCGAAAGCGAATCTCCGTCGGATCACAGACATTTCACGAGTGGCTCCATCATCGTCGCGCAGCCGTGCTCGGGCGCGGACTCGATGAGGAGCCGGCGTTCCTGACACTCGAAACCGCTCCGGGCTCGACTGGAACTGCGCCGCCCTACGGCGAGGACCTGATAGCGCTCTCGATGGCGGCATTCAATCCGGGGGCCTCCGGCTCGCGCCACCATCGAATCGGCTATGAGCCCTGCAACCCCGATGCGGTGTAGCGGATCCCGCTGTGTTGATTTCCACCCCGGGCAGCGCTAAGGCGGTCGGACGATGAGCGATGAACAGTCCTGTACCGCCTTGGCGGGGTCTCCGATCCTAAGGACGGCTCCCAATAAGGGCGGAGGCGCCCTAGGGCGTCGGCTGATGCTGGCGCTGAAGATCGTTGCGACGGTGCTGGCGCTCGCGCTCGTCGGCCGCCTCGTCGATCCGGCCGTCCTGGTCGCTCGCGCGCGGGCCGCCGACCCGAAGGTCTTGGCCACGGCTGTTCTACTGATGGCGCTCCAGATACCGCTGGTCGCGCTGCGCTGGCGCTGCATCGTGGCGGCCATGAACCGCGAGGGCGGCGTCCTGCCCGGGCCCGCCAAGTTCCTCCAGGTCACCTACGTGGCCCAGGTCTTCGGCCAGATCCTGCCCTCCGTGGCGGGCGACGGGCTGCGCGTCCTGATGCTGCGCGAGGCGGGTCCCTCGCTCCGGATCGCTTTCAAGAGCACCCTGCTCGACCGGGCTACGGCCGCGCTCGTGCTGCTGGCCCTCGCCCTCCCCACCGCGCTCCTGTCGCCCATCCTCATCACGGTCCGCGGCTTCCTGTGGCCCGCCATCACGATCATCGCTTGCGGGCTCTCCGCGTCCTTGGCGCTCATTGCGGGTGCCGAGGTCCTGCATCGGGTCGGCCGGCGCTGGCGCATCGTCGGTGCGGTCACCGAAACCTTGATGGATCTGCGCGCCATCTTGGCGAGCCAGGCCTATGGGCCGGCCGTGGTGTTGCTTTGCTTCGCGGTGCACGGATTGAGCATTTCCGTGTTCTGGCTGCTCGCGCACGGGCAGGGCCTGCCTTTCGGGGCGGTGGACGCGGTCGCGGTCGTGCCCCTCGTGCTGCTCGTGTCGATGATGCCGATCGCGATCGGCGGCTGGGGCGTGCGCGAAGGTTTCGTCGTGGTGCTGCTCGGCGCCAGTGGGGTCGGCCGCGAGGATGCGCTTCTCCTGTCCCTGTCGTTCGGGACCGCCGTGCTGCTCGCCACCCTGCCGGGTTTGGCCGTCCTGGCTGCCAGCTCCTGGTCGCCCCGGCCGCGCACCGGCCCACTTCCGGGGAAGGCCCTGTGCTGACAACCGTCTCTACCGGCGTGTCAGGAGTGGTGACGTCCCGCAAGCGGTCGATCCTCGAGGCGTTCGAACGCGAAGCCCTGCGTCGTTCTCAATGGAGGCGAAAAGCCTCGTTCTTCCATGAGGAAGACGACGCATACCTGCATTTCCTTATCCCGCCGGGCTTGCGGGTCTTGGAGATCGGTTGCGGCACGGGTGACACGCTGGCGGCCCTCAAACCGAGCTTCGGCGTCGGCCTGGACTTCAGCCCTTCCGTCGTGGCCGAGGCGAAAGCCGCGCACTCCAACCTGGAGTTCCGCCTCGGCGACGCGGAGGACGCGACCGTGGTCGCCTCGCTCCCCGGCCCTTTCGACGTGATCCTGATCGTAGACACGGTCGGGTTCCTGGACGACGTGCAGGGCCTGTTCGAGAGCCTGCACCCGCTGTGTGCGCGCGAAACCCGGCTCATAGTCGCCTACTACTCCCACCTGTGGCAGCCGCTGCTGCGCTTGGCCGAGGTCCTGGGCCTGCGTATGCGGCAGCCGGAAACCAACGCGATGTCGCCCTCGGACGTGCGCGCCATCGGGGCGCTGGGCCGCTTCGATCCTGTGAAGACGGAGATCCGGCTCCTTTCGCCGTTCAGGGTCCTTGGGCTCGGGCGCTTGCTCAACCGCTTCGTCAGCCCGCTCCCGCTCGTCCGGCAATTGTGCCTGCGGCACTACATGGTCGCGCGATCGGCCGAGAAGGCCGATGACGGCCTGCGTTCCGCCACCGTGGTGGTGCCGGCGCGCAACGAGCGGGGCAACATCGAAGCGGCGGTACTGCGTACGCCCCAGTTCTGCGACGACATGGAGATCATCTTCATCGAGGGCCACAGCCGGGACAACACTTTCGAGGAAATGGAACGGGTCAAGGCCGCCTACCCGGACCGGGACATCAAGCTCATGCGCCAGCCGGGCAAGGGCAAGGCCGACGCCGTGTTCACGGCCTTCGACGCAGCGCGCGGCGACGTGCTGATGATCCTCGACGCCGACCTGACCATGCCGCCGGAGCAGCTGCCGAAGTTCTGGGCCGCCATCCGGTCCGGCCAAGGGGAGTTCATCAACGGCTCGCGCCTGGTTTATCCGATGGAGGATGACGCCATGCGTCTCCTCAATCTCGCGGCCAATAAGACGTTCTCGGTCATTTTCACCTGGCTGCTGAATCAGCGCTACACCGACACGCTGTGCGGCACGAAGGTGATGCGCCGCATCGACTACGAGCGATTACGGCACGGCAGGGCGTATTTCGGGGATTTTGACCCTTTCGGAGATTTCGATCTCATCTTCGGCGCCGCCAAGCTGAACCTGAAGGTGTTGGAGGTGCCGATCCGTTACGCCAGCCGCGTCTATGGGGAGACGCAGATCTCGCGCTTCCGCCACGGCTTGATGCTGCTACGCATGGTCCTGTTCGCGTTTCTGAAGATCAAGGCCGTGTAGGGATGCCGGCTTCGCCTGACCTGCCGATCTCCGGCGCTCCGCTTGCCGGCTACCGTTCGGTTTGGGACCGAAAGCCGGTGCTCCGCGTCGTGTACGATGACCTGTTCCGCCGCATCGCGGACGCCTGCGTGCCCGGGATGACGCTCGAGATCGGCGGTGGGAGCGGAAACCTCGCGGAGCGCCTGCCCGACGTGGTCGCCTCCGACATCCAATACGCGCCGTGGCTGAACCTGGTGGCCGACGCTCAGCGCCTGCCCTTCGCGGCTGGCGCCCTCGGCAATATCGTCATGCTCGACGTGCTTCACCACATCGAGTATCCGGTCAGCTTCCTCCGGGAGGCCGAACGGGTCCTGCGCCCGGGCGGACGCGTCGTGATGATCGAGCCGGCCATCACGCTGGGCAGCACGCTTTTCTATCGCTTCGTCCACGAGGAGCCGGTGGACATGTCGCGGGACCCGCTCGCCACCGGCGAGGTCCGGCCGGACCGCGACCCCTACGAGTCCAACCAGGCCCTACCCACCCTGATCGCCACGCGGCATCGCGAGCGCTTCCACCGAGCCCTGCCGCACTTGCGGATCGCCGATGTGAAGTGGTTCTCCTTCGCGATCTATCCATTGAGCGGTGGCTTCAAGCCTTGGTCGCTGGTCAACGCCGCAGCGGCGCGGCTCGGCCTCAAGGTGGAACGGTATCTGGAACCGCTTCTCGGCCGCGTCCTAGGTTTCCGCATGGTGCTCATCGTCGAGAAGCGAGGCCAGTAGCGCGGTTCGCAGGGCCGGAGCCGGACGAAGGTCGGGCACCGGCCGCCAGCCGGGCCGCTCCAGCGCGGACGCGGCAGCGAAGGGCCGCTTGCGGATCGGAACTGACCTGCCTTGGGAATCGGCAGGAGAAGGATTGAATATGGATGAGCCTGTCGCGCTTATAACCGGAGCCACCGGGCAGGACGGCGCGTACCTCGCCGAACTGCTGCTGGCGAAGGGCTACATCGTCCATGGCGTCAAGCGGCGGTCGTCGAGCTTCAACACGAGCCGTGTTGACCATCTCTACCGGGATCCGCACGAGAAGGACGTCCGCTATTTCCTGCACTACGGCGACCTCACGGACTCGACAAACATCATCCGCATCATTCAGGAAACGCAGCCGGACGAAGTCTACAACCTCGGCGCTCAAAGCCACGTCCAGGTGAGCTTCGAGACCCCGGAATACACCGCCAACGTAGACGCGACCGGGACGTTGCGCCTCCTCGAGGCGATCCGGATCCTGAAGCTCAATAAGAAGACCCGCTTCTATCAAGCGTCCACCTCCGAACTCTACGGCAAGGTCCAGGCCGTACCTCAGGACGAAACGACTCCCTTTTATCCGCGATCGCCCTACGCGGCCGCCAAGCTCTACGCCTACTGGATCACCGTCAATTATCGCGAAGCCCACGGCATGTTTGCCGCCAACGGCATCCTGTTCAACCACGAAAGTCCTCTGCGCGGCGAGACGTTCGTGACGCGCAAGATCACGCGCGCGGTCGCGGCCATCCAACACAGCCGGCAGGAGTGCCTGCATCTCGGCAACCTCGATGCTAAGCGCGACTGGGGACACGCGCGCGACTACGTCGAGGGCATGTGGCGCATTCTCCAGCACCACGAGCCCGACGATTTCGTGCTGGCCACCGGCCAAACGTGGACGGTGCGGTCTTTCGTGGAGATGGCCTTCGGGCAGGTCAGCACCACACTGGAATGGGCCGGCCAGGGTGTCGACGAGGTCGGCCGTTGCAGCAAAACCGGCCGGGTTCTCGTGAGGGTCGACGCCACTTATTTTCGCCCGACCGAGGTCGAGCTGCTTATCGGCAACCCCGCCAAGGCCAGGTCCAAGCTCGGCTGGACGCACAGGACGTCGCTGCAGGACCTCGTCGCCGAGATGGTGGCATCGGATCTGCGAAGCTTTTCAGGTTGATCCGATGGACCGGGACGGTCGAGATCTCAACCCATCCGCGCGGCTGCGAGCGTCCCGACCCGTCCCGGATGCTCTAGCTAGCAAGACGGAAACACCCAGGATGACACTCGACGGTAAACGGGTCTTCATCAGCGGCCACCGCGGCATGGTCGGGTCGGCTTGCGTGCGGCGCCTGCGGTGGTAGACGGCAGTCGACGAGGTCAGCACCCACTGCCACCAGGTCTGTCCGATGACACGCGCCGACGTTTCGTCCGACGCGATGACGGTGCTCGACCGAACGGTGGCCGCGATGGCGTCGGCGGCCCGCGTCAGGGGCGCTTCGGCCCGCGCCAGGATGTTGGCGATGGCGCCCTCGCTGATCGACAGGCCGAACACTGTCAATCGGCATGGAAAGGGGGCTCTGGCGCGAAGTTGGTGCTGATCGGCGGACGTTTTCACCCCGGCTGGACCATTCGAGCGCGCAGCAGGTCGATCTTGCCAGGGCCGTACATCTGGCGCTTGACGAGCTTGAGTTTGGTGACCTGTCCCTCGGTCTGGCCGTTGGACCAGGGCTCGACGATGGCGGCCTTCACCGCGTCCTCGTCGGCCTCAATGCCAGAGGCGAAGGACGCGAGTTCGCTGCCGGCCGCGTCTGTGAGCCATGACGCGAGATCGTCGGGCTTCTTGGCTGCGATCATGGTTTGAAACCGATCGAGCAGATTGCGCGCCGCGACGATCCTCGGGGACGCTGTCTCGATCGCCACCCTGACGCGCAGGGCCTCGGCCGACTTGCAGTCGCGTTCGGACGTCAGCAGGCGGGCAATCGTGCGGGAGGACGGCACGGTCGTGATCGCTCCGGGTTCGTCGGTGCCTGGCTTGGTGGCGCGCCGCCTGCGGGTTGCCCATTCCGTCACGACCCGGAGGCTACCGCCGTACCCCGCCTGTCGCAGGTGTCGCCACAGCGCGGCGCCGTTCCGGCAGCCTCCGTCCCACTCGGCGTTCAGCCGCTCCGTCCAATGGTCAAGCGTGGTTTCGCGGGACCGGAACACGTCGTCGCGGGTCCCGGCCAGGATGCGGCGGACGGTCTTGCGCGACACACCGGTGGTCCTGACGATGCCCTTGATGCTGTGACCCTGGCCGTGCAGGTTGCGCACCATCCCGTTCACCTCGTCGCGGCGCTGCCATCCGGTCCACTGTAGGCTCGAGGTCGCAGATGATGGTTCCGTAGCGCTGGCCCTTCAGCCAGGCGAAGTCGTCGATGCCGACACGCGAACATCGGGCGGCGTCGGTGGTGCGCGCCGGCGCAGGAGGCGCAGCAGGGCGTCGGCCCCCACCGGCATGGACAGGCGTTCGGCGAGCCTTTCGCCGGGTCGGCCGCCGAGCACGAGGGCGATGGCGTGGGTGTAGATGAGGTCGGGGGAGAAACGTTCGGTGAAGACCCGGCGCTCACACGCCGCGTCCCGACATCGGAAGCGCCGCGCCGCCAAGCGGATCCTGAGCCGCCGACCATGGGCCGGGACGTCGCCGAGGGTTCGTGAATAGTGGCTGTGGACGGAGGAGGACGGCAGGCCACAGGTCGGACAGGGGCTCGCCGCGCACGCGCTGCGAGCGTGGACGACAACGCCGCCAGCGCCGATCTCATGGCGATCGACGATGAATCCGGGCGGGACCAGCCTGAGCGGCACAGTGCGACGGGTCATGCGATCTGGCCCTCCCTGGCCAGACCGCCTACGTCTCTGGAGTGACTCCAACGGCGTAGACGGTCAGGCCGACGGAGGGTCAGACCGATGTTGTCACGCAGCCTCCACCTCCCCATGACACCTGCCGGGTCGATCGTGGACCGGCATGACGTCGGGCCGGATGGCCTGAGACTCGCGTGATCGCGCGCCTGCTGACAACCGCGCGGGCCTGCAAGGAGACGAGATGGTGCGCCTGATAGCGGCGATCGAAACCGCTTCGCCGTCCATCGTCAAAGCGCGCAATCTACACGACCGCTTTGCCGCCCTGATCTCGGCAAAAAGGCCCGACCTCCTTGATCCATGGCTCAGCGAAGCCGCGCAGAGCGAGATGTCCATGTTTGCCGAAGGCATTGCGGCCGACAAAGTGGCCATAACCGCGGCCGTCACCGAAACGTGGTCAAATGGGCAGACCGAAGGCCAGGTTACTAAATTGAAGCTCGTTAAACGCCAGCTGGACGGTTCGAATTACCGGATCTGGGGGGACGTTTTGACGGATTGATGAGGCCGGTTTCACTTGACGGAACCGCGGGCGCTTCGGTTTCTTTGTGCCGGCGCCTCGGGATCCTCCCCGGGC
>JAABUK010012196.1_pt1 | contig 10991 bp, 13 predicted proteins | sample 5559141 | NCBI WGS metagenome assembly JAABUK01 (sample SAMN10711869, study PRJNA513367) | rock metagenome | isolation source: Antarctica rocks | place: Antarctica: Victoria Land, Pudding Butte nord | collected 2016-01-03
GTATCATGAGTCAGCTCATCACTGGGGATTACGTGATCAAGTTTGAAAGGAATAGCTTTAGAGTTCAGCTGTCAGCGAGGGGTATAGCAATCTGCTTTGCCTCGGCGCAGCCGAAGGCGCAGGTAAGTGGAGTTGTGGATTGTCTTTGTCTGCCGTCTAAGTCAAAAAGTCAAATAGCAACTACTCTGGCAAATTTTTGAGCACTTGCAAGTGATTGCAGGGGCTTGCTGGTTGCACAAGCTTTGCTTCAAGTGACAGCAAAGCTTGCTCAACAAGCGAACTCCTTGTCTTTTGTGAAAATGCTCTGGCTAACAGCACACTGCGTTGCTTCACAAACTGGATACTACAAAAGAAAGCTGGCCTGTTTTCACATACAGCACTGCCCTCTTGAGACCTGCTTGCTTATGGCTTTTGCTTGCTGCACAGCAGCAAACTTGGCCCCCTGCTGACAACAGATTTCCTAGGTCAACGCACAGTCAGGGTCAAAGCTCTGCAGCTAGCGCTACGGACGATATCTGCCGCAACGGTCCCACCCACACACGCGTTCGATGGTGTACTAGGCCTACCTGACCGTACCGCCAGTCAGGTTGAGCTGTCGTCGCACACGAACTGTTGTGCCAAGCAAGGACTGGTTTTGGATACAGACTTTTGACGACCACTGTATATAGATCATATATGAGGATGTTAAACCCGGGCTGGGGTCAAAGTCTCTCGTGCCTGGATCCATTGTAATTTTGCTCACTGCAGTATGCATAATTTACACAATACGTTTAGGTGCAGCTAGCAAGACCTGCGACATGAATCATATGCATGCACTGGACTGTCGCCGCAGATATTGCCTCCGAGCTTGCAGCAAAGCGTTGACCGGACAGAACGCCAAAACACCTGGTGCAATCAGGACGTAAAGCAATGCAGATGGCAACAGCAAGCTGGAGTCAACTTGAAAGTCACAATTCTGACTGGCAACACATTGTCAACTACTTTAAGCAAAGCACAGATGTGTTACAAGCGGTTTGTGACTTCTATCACTGTTTTGCTGCTGACAGGATGATTATTCCGTTTTGTTCGTGAATACAATGAGTGCCATAGCACAGCAAGACACACAAACATGTGACTCATGCCTCAATCTGACTGCCTTGCTGCCGTCTGTCTCGGGACATGAATCCATCCAGAACCTACAGCGTGCAGACTGCTTAAGTCCATGTCAGGCATGGAGGCCTCAGCAGCTGGTATGCGTCAAAGCAAACTGGCATGCATCACAAGATGAACACCCATGTGGCTTTGGCGTGTTGAGGCCTGCAGATGCAATCACCTGCAGGCTAAAGCAAATGAAATGAAAAACAATCAGCTGCAGAAGCAAACACTCCATGCTGGTGCAGATGCTGGTCAATGCAATCACACCAGCGTCATTCAGGCACATGCTTCATTATCGACGCAGTGCTATTGCTGCTTCAAGCGATGCATTGCAAGACAGATAGACCAAACGAAACCATCCCGCGTGCTGTACCTGAAGGCTGCGCTGCTACTCTTGCTTCTTGCTGGTCAGGCTGTATGGCAGCAGCTTGCGCCAGCTGATTGCATGCCAGATGCTGAAAACTGGAGGGGATGTCAAACATCTGGGTCACACTGATGGCCTACTGCGGCGGCTGCGTTTGTACATTTGCCTCATGCTGGTCATGTCCCATCATATCAACAGCATGCTGGCTGCATGTGGACCCAATGCTGAAAATAAAGAGGGATTGGGCACCAGCAAGGATCTGGATTGCTTGAGGGGGCAGCTGTTGCTGCTGAAAGCTGTAACCCTGCTTCTATTGGTTTGCTGTGCTGTCTACTGACTAAGACTGGGAAGTTGGAGGAGGTATCATCAGGTAAAGAAGCACAAGCCGTGAAAGAGCACTAGGTCCACTGAGTCTGTGAGCACTGAGTCGCTGAGCTCTGACCCATGATCCTGGCAACAAACTGATAAGCCACCAGGTTGTAAACAGCCTGACCTGATTCTCTAGCGGAAGCATGGACGGAGACTGATTTCAACAGCATGTACTAGCACTGATTGCTCTGTTTCATTCTGTTCCAGAACATGACTGTTAACGTCAATGGACAATTTTGCCAGATGGTGGACCTCAACAATGCTTGAGCCCTTCAATTAGGATCTGTGATATGACTTTGTGTGTCCCCTTCAGGGCTTGCCGATTCTTGTCTGCAGGACACACACCAAGGTCAGGGCTCGTGCATACAAATGTCGAGCACATTTTGACAACATGACTGAATAGTGTTGCCTTATGTTTTGCAGTCACGAATTTGGACCCCATGCACCCCATGCATGTTGCACAATGAACATCCATTGATTTGCTTTGACAGGTCAATGTAAAATCTCAGGCATGTACAGGGCTCATCCGCCAGACTTTGACAGCAGTCACCTTCATGCCAGGTACTCAGAAGTTGCTTCAGATAAGCACGGCTCCTCTGAGAACCCTCTCGACTGATGATCTCGTGCACATCCTGCCACACCAGTGCCTCCATGTCCTTGGGGCACCGTATCTCTGCTGCAGGGGTCACATGGTCATACATCCTGCGCACAAACTCCCGCACATCTTCCTCCCATTGGGCATCCAACTCCTTCAGTCCTTGCACATACTTTTTGCATTTGTCCTGCATAAAGTTATACACCTGTTGCATCGCCTGTTGCTGTGACCACTTTGCAGCTCATGAAGCGGCGACAGTCATTGTTCTGTGACGCATTCTCACATTCAACAGCACTGAACAGTAGTTTGAAGTGCAGCTTGAAGCGTTTGAGCATCTCAACCACGCCAATGTGCATAGCAAGCTTGTCACTCAGCATTTGCTTACATACACAAATGTATTGCAGCCATTACATCTGCCTGGAGATGATGCAAGCACCAAATGCCATACAGACCTGTTGCTGTTGAAATAAATCCTGCGACGACGCCAAGCGCCTCTTCAGCACTGTAATGTCGGACCGCTGCTGCAGCGCCTGGATGCACATCACATGGCCTTCAAGTGATGCTATTGTCACAGCATTCAATGTCAATGCAAAGACAACTTGCAGCAGCAAATGTGAAATCACAAAAGCCTGCAGTCATTGGAATTCTTGGCAATACAGAGAGGTGAAGCTTTCTCAATCCTTCGACATGGCATGGTAGATGCACGCACACATTTCACCTGAGACACATGGCAGGACAGCACCCAAACTTTCACCAGCTTGCTCATATCTGTCAATTTACCTTCTGATGGGCTTTCTTGAAGCTCTGAACCCCTCTGTCTGCTAAGGACAAGGCCTCCAGAACTTGGCCTTGCAAGCGCTGCTTGTCTGCTTCTAGCTGTGTCACCTTAGTCACCAGAGCCAACTGCAGAGTGTGATGCCAATGGTGAGACATGCAAACTGGTCAAGGAGACAACAGGAATGTATGACCACCCAGTTGGGGCTGTTTACAGCAGCTTACCACAACGCGCTGCCATGACATGACCCACAGCAACAGGTGTGATAGGTCCTGGCAGATACACAAGAATGCAGTAGAGCATAGGAATGCAGTAGAGTTGTGTCCACAGCTGACCTGATGCAGGGTTGCTGCAACCCCTGTCACCCCCGTGCCAGCCATGCATGTATGTGTAGGCACCCCCCCATCTTGGGTAGGCATGGCCTCACCATCACACTGGCGTACTGCTACTCCATTGCCAGCCCTTGAGGCCTCTCCAGGCAGCTGTGATAGCCCTGATGAACTCTGCACAAGCCCACATTCCACCAATCAGAGTTGCAAGATTGCAAAACGCTGATGAGGGCACAGATTGTCTTGGTTCACAATGCTGTGTGATCAAGCACGACAGTGTGGGATGCTGGCAAGGTGCAACATGCTATAGCATAAGGCACATTGGACAGGCGCGTGTCAACAAGCACAACATGTCAAGACACAGCAGGGCATAGCAAGTTATGGAACTGTGTCGCATATGACATCGTGAGCACCTGTCCAGCGGCTGTGGCATGAGGTTTGATCCATGCAGGCATCATTGGCTTTCATACCTGCATACCACCCAGTGCTGCTGATCTGCTGGGTCCTGCTGCCTCACTCATCACACCCTGCAGGTAAGCAAAAGCACTTGACATTGATATTTCAGCACAGAAAGCACAAATAACATCAATGCAATCTTGAGGGGATGATCAAAGTTATAGCAACTCAACAAACGTTCATAGCAACACAACAAAACTTGAGCATGTATGAGATGATAGCAATTACAAGGTCAAGAGCTACACCAACAGCGGATTTGCTCTTTCTGACCAGGATGCAGCAATGCGGACACTGCAAAAGCAAAAGGCTGCAGCACTTATTCACCGGGGGCAAACAAGGTGTGTACGGTCATTTTCTGTACAAGTCATGCTTACCCAATGTTGCTGCTCCCGGCGGGTAGAGCTGGACTTGGCATTGGCAAGCTTGCCAGCAGCACGCCCAGGAACCCCTTGGCTGCTGGAAAAAGGCTTCATGAGCTGCCTCTGCCTGTTGACAAACAACGATTGTGAAGCTGACTGTGCAGACACTATGCTCACCTAGGCTGGCAAGAAACGGCTGTCGAATGCAACATGTCAGTTTGTACGTCTTTGGCGTATGCAGGCACTGAGTGACAAACTCTCAGCTGGGTTGGTTGGCGTCCTGTCAAACCGTGAACAAGTGGGACTGCTGTTACTGTTATGTTATCACCTGTATGTTGCCATACCCTAAAACCTAGGACGGGTCACATGGCAGACGAGCATTCAATCATGCTCATGAAGCAGTGTCATTGGCGTCCCGAATGCAGGCGAGCCAGGAATTAGGCAGCTGCCCCCTGCTTGTTTAAAAAACTGTGTAAGCCTCACCTGTGCATGACTCTCAGCAGTCTGGTGGCAACATGAAGGCTCACAAAAGCGACCACATTGCGTCTGTGTGACCGCTTCTGATCAGCCGCCACCGTGCTTGCCCCAGCAACAACGCTTTGAGCCTCTGTCTGTGCAGATATGCCGCTCTCTGCATGCTGACTGGGCTGAAGCAAGGGCTCTACCACGTCAGCAGATGGCTGCTTCTCTAGCAAAAAGCCACAGGCAGCTGTTGGGTTGTTGGCCCCAGCTGCAATGCCTGCTGAATCTGAAGCAGCACCAGGCTCTCTCTTGCTGGTGCTCTCAGCTGTTGAGCCATCCTCAGGCTGTATCACTGCAGTGATGCTTGGCTGCTTGCTTGGCTGTGGACCTGCAGTGCCTGCCAAGGTACAGCCACACGCATCTGCTGAGATTTGAATCACGCTAGAAGGTGCGCCACTATCAGCACAGTCAGCATTGCTACAGTCAGCCGCTGAGTCAGCTCCTGAGTCAGGTACTGGGCCAGAAAACAAGCTGGCCGCTGAGTCAGCTGCTGACACAGGCATGGTGTGCAAGGGAGACGCAGGAGTTGAGCCAGTTGCTGAGTCAACTGCTGAGGCAGTTGACTTGTCTGAGCTGCTCAGATGGGGGTTGGACTCTTTCTGGCCAGCTGCGTATGCCACCTCAACCACTCTACACCTGAGATCAGTCTGAAGCTCTACTGTTCTGGCATCAGAGATGGCCACTCTAGCCTGCAAAGCATAAACAAGATTGCACTCAGCAGCTGTGTGCCTTTGACGCATGGTTTCTACTGCCGTTTGATCTGCCAGCGTTGTGCTTGTATGTCTCAAGCAATTTGTGCAAGCATGTGTGAGGCACTTTTGACCAGACAGAAGGATCTGAAATGCTGCATACAACACTCGGGCGTCATGCTTGACCTGGGATGCAATGAGGATGCCCACTAGATACCTCTGTTATGGTTTGCTGATGACACAGCTCAAAGCAGAAAAGTTGTCTTGCCCTGCCTGCATTCCTATTGGCCCTTGCAACAGTGGCAAATCTCATTCCCACGCACCAAAACACATCACCTGATGTGCACAAAAGATGTACGAGAGCTTGAAACAGCAGAGAAGGGCACCTGATGAACGTGGTCACAGGCTCTCAGGTGCTGCTCATGCTCCTCTTCACGCTGCAGGCCAGCCTGACCAGCTGCAATGCTGGCCTCTTGCTGCCCTTCTTCACCACACACCTTGGCAAGACTGGCACACAACAGTTGGGCCCTGTTGTGTGCCACATAGCCAGGGACCTTACGCAGGCTACGGTCAGTGGTGCCCACATTCAGCAGGCGCTGCACCACCTCTGTAGCACCTAGCTCAGCCAGAGTGCAGTACCTCTCCAGCATGCCTGTACCACCATGTAAGACAGTTTAGTCAGATGTACTGAGGAAATGCTTTGCTGCAGGTGCACGGAAAGGGAGTCAACCTTGCACTGCAGTAGCAGCAATGGTGGGCAGCAGCAGTCTTGCAGTATAGCAGTATTGCAGTAGTTGCAGTAGTAACAGCAGTAATACTAGCAGAATCAGTAGTAACAGCAGTAGTACTAGTAGTAGCAGTAGTAGTAGCAGTAGCAGTACAAGCCTTGCACTCATGTTAGACCAGGATGAAGCATGGAGGGCAGCTGCAAGCAGAGGACAAAGGATGATTTGACGCTGGTGTGAATGAAAAGAAAAGAAAAGACTAGACTACGCCTTTCGGCGTCAATTTGATGAGAAGCCCAGTATTATACCGGGCTGCCCCGCTGGTGTGAATGCCATGGGTTGAGTGATGGCATGGCCAGACAGGGGGCGAAAGGCAATCATGACAAGGCAGAGGGGTAAATTGTCAATCACAGGCTGGCATGGAGGCTCGCCTGTGGAGATGCAGATGCGGATGGGGTTGGAGGGGTCCAGGGGGGCAACCAAGGGACACGGTGTCACCACCACTGACTGCACCATGCCTGATGCCTGCCTGATAGCCCACTGCAATGTCTTTTGCTGCTGCACCTGCACACAAGAGTCACACAATCAGCATATCAAGGCTTCACCCTCAACAGAAGGTCATAGCATTCTTGCCTCCTGACAGCAGCAATGAGGTTGTTTGCATTCAGTATTTGATATTGTGGGGTGTGCAGCTGGTTGCGACACACATCAGACAGACATCCTGGCTCGAAAGCACAGGTGCACCTGATGCTCAACATTTTCTTGATCATCAACCAAGCTAATGAGCAATCGGCTTGAACAAGAGCCTGATACCGTGTTGCTGGTAGAGTGATGAAAATGTTTCCCCTCTGACCAAGCTGCAAAAAACTGATTGAAACACCTCATACAAGGTCCTACCATCAGCCTGAGCAAATGACAGCATGCACAAATGCACCAGCAAGGAGACCGACTCTCCTGGCGGTAGCGAGTCAACATGCTGTAGGCACAACACGCATAGGTGCAGCGACGAGAATGGTTACCATGGGTGCCATCATGTAAGGAGGGCAGGACAGGTGGAAAGCACTGGTGGTGGCACACGTGGGAACCAAGCAACCAGGAGGGCAGGTCAGCTGGAAAGCACTCGTGGTGGGCCGTGTGGGAACCAAGCAACCAGGGCTCAGCCGCAGCATCTTCAAGGCGTGCCACACCTGCTGCATGCTGTTCTCATACAACAACACCCCTTCCTACAGAGCAAGGACTCAAGGTAAAAGCTTGCGCGGCAGCTTTTGTATACAAAGCCCAAGCTGAGACAGCAATTTCTGAAACAGTGCACCACCCTGAAGTGTGGAGATACTGAATAGGTGCAGCACCCTATCTGTGGAGTCTCAGCTGCAAGGTAAAAGACCTAGATGGCTAGGTCATGTTTTCAGGATGCCTAACAATAGATTGCCTAAGAAGGTTTTGTTTGGTGAAGTCAAGGGGCTTCGCCCTCTGGGTCGCCCTAGGTCTAGTTTCAATGATGTTGTGTTGCGTAATTGTCAAATCTGTCGAAGTTGAGACCTTGCGCAAGACAGACTGCTTTGGAAAGACTTGTCCCGCACGTATCTAGCTCATCATGAGCTGGACAGCGGTTTTATTTATTATTATTATTATTATTATTGTTATTGTTATTGTTATTGTTATTAACAATATTATTATTATTATTATTATTATTATTATTATTATTGTTATTAATAATATTATGATGATTATTATTATTATTATCATAATCCTGAAGGGGACAAGCAAAGCGAGTCAAGCAGGTAAGAGGCAGTGTGGACCAGAAGGGTCAGAGTTGCTGCATCCAACACTCAGGTTTCATGTGTGACGTGGAGTGCACTGAGGATGCCAATTACATACCTCTGTTGTGGTTTGCTGATGCCGTAGCTCAAAGCAGAAAGGTTGTGTTGCCCTGCCTGAAACACCTGTTTGCCCTTACAACAGTGACAAATCTCATTCCAACACATCACTCACTATGCACAAAAGATGTACAAGAGCTTGAAACAGCAGAGAAGGGCACCTGATGAGCATGGTGACAGGATCTCAGGTGCTGCTCATGCTCCTCTTCACGCTGCAGGCCAGCCTGGCGAGCTGCATTGCTGGCCTCTTGCTGCCCTTCCGCACCACACACCTTGCCAAGACTGGCACACAACAGTGGGGCTCCATTGTATGCCACATAGCCAGGGACCTTACGTAGGCTACCGTCAGTGATGCTGCCATTCAGCAGGTGCTGCACCACCTCTGCAGGATTTAGCTCAGCCAAAGTGCAGTACCTCTCCAGTATGCCTGTACCACCACATGACACAGGCTAGCTGGATGTGCCAAGGCAGTGCTTTGCTGCAGGTACGCGGAAAGGGAGTCAACCTTAAACTGCAATAGTAGCAATGGTGGTAGCAGCAGTACTGCAGTAGTAGCAATAGCAGTACTGCAATAGTCGCGTAGTAGTAACAGTAGTATTAGCAGTGGCAACAGTAATAGCAGTAGTGCAAGCCTTGCAGAATGTTGAACCAGGTGAAGCATGGAGGGCAGCCACCAGCAGAGGACAAAGGATGATTTGATGCTGGTAGGAAGGAAAAGAAAGAAAAGACAAGAAAACAAAAGACTACGCCTTTCGGCGTCAATTTGATGAGAAGCCCAGTATTATACTGGGCTGCCCAGGAGGTAGGAAGGCAATGGATTGAGTGATGGCATGCCCAGACAGGAGGCAAAGGGTAATCATGACAAGGCAGAGGAACGAGCTGTCAATTGCAGGTTAATTGAGTGAAGCATGAAGGCTTGCCTGTAGAGATGCAGATGCGGATGGGGGTGGAGGGGTCCAGAGGGGCGACCAAGGGATATGGTGTCACCACTACCAACTGCACCATGCCTGATGCCTGCCTGATGGGCCACTGCAATGGCTCTTGCTGCTGCACATGCACACAAGAGTCACAAAATCAGCATATAGAAGGTCACCCTCACAAAAAGATCATAACATTCTTGCCTCCTGACAGTAGCAATGCGGTTGTTTGCATTCAGTATTTGATACTGTGGGGTGTTCAGCTGGTTGCGACACACATCAACAGACGTTCCGGCTTCAAAGCACAGGTGAGTGTGATGCACAACATTTTCTGGCATAGCAACCAAGCTGGTGAGCAATTGGCTCAAACAAGAGCCTGATGATCTATTGCTGGTAGATTCGTGACAGGTGTGTTCGTCTGATCATGCTGTAGAAAGCTGATTGAAACACCTCATACAGGGTCCTGCCATCAGCCTGAGCAGATGACAACATGCACAGATGCACAAGCAAGGAGAGAAACTCTCCTGGCAGTAGCGAGTCAACATGCTGTAAGCACAACACACACAGGTGCAGAGATGAGAATGGTTACCATGGGTACCATCATGTAAGGAGGGTAGGTCAGGTGGAAAGCACTGGTGGTGGCACTTGAGGGACCCAGGCAAGCAGGAGGGCAGGTCAGGTGGAAAGCACTGGTGGTGGCACGTGTGGGAACCAGGCAACCAAGAGGGTGGGTCAGGTGGAAAGCACTGGTGGTGGCACGTGTGAGAGCCAGGCCAACAGGAGGGTGGGTCAGGTGGAAAGCACTGGTGGTGTCACATGTGGGAACCAGGCAACCAGGAGGGTGGGTCAGGTAGAAGGCTTTGATGGTGGCACGTGAGGGAGCCAGGCAACCAGAGCTCAGCCGCAGCATCTCCAAGGCGTGCCACACCTGCTGCATGTTGTTCTCATATAACAACAACCCATCCTACAGAGCATGGACCCAAGGTAAGAGCTTGCCTGGCAGCTTTCACATCCCAAGACCAAGATGAGACAGATCACACACTGTACAAAGCAGCATCCTGAACAGCACAACCAGTAGTGAGTAAATGAAAACATAATAGCATGTACCTTGAGACCAGTTGCTGGGTTAGGGTGAGCTACAACAGCAAGAGGCTCAGCGTCTGTTGATCCAGTGGAGAGGTTCTGCTCATGGTCTTCACTGTCAACTTCAGGTGAGGTGTAGGAAGAGAGCTGGCCAGCTGCAATGTCCCTACAATCCTGGCTCAACAGGGTCACCGCAGAGAGGACGTTCTGCTGTAGCATTTGCCTTGCATCAGAGATTCCCTACATATCACACAACAGCACGTTGGCATTTGCTCACAACATGTGAATCAAATGACATGCTATCTGTGGTACTGACAACCTGCATTCACCATACCTCACCACAGCTGGTTATGTATATGTAAGTGTGTCTATGTCACTATCTATTAGTCAAAGTACATTAGACGGAGCATGGTCAAGCACAGAAAAGACTGGTCAGCTGCTGCTTGTGATCATGGTCCAAGGTGGCATGAATAAGAATCTGTAATACCATCAGCCAGGCAGATGATTAGCAAGGCATAGGTGACACTCAGAAGCCTGCAGGGTTTGCAATCAGAGTGTTACCTGGCTTGGTGCATGATAGGGCTCTATGTCAAGCACCGCCTCTGTTCCTGTCGCCCTCAGGCTGCTTGCGCCAGTCTGACCAGCCATCTCAGTCTGCGCAGCATTGTGAATGCATCAGCGCACAACGTGCATGGTTGAAGAGTATTGCAGTACAGCACAGCAGCTGACCAGCAGTGCATTACGCAGCTACATAATGTTGTAAATGCTTTCGTCACAAAGACAGTGAACATGCATCT
>JAABUK010012197.1_pt1 | contig 10990 bp, 16 predicted proteins | sample 5559141 | NCBI WGS metagenome assembly JAABUK01 (sample SAMN10711869, study PRJNA513367) | rock metagenome | isolation source: Antarctica rocks | place: Antarctica: Victoria Land, Pudding Butte nord | collected 2016-01-03
CACAGCACAGCACAGCACAGCACAGCACAGCACAGCACAGCACAGCCACTTGCCTGATCAGATCCAAGGGCACCTGCCCTGACATGAGGCTCCAATGAAAGGCTGTGGGCCAGGAACCAAACCACCAGCAGCGCCAAATAGGCAGCATGCAGCAGATTTCGGCTGCTCAGCCCCACCCAAAACAGAATGGCTGGTAGGGCGAGAAACCCTAGGTAGTAAAGTGCCCTGCCTAGGGCTAGTTGGAGGGCTGGCCAGGGAGAGGGCCTGGGTGAGATGAGGCCGGGGCTGGGCTGGGGAGTGCCCTGTCCTACCTGGCTGATGTCATCCTGCAGCAACAGAACATTGACTACAAAATTTGATGATCAACGGGCTGAGGGTTGATGGGGTCATGTAAGCAGACTTGCTGTGGCACAGTAGGCAAATGCAGGTCACTATGACAAGCTGTCGGGCAGTATGATTGGCCTGACAATGGGGCATGCATGCAGTGGACTGAACACGTTATGGTTGTAAAAACATTGCCAAGGAAAGTGCACGCACTGCAATGTAGGAGCTGTCCCAACACTCATCAGCAAGTCTACGTCTTCAATCAAATGCTTTGCACTGTGCCATTTTGAAAACAAGCTCTTGAACATGAGCTCCTGAACACAACAGTGGGTGTAGTAGCAGTGGTGTGTCAGCATGCAACTCACCAGGCTGGCAGGGCGCTGTCCTGAAGGGGCAGCCTGCCCAACCCGGGTTCTGATTGGGCTCAGACCCCCCTCACCCCCTTGGGGTGAATGCACCTCAGCTGCTGAGTCAGCTCCACCTGAGCTTCTGTCTGGACCGCCAGTATGCTTGCTGTGATCATGTGACAGACTGTGTCTGCGCCCATGATGCCAGTAGTTAGCAATAGAGTCATGAAGTGTTGGCAGTGGCCCAAGGGGTCCCCACAGCTGTGGGGAGACCATGCAGCTGGGTGCATGCTCAGGGTCATTCAAGTATAGGTCTGCCCTAGAAAGCGCAGCTAGCATCATGGCAGCAGCTAGCTGAGCCAACAAGTAAGTGACAGCTGAGCTGCCTTGTTTGAATGTGAGCAGTCCCAGGGACTGTGCAAGGCTGGGGATGGCCACATGGGCAGTGGCCACAGCTGTGGCAATGTAGCAGGTGACATGCCAGAGGAGGAGCGCTAGGCAGATCCAATGGCTGCTTGCCATGAGGGGATGGCGCCTAGTCTCGCTGGGGATTAGCAAAGCCCCAGTCCCAATCATCATCCCAACTGCAGGCAGAAACAGAACTTATTGATGAGGAGCAGCAAAGCAGATTGTGCAAACAGACAGCCAATTACAGGAGATCAACAGCTCCTATCCATGCTGCTTGCCTTCTGCAAAAGTTCAGCATTGCAAGTGATAGCCACAACAATCATGCCCACAGTGTCTGAAAAGGAAATGGATTTGCTCATGCAGCTGCAAAAGCAACAGTGAGATTTGCTGCCTGCTCAGCAGCACAATTGGACAAATGAGCATTGAGTTACCTACCAAAGCTTATTGCTGAGGGCTGCAGAAGTGCAAAGCCCACTAGGGCCAGGGCAGGTAGGTGGGGTTGCCTGCATAGGCCCTCCAGGGCATGCAGCAAAGCCCCAGCTGTGAAGGGCAGGACCAAGGAAAGTAGGCGGGAGATACTAGTCACCCCTCTTCCTGCAACCACCACATTTGTTTCACAGTGCAGCACAGGTTCCAAACACCAGATACCGAACGGGTTGGCTTGTCAAAACATCTCCGAGACCAACTGAAACGGCCATACAATATATCATGTCAGAACCTGCCAGCTGCAATGCTATGCACAAACGATTGGCTTTGTTGAGCCAGTGGCCGATGCAAAACACGCGTGTATGGCATCTTGAAAGTTGCAGAGCCTGCAAACCTTGCATTGATGCAGAAAGTACAAACACAGCTCCTTAACATCGGCTGTGCCCGTGACAACAGCAGCAAACAGGACAGGCAGAGCTTCAAAATTTCAGCCATACCTGCAACATTAGCAGCAGGGGTAGGGGCATGAGAGGCACTGATGGGGTCTGCCTCCAAGCCATAGGGGTCCCCATGCCCCAGTAGGGGGTCATGAATACTGCTGTCCCTTGCTGCATGCCTCTGTGCCAGACACATAAGGTGGGTGTACGTTTCCACAAGATAATGGGCGATATAGCATGATGGGTGATCATTTGCGCCCCTCCCAAAACCTATGCTCACATAGCCACTGACAAGCAGAACACATATAGCAAGGCAAAGGGGAATGCAACAAGGAAAATGATCATCAATGTTAAAAATGCTGTTATTGTGACAAACACACTGTCATCTTTTATGAAACCAGTCTCACGAAAATGCAATGCATGATGGCAAGAAAGAGTCAAGAGCTACCTCATTGAAATGCCAGAGGGCGCTGAATGCTTCCAAGGGGCCAGTACTGTGGTGGCCAGCTTGAGAGGAGGGCAGGTGCGGTCTATGACTCTCCCTTGCAGCCGCCAAAAATGCCAATGAGGCAAACAAGACATGAAGGGACGCCAAGTGTATCACCTGCAGACAAACACCCAGGTGGACTCAGGTCTGGATCTTCTTGTAAACATGCAAGACGAGACAACATGTGCCTGTTTGCTGTTTGAAGCTTTGCTGTAAATATGCATACGCCACATGCATGCAGGGGCACAAGCCTGGACTGCTCGTCCGTGATGTTGTCCTTAACATTGATGAGTGCTTGTCAGCAAAGACAACTCAGCAATGTCAGCTTGTGGAAGTCAAGCCTTGGTGGTTGGGCAACATGATGTAGGTGTTACCTGAGCAGCAAGGATGTCAGCAGGGTGAGAGTGATGCAGGTGGTAGATGCCCAGCCATGCTGAGGCAGCATGCCACATGGACCTTCGGATGAGGTCAATCTGCCACAGGTACAATACCAGGATGTGTATGCCTGCACCAAAAGCATGAGTGGATCAACTGGCAGGGCAGGGCAGGGCAGGGCAGGGCAGGGCAGGCTATAATGCAATCTCACATACACAAGCACGGCAAACATTATAACAAGAGGCTCAAGGCTACAAACATGAGGGGTGAAACAGGCAACCATACCTGCATAGACCTGCAGGATGCGCATGCTTCTGCTTCCTACAGGGCTGGAGGCTGATGCAGACCATGCCAGCACTGCCCCAGCAAGAAGAAGAAGGTAAGGCAGGCACAGCAGAGAGGGCCAGACCACAGCTGCCAGCCCTAGGGAAACAGCAGCCAAGATTCCAGCATTGCTGTAGCCTACAAACCAGACACACAGCTGTCACACAGCACTCCACATACTTGTCGCCCAGGACACAATCACGAGTCATCAGATCAATCATCAGAAGTAGTGATTCAAGGTTCAAGTATACAACTGCATGGTACATGTGTGCATGAATCAAGCTGCCAAAGCTAGGTGCCTGGCTTATGTGGGTGCTTGACCCCAACATGCTGATCTTCTGATACAACAGGGGGCTGTTCAGACGCTGTATAGCAGAACATGCTTTAGACCAGAAGCTCACTTGCTGCCCTGACGATGGTGGGAGCAACAGAGAATGTACTGCTGGTGCGTTCTAGGGTGGGGGGACTTAGGAGGGCCTCCTGGGGCGGTGGGGGGCCATGCTGAGGGGTCTGGCTGCCTCTGATCTCCATCAAGGCGGCAGCTAGGGCTACAGCAGGCGCAGCAATAACCTACATGTCATGTGATCTGTGTTCAAGATTGTACCAACACAATGGTAACTACAACCTATTTGTCTATGCTCCAGCTGATGTTGGTTTGAATGCGTTTTGGATGCATTCAAATCATGACCTGTTTGCAGTTGTCTGCATGATGATGATCACAGGCCAAGCGGTGTGACATTGGATGTCAGCTGGTCCCAACCAACTGCATGTGAGCTGACACGCCAGCGCAAGATTAGTACAGACATTTGCAACATGTCACAGCTTGCAGTCTACATTCACTTCTCACCAGAATGATATGCTTTGCACCATCGGCTTTTGTGAGGCCGAATAACTGTAGCACTCTCTTTGTGTGTGCATCTGTAGCCCATCCAGCATTTCCAGCAGCATAAACAATGTGCAGAATGGTCTGACAAATTAATAGAGCTGCTGCACCAGCAGCCAAAGCGCCCCAGATTGACTGGCCCACTTTGCTTGCTGTTGACCTGGTGTGACTTCTGATGTATAACAGGCCCCAACAGAGGAACACGCCCAGAAATGCCACACCTGCATCGTCACTGCCGTCTCAACGAAAATGCCGTGCAAGCTGGTGTCCCTCGAGGCGTACGACGGGCTTTGGCAAGACAGGTCGACTGCAGCATAAACGTTGTCGGGCCAGAAACCTGAGACATCGGCGTTCCATTGCTCACCTACGAGACTATTGTTTGTATACGCCACGAGCAATGTTGACGCGCCAGCCAGAAGGGCTTGCCGGTGAGGTAACCCGGCTACGATACTCCTTTCGTTGTAATCCATCTTTGGGTGAAACTGGTCAAGCGGAATGCGTTGAAAGCACTTCTGTCATTACAATCTTATTGCATGCCGCTAGTGATCTCTGCAAATACCGAAACTGCCATGCGACGCAGACCCCATCCGGAAGCATCAGCTACCGAAACACTGCGATCAGCAGGCGTACACCCTTCAAGTGACTTGTCGAGTGTTCCAACAATGCCTTGGAATATTGTTACGCACTCACTGCAATCGGATCGACCCGCTGCCAAATACAATTGCAGCGCAGGGCTGGCGTCGCTTGCACGTTTGTCGGAAACACCGACTGCTGTTACGCTCAACCTGTACGACGCAATGATGACAAGAATGCATTTTGCAGTCCAGACTTTTGCCTTGGTCAGCTTGAAGCTTAACAACAGGTCAATACACCTTGTGCATTGCTCTGATGTGCAAACGGATATTGCTCATTGTTGACTTGTTTAATGGTTTCTTTCTCTCACCTGAAGCAAAAGCAAGCTGCTGTATGGCAACTTTTGCTGCAAAATCATATCTGTGGAGTGCAGTCTGTACAACAGCACCCAGTGCATTTAATGTTTGTTGGCTTCAACGTTGCTTTTGACTTGTGCTGGCTACCATATAGCCATCAGCTGTTTGTGTACACTGCAATATACATCCTGCCCATAGCTGAATTGCAACGATCTGTCCCTTGGGCACGCGTGTGATGCTCGCTTTTTTGGGCACAGGTTGGTTTGCAAGTGCAGGTCCATAAATGGGCATGGTCCAATTGCAGTCTGCTATGGAAAAAAAGTTCACAGCTTGTGTTCTGCAACCAGTTCAGCATATCTGATTCAGTAGCTGCCATTAAAATCAGAGACACACATGCACTAGAAGCAGATGGTCAGCGATACCATCAAGTGACACCATCAACCTTAGTACGGAAAGAACTACTGCTGTGACAGCTGCCTGCTGCAACTTGACTTTATGGCAGCTATTTTGCTGTCAGAATTTGGGGTATCTGGTATAAGGCTTTTCAGATTCTTCTGGGCGTAAAGGTGCATCCTCTCAGGTATGCTCCTGCGGCGCTTGCCGCAAGCCAACTCTGCTGCCTGCAGCTTGGCCAGTTTCTCGGCATGCTGCTGCTGCTGCTCAAGCCTGAGCTGTTCCCTTGCCTTCTTTTCCTGATTGATCCTCCTGACCTCTTCAAGGTCTGAAGGCACTCCTGGTGTGACCTTCTTCAGCTGCAAAGCACAGGTGCAATTGCATGAGTCAATCAGCCTCACTGGTCAAGGCTTCAGCCATCAAAGCTTGTGTGGAACAAGCAATGCTAGCCGTGCTGTATGACAAGTCAGAACCCAGATTGCCAAGACTGTAACTTTTCAAAGGATACGGTCACACTGCTGTGGCATGTATGAACGACGCACAGGTTCTCTTTGAAATGTTGTAGTGGGAGGCGTACTGATGGAAGGCATGCTGGTGGTGGTTGAAGCCGCACTGATGTTGGGCATACAGGTGTGCAATCTTGACTGGAAGTATGCAATATGTAGGCGGCGAGCAGAACCTGTGACATAAGCTCTTCCTGAGAGGGAATGAGCTTGATGCACCGCTCCAGCCCATTCCGTCTGATGTTGTGCACCAGGGTGTACTGGTGGCAAAGCAGAATGAAAGTAGCCTCATCTATTTGACTGAAGCCCAGGTTGGATGAGGTCCAGACCTTGAATGCAGTGGTGTCAGCTGCATCTAGAAAGATCCTCTGCACACCCATCTGCATGAAAACCATGGCTTGCCTGTTCGACCGAGTGCAGACCGAGTGCATGCAGCACTTCTTGAATAGATGCCAATTTGACAAGAGATGCAGATTGGGCCACAGACATTGCTGCAGTCAGCCTAGATGTGATTGCCATAGGATAGTTTGTGAGCTCTGTCAAAACAGTACAGCATATGCAGATTGAGGTGGCACCTGGTGTAGTTGCAGCTGCACAGAAGACAGAAGGATCTGAAGGAGCTTGCAGCCCCAAAGGTCAGTGTCTGTCCCAGCATACAGCAGGTCTGCCAGGTCTGGGCCTTGCACCCGGAAGATGACTGTTGAGACCGGTCTACAGTCCTGCAGACACACGCACACACAGACTTCAGGAAGCAAGTGCATGTTTGCACATACGCAAAGCTGATGATGAATGCAAGCCTTCCAATGCTGCACAAAACTTGTGTTTGCCTAGAACAAGACTACAATGCCGAGAGAGCATGCTATCAACAGCAAACATGTCTTCAAGTGCGATTCTCAAACTCTGCACAACACTCTGCAGGCTGGCGCAGTCTGAGGCCACACCTTGAGATTGACAAACCCATCGCTGGGCACACTGCTGAAAAGAACAGCTGTGTACGTCTGGTTGTAATACCAGAGCGGATGGGTTCTGTTCACAAAGCTCTTGACCAGTGGCACTGTGCCAAAGCTTGCCAGTTCTCTATGGTCATGTGCAAAACTTGGCAGCAAGTTCTCAGCTGCTGGTAGGATTATTTCTGTCTGGGAGTCTGTGCTGGTGTCTTGGCCAGCTGTGAAGGTGACAGCGAAACCAGGGGGGTAGTCAGGAGGAGACAGGCGAATTGCACCCTTGGCTCTGGACTCCTCAACCAGGCTGTGCATCCCAGCAATGATGTCTTTACAGCCCTTGCTGCACATGATGCGCCCTGTGACCACCAACAGCATGTCAGTTATTCGTCTTATACTTTTCGTGTTGCAGATTGCAGTCATCAGGATGCAGCTCACCTGACAACTACAACACATGCAGAATGTGATGCAAGAGCATTACACTCTAGCTGGTTGGAGAAATCAGCAAGGCTTCAGTGAGATGACGTGCAAGTAAGTAATCATGCAGCACCCCTTATGTTTGTATCCTCTGAATCATGATGACAGGCAATCAATCAGTCATCATATGTTTGATGTCCTGGGGGGCGACCGGGACCCAACAGACAAGAAGTTCAGTCTAGTGAACTCATACAGACAAGATTTGCTTCCTACATGCAAAGCATTCCCTAAGGAAACCACCACATGTATTTGGTTCACACAAAATCCATAAAGTCTGCGATAGTACAACAGTGCTGCGATCCAGATGTTGTGACCTGATGTGGTTGTACGTTGGGCAATCAAAAAACAGTACTGCTGATGATCATGATGACAGGCATAGTGCGCATTATGCATCAGATTATGGCACATGATTGGCAGATACTTACTGTCAGCATCGTCGACACCACCATTTGGGTGACTCAACTGCTGGAAGTCAGTCTTGCAGCCGCAGTGCACTGGCTGAAGGCATCCATCGCAGTACAAGGTCTCATTAGTTGTTGGGGCTCTGCAGTACTCACTGCACTCAGTGCACACTTGCCACCTGCAGAAAGCATGGTGCATCTGTCATATGCGGGTCTGTGTGCAAGACTCACTGTAGTCAGCTAGAAATGCGTCACATCTTGCAGATGGTGCAGGTTGCAGCTTGTCCTGCTGACAACATGTTGTAATGCATAGGAGCACAAGAAGAAACGTCTTATATCAATTGATCAGTCGATGCAATGACTTGCGCACACTGGCTGCGTTGTAAGCTATGATGATGAGCAGCTGCAGTGTTGAAACACAGCATCAGGATTGCTGACTGCTTTCAAACAAAAACGTAGTGTACTGACACAAGCCTCACCCGTCTTTCTTGGCGAGAATTGCATCACACTCTGAGCACTCCTTGGGGCGCCTGATGCATGGGAGGAGCGCTGGACAGCTGCTGTGTGAAGCTGCTTCTTTAATGTTGCTGGTCACCAGTGCTGGGGATTTAGGCTTGGAATAGGTTTGCCTCTTTAGCACAGAAGTGGCCTCAGCAGCACTGCCGCCAGCACTACGGGCTCCCTCAATGTTGATGGCCTGTGGCACTTTGATGTCTTAAGACCTGTATGCAACCAAGCAACAGGTCATGCACAATGTACCGAAAGTGCTTGGCATTCCTCAGACAGATACCAATGCCTGCCAAAGACTGACCTGGGCACATCTTGGAACTGCTGGAGCGCCTGCAGGGCCTCTGCTGCCACTGCTTCTGCACAGTGACCACTGAGGGTCTGCAGGACTGGACGAAGTTGATTGGCCTGCAGCTGGGCCTTGTTGTATTGCAGAGAGTTGAGAACACGTAACGTGTCTGCTAAGGCTTCTTCGTCGTCCGGCAACTCGTGCAATAGCCGCTTCAAGACCCGGAGGCAGCCCTCTCGCTTATTGCTAGGTAGCAATCGCTTGAGTTCTACAGCATCCCTTGCGTATGCCAGCATGTTCACAGCCGTTGTGTAATCTCTGAAGGGCTGCTCTTCATCTGTGACGGTATCTATATGAGGCATTAGCAGGTCTTCTACACTTGGCGACACTTGACAGGCTGTCTTGTCAGTGAAACACATCCTGACACTCTGGGCACTTCTCAGGGCGGAGCGGTGAGGCACTCTTGCTCCTGCAGCCACATCACCCTCTGCCATGATGCTCTTTTGCCTGGTCAAGACTGCGCTATGTCTGTAGACAGAGAGATGACACCGAAGTAGACTACGTTTGACTTTGCCTTTTATATGGATTTCCTAATTTTGTGTACACGTGGTCTCCTCCTTGGCCTTGATTGAAAGTTTTTATTGATAGGCACCACATTTTGTTGTGTACTTGTCCACCACCACTACACCTTCACATTATTGATGACCTCATGGCGCACACATAACAGGGATGCTGTGATTGGCTCAAGCCAGACTCACAATGATGCAGTAGAAAATACATACAGAATATATGAATTTGTGCAACTTTTGAAGACAGACCTGGACGACATCGCTATTGAAAGTCTACGAGAGCAGCTCGTCAGCCTGTGAGCCATTACGTCAATGACATACTGCTATGGTGCTGCAGCTCGTCATGAATGTCATGTGCTCCCCATTCAACTTGCAGTTGGCTCTGTGTCCAACCTAGTGAATGCACTTCAGGCATGAAAGCTTCACGGTGTCTGTTTAGGCATCACCTAATAGGCGCCGAACCAAAGTACAACCAGCGTTTGCCCGTTGACTTCCAGCAGGAGAAACCCAAGCAGGCCTGCACATGAGGAGCAATACAGCACTAGATTTTGCAATGCCACTTTCCAAACAGAAGAGACATGTCCTTTCGCTGAGTCTCATCTGTCTTACAAGTTCCTCACACCAATGTCGTGGCATTTCACAGTAGTGCCTTCATAACTGAGTGTAATTCTGCGCTAGTCCAAGAGTTGCCAGTAGTTCAGTAGGGCACAAGCCGTGAACAAAAACAGTCAGCCAATGTCTTTCAAGGCCTCTGCTTGAAACATATAAGCTCATGTTGTGAAAATGTCTCTGTTGTTGCAAATACTGATTGCAAGACAATAGCTAACTATAGATAAAAGGCAGCCCCATGCATATGTATGCTGTGAGCAAGACAAAGAAGAGCCACAACCTGGCTTGAATACACTAAGGGCACATCTCCGTAAACAGACCTTGGAGGAATCCCTGCCAAGCTGCAAGCACACATGCTACTACATCTAGAATACAGTCAATCCTGCTGCTGCTATACCCTGCAACTGCTTACTTGAAATCAACCCTTGTGATTCATGCATGTTCTTGATTATGTTCAACAATAGCTTGATGAGCAAAGTCATGCAACATAGTGCACTTAAACACTGCCTTCTTGTTTGACCACCTAGCGACACTCAACATACTATCAGTGCGTATGTACATATTGAGGTCTGACATACCTAGAATAGGTCAAACTCAGGTAGACATTGGTCAACTCAACTGCCAAAAGAAGGAAAGTATTAATGTCAGAGCACACTATGCCCAAGCGCAAATGTGGCCATTGATACTAACGCTGTAAGGAAGAAAAGTTGTTGACTGAGCGCTGCCAGCCACCCACCCCAGATTGACTGTACCCCCCTGAGGCTGCAAGTTTTGCCAAGCATACGAGGCAGTACCACTGACTGAGCTCCCATCATACCCAGAACCTATCTGCCAGTTCCAGGTGTACTCCACAGCAGTGTACTGTGTACTGAAAATTTCAATGCTCCATGGAATGGCAATGACTTCAATGGCTGTGTTGGTGATGGACAAAGAAATTGAGGTCATGTAAGGACCGTTGCTGGGATCAATCCAGTAGTCGCTGTATGACGCTTGAACAGAGCAGGATACCTGGGCTGCTGGGGACGGCGTGGGGGTTGTGACAGGGGTGACAGTTGCTGCAGTAGTTGCCGGTATAGATGTGGGGGTGAAATTGGTTGCTGAGGGGACTTGGGCAGGTGTTGGGGTTGTGTTGGTGGCTGGTGGGGTTGCAACTGGGATCGAGTTGGTGGCTGCTGGGGTGGTGTTGGTGGCTATAGCCGTGGAAACAGGGGTAAGAGCTGAACCTGTTGGGGTGGTACTGTTTGGCGCAGCACTAGCCAGGGGGGTTGAGTTGGTGGCTGCTGGAGTGGTGTTGGTAGGGGTCACTGTGACCGCAGGGGTGGTGTTGGTTGGCGCAACAGTGACTGAGGGGGTCGAGTTGG
>JAABUK010012198.1_pt1 | contig 10990 bp, 5 predicted proteins | sample 5559141 | NCBI WGS metagenome assembly JAABUK01 (sample SAMN10711869, study PRJNA513367) | rock metagenome | isolation source: Antarctica rocks | place: Antarctica: Victoria Land, Pudding Butte nord | collected 2016-01-03
TTGATTTTCAGCTTGTTCTGAACTTTTTCATATCAGTTCTCTCAGATAGAGTTCTTTTCATCAGTGAACAACGAAGAATCGAGTATTTTCTGAAATCTAGAACGCTCAGAGTAGATTGACGATGACGAGATAATCTCTCTAGCTTGTAGTCTAGCTTTCAGCTCTTCGCATCGTTTCTTCAAAGCTTTCATAGTCATAGAAGATGTTATGATTTCAGCGAATGAGTCATTATCTTCGACAATGAAGAATGAAGCTTCGAAACGCTCTTTGAAGAGACGAGACATGATGAAGAAGAAAGAAGAGATTGAATTGAACGAGTGTTTTAAAAGAAAAGAGATCGAGCGAAGAGCGATGCTTAACAATAGAAGATGAAGTCATTTTTGTTGTTTGATTTGAGAATTGATTGATTCTCTTGATCGATTTGATTCTCTAGCAATCAACGAAGATTCTTTATCGCTGATTCTATTAATCGAGGTGAACAATGTGTACTTAATGAGCTGTAAGTCGTCTAGCAATTCAATCAGCCTCGCTGTTGATTCTATAAACTTTCTAGTGTTGTTCTGTCTTTCGATTGCGTCGATCATCAGGTAAACGAATTTCTTTAGACTCGATCTGTCTGAACGAGTATATTGAACGAGTAATGAGTATCTGTATTGTATGATAAACGAAATTCTTAATGTAATGTTGAAATCGTGCCTAGATCATTCAATCAAAGAGACTCAAGGCTGATATGTATGTATTGCTCTTTAAAGATAGCTATAACAAGACATTAAGAATACAGAAGAGAAAGAGTGCGAGCTCTTCTATAAATAATGACTTGAGACTGCGCTAGGCTTGATACAGATGTGATGTAATATGTCAGACGTGTTTGTCTAAAAGAATGATGAAAGAGATGAATGAAGAAAGTGCTGAACAACGAGAAGAAGTGCTGAGAATGACTCGAAGAATTCAATAAAGGTGCGCTAGGTTCAAACTAAGCATAGCATCATGACTTGTTCTAATCAAATTGATTAGAGTTAGATCTGAACTCTGATTGATTCAGACATGTTCGTAACAAATATGTATATGAGGTAAATCGCGTTTCTGATACTTAATAGTTCATATGATGTCAAGATATTGATTGTACTGAGTTTTAAGATTCTGCAATAAAGTCTTTATCTTCTCATGAAAAACTTGCGTGACTATATTTGATTGATTCTCGATTTTTTGATTCGATTCAAGTGCAACTATAATGTCAGATCAGTGCAAGTTTGCAGTACACGTTACAAACATGATAGACTTTTCGAAATGACGAGCAATGATCATGAAATTCTGATAAAGCTGTTGCATTCATCTGTCTTCTTCAGTGTAGCTTGATGATAAAATCATTCAACAATTTATAAGTTTTGAGTCATCATCTTTTCAAGTAATTGCATCTGCAAAATCTTTGTAAATATCTGCGCGAATAGTCTTCTGATTATGACGAAAGAATTTCAACTGACTCTGATCAATAATGACAAAACAATCAACAATATACTGCTGAAACAATCATTGATCTCTCTGTACAACAGAGTACTAATCTGATCTTTCGAAGAGATGATATTGCAATCATGCACGTCAACTGTAACGAGTCTTTATACGTGAGTGATCATCGTTATGCAATTGAAGTGCTCAGTGTCAACTCGATTTACTGTTACGAGCGTGCTCAGTCTTCTACTGAAACGTGCGTTCTTGAGCGAGTTTAAGACTTTATCGAGCTTAGCGCTTTTCTTTCTTCTGTACATATAGTCTTCGCATCTTGATAGATCTCGCTCTTTAGCTTTGAATTCTCGTTTACCTGATTTACTCTTCGTTTATCTGTATTTCTATGACTTGCTCTAGGCATGATTCTAACATTATTCAAAGCTTCGTACATATCACACGACAGTGATTCGCTTTCTAGTTGAGTCGATTTTTGCAGCTTTACGATCGAAAGCAGAAGCTCTGCTACAGACGTGTAGTAGACGTGAAGACAACAGTTGACCTTTTTACTGAGCTTGTCATTGAATCGAACAAGCTTTGTTGCATGTTGCAGGCAAGAAAACCTCGACTGAGCTCTTGACTGAGCTCGTCATCAAACAGAACAAGCTCTATCGAACGCGATAAACAGAAATCGAAACAAGTTCTATTGAATGCAATAGACAGAAACAGAGAGTGCTATCGAATGCAATAGACGCGATCAGAACAAGCTCTGCTTCAAGAGCGCATCTGATATTGATCTCATCATTGAGACAATCAATGAACAGAACAAGCTCTGCAACGCGTTGCAGACAGAAATCAGAAGTGAGTCTGCTACAATGACAGACAAGAATTGATCTTGTCGTTGAGTCAGTCACTCGATAGCTAGTCTGCTTGAAAGGCACGAATCGATAGTGAGTCTGCTTCAATGACACGAACGAAACAAGCGCTATTGAATGCGATAAGCCTGAATCAGAAGTGAGTCTGCTACAAAGACAGATAACGATTGATCTCGTCGTCAAGCTCGTCATCGAAAGTGAGTCTGCTACAAAGACAGATAACGATTGATCTTGTCATCAAGCTCGTCATCGAATGAATGAAACAAGCTCTGCTACATGCGTGTAGCAGGCACGAATCGATAGTGAGTCTGCTTCAATGACACGAACGAAACAAGCGCTATCAAATGCAATAAGTCTGAATCAGAAGTGAGTCTGCTACAATAATAAGAGAACGATTGATCTTGTCATTGAGCTCGTCACTCGATAGTGAGTCTGCTTGAACGACATTCGAAATCGAATTCAGTCACGAATCTTTCTTTATTCGCACCTTCTATGATTTATCTCTATTCACAACATTGATGACAACAGCAAGATGATATGTACTGCAGACAGAATGAAACATGTACTATATGTCTCGAGAGAATTGAACATATACTACATGTCTGAAAACACGAAGATATGAGCTGAAACTCGTTCATCGTTGAATATTTGAAGCTGAATAGAAAGAGTCTGCTTGAATGACAAGAATAGTGAGTCTGCTTCAAAGACGCGTTCGATATTGATCTCGTTGTTGAGCTCGTCACTCGATAGTGAGTCTGCTACAAAGACATGAACAGAGAAAACTCTATTGAATGCAATAGACGCGATCAGAACAAGCTCTGCTACATGCGTGTAGTAGGCACGAATCGAAGTGAGTCTGCTACAAGAACAGATAATGATTGATCTCGTCATCAAGTCAGTCACTCGATAGTGAGTCTGCTTGAACGACACTCAAAGTGAGTCTGCTACAATGACATCAGAATTCGATTCAGCAACGAATCTCTTACTCGTACCTTCTATGATTTATCTCTATTCACGACATTGATGACAACAGCAAAGATGATATGTACTGCAGACAGAATAGAACGTATACTATATGTCTAAAAGAGAATAGAACATATACTATATATCTGAAAACACGAAGATATGAGCTGAAACTCGTTCATCGTTGAATATTTGAAGCTGAATAGAAAGAGTCTGCTTGAATGACAAGAAAAGTGAGTCTGCTACAATGACACAGAACGACACGAAGTGATCTCTTGATTGAACTCGTCACTCGAAGTGAGTCTGCTACAATGACAAGTCAATAGTTGATCTCTTGATTGAGCTCGTTGAACAGAAGACAAGCTCTATTGAATGCAATAAACATGAACGAAACAAGCTCTACTACATGCATGTAGTAGACACGAACGAAACAAGCTCTACTACATGCATGTAGTAGACACGAACGAAACAAGCTCTGCTACATGCGTGTAGTAGGCACGAATCGATAGTGAGTCTGCTTCAATGACGTCAGATATCAAGAAGAAATAGACTTGAAACGTCTGATGAAATGAGCTTGAAACGCTCAATGAAATGAGCTTGAAACGCTCTTCGATATGACAAGAAGAAATAGGCTTGAAACGTCTGATGAGCTTGAAACACTCTATGTCAAGAAGAAATAGGCTTGAAACGTCTGATGAGCTTGAAACGCTCTATGTCAAGAAGAAATAGACTTGAAACGTCTGATGAAATGAGCTTGAAACGCTCAAATAGAACGATAATGAAATGAACAAGAAAGAAAGAAGCTGATTGAAGCAATGAGATCATTGCTTGACTGAAGAAGAGAAGATAATGTTACGAGCGTACTCAGTCTTCTACTGAAACGCGCGTTCTTGAGCGAGTCTAAGACTCTATCGAGCTTAGCGCTTTTCTTTCTTCTGTACATATAGTCTTCGCATCTTGATAGACCTCGCTCTTTAGCTTTGAATTCTCATTTACCTGATTTACCCTTCGTTTACCTGTATCTTTATGACTTGCTCTAGGCATGATTCTAACATTTACCTTCAGAAAAGAATAGTACATAATGTAAAGAAAAGTATGCGACGTTATTATGATTGATACGATGAAATCGCGATTCTTCATCGACAGCTGTACGCTTCGCAACAACAATATCTTGATGTTCAATCTTGTTATACTCATCTGAAATAAACACAGCAACTTCACTGATCGTGAGTAAAGTTGTACATCGTTGATCAGAGTCACATTCTACTATCAACTTAAGCTGCAAGTTTAGAATAACATGCATAGAATTCATACTCTGTCAAGCAGTCTTGAGCAGTTCTCGTGCAGACTTGTACATGTCAATAAACGAATTTTCACATGCTTGTATCATCTCGTTCAGCTGTCTTAAAAGACTTTCGTGAAGAGTGAGACTTTGAGTCAAGCGCATAGTGATCATCTGAGCAGAATCATGAAAGTAAAGCTGTGCAAAGCACGATAATTCTTGAACAGATGAATGTAAAGATCTCTGCAGATGATACAACTTATCATGTACGATAAATGCTTGAATTTCACGTTGATGTGCAAGATGTTTGTTCGCAGTGTACATGCAAGATGTAAAGATCAACGCATGATTGTAATCTCAAATGTGATTTAGAAAATGTTTTAACTGAGCTGTATCATCTTTGAAAAGACTTTTAATCAAAGACGAAGAATCTGATAAAGAATCGAGCAGTTCATCATCTTTAGAACAACAGATAATATATGAATATAAATCGAAAACAGATTCGAACTTTCAGTGTAATGCTGTACAGTGTAAACAACGTTTCATAAAGAGTTCTAAAGTATGTTCATCGTCTCGATAATTGACTATGAGCTCTTGATAAGCATTGCAAGAAATGTTAATCGAGCGAGAAGCAGATGTTGTTCATCGAGAAGACTGTATAAAGTCTAAGAAATTTATAAAGATCGACAAAGAAGCTGTATGCAACGATGAAATGACAGCGAAAGAAAGTCGAGATTGAACAGAACAAGTATGTGAAGAAGACGAAGAAGATAAAGATTGTAGTAGAGACAATGAAAGAGAACGCGTCGATAGTGCAGAAACGATGCGAGTTCATTTTGATTGACGTGTGAGATTGAGAACAACGTTAGAATCAATATTCTGTAATGATCGTCGTTTCTTTGTCTGTGTATCATTAGTCAATAACAGTTCAAATCTGCACAGAATGTACACGACAAGATAAACAAAGAGCTAATACATGCGCAGAATTAGGTTCAACAAATTGATCGAGCGAACGATTATGAGCACAGCGTGTACAGATGCATTGAGACTGTTGCAATCGTGCACTTCGAGTTAGTCTAACATAGATCGTGTCAGACTATCATAGACTAGTATAGAGCTGATGTTAACACGCTAGCGGCCTAGCGTGCCTTCGTGAGTAAAATTCACGACGTGTTGCATCTTCTTTCTTCTTCAGCTTTGAACTTCTAGTTAGAATACACTCATATGATTCGCTCTATGCAGACTCATAACATTAGTTCAAAGCTTCGTACATATCACACGATAGTGGTTCGCTTTCTAGCTACGATCGAAAGCAAAGCTCTGCGACGCGTTGCAGAGTTGAATCAACCTCTCGACTGATCTCTTGACTGAGCTCGTCATTGAATGAACAGAACAAGTTCTATCGAACGCGATAGACATGAACAGAACAAGCTCTATCGAATGCGATAGGCATGAACAGAGAAAGCTTTATTGAATGTGATAGACGCGATCAGAACAAGTTCTGCAAGTGCGAGCGTTGCAGGTTCAAATCGACCCTGAATTAATCAGACTTGATTGATCAAACAGTGAGTCTGCTACAAAGACGCATTTGATATTGATCTCGTCATTGAGACGATCAATGAACAGAACAAGCAATGCAACGCGTGTAGTAGGCAGGAATCGAAATAGTGAGTCTGCTTCAATGACACGAATGAAACAAGCGCTATCAAATGCAATAAGTCTGAATCAGAAGTGAGTCTGCTACAATGACAAGAGAACGATTGATCTCATCATCGAGCTCGTCACTCGATAGTGAGTCTGCTTGAACGGCATTCGAAATCGAATTCAGCCACGAATCTTTCTTTATTCGCACCTTCTACGATTTACCTCTATTCACAACATTGACAGCAACAGCAAGATGATATGTACTGCAGACAGAATGAAACATGTACTATATGTCTCAAGAGAATTGAACATATACTACATGCCTGAAATCACGAAGATATGAGCTGAAACTCGTTCATCGTTGAATATTTGAAGCTGAATAGAAAGAGTCTGCTTGAATGACAAGAATAGTGAGTCTGCTTCAAAGACAGATAACAATTGATCTCGTTGTCGAGCTCGTCATTCGAAGTGAGTTTGCTACAATGACAAGTCGATAGTTGATCTCTTAATTGAGTCAGTCATCGAACAGAAGAACACGAACGCGTTGTTCTTGACTAACTCTTTATTGAGCTCGTCATCAGGAACCAGAAATTTCAGCAGTACTCGAACTCAGAAAGTTCGATAGAGTACTAATCGTTGCTTGAACTCAGAAAGTTCAATAAAGTAACATCAGAATCTCGATTAGCAATTTTCTACTCATATCATGACTAGAAGCTCAGAATCAGCGAGCATTGCTCGCTACGAACTTCAAAATGCTAGAAGAGAATCACTTCTACCACAGAATTGAACAGTCTCAGAAGAAGAAGACACAAATGCATCATCGAATACAGAAGAAAAGAACACGAACGTGTTACTCTTTGATCACGAAATGATCAAGATCAGCATCAACACTGAACTGAATGCTTGAATAAGCGCTCATGAAGCAGACGACATTGTTGTCTTTATCAAGTACATATGTCAACAGCACGACATCGAAATCGAGACTCACAATGACATGATTCAGATGTTAGAAGATGTCAACGAGACAAACATCACATTGAAGATTACACAGACGCGTCTGCAGAAAGAGAATAGAAACAAGAACGTGATTATACATCATCTAGAAGCTGCATCAAGTCGGCAAAGCACTTCAATTTCTGAAGGTCGATTCTCGAAGTCGATCAAGTTACTCAATTCACTTCTGTTCGAAGATTCGACGCAGAATGTAGACAATTGACTGTCTTGAATGTGAAATAAGCTGAAGGCAAATAAGAATCATTTTTCTATCGAAGAGTTGAAGATTGCATACATCGAAAGTCGAGTCAGTGAAGCTGCGACCAAGCACATAGCTTCTCGCATGCAAGATATCTTCTTGAACTCGTTTCTAGAAGTCGAAGAAGTGCTATCGATTATCAATAAGATGTACGACGATCTCAATCATCATCACACGACTCAACGACAGTATTTGAAGCTGTATCAAAACAAGATCTTCTTTCATGAATTTTGAATGAAATTTCAGAGATTTAGTGCAGAACTAGAGTACAATAACGAGACTCTACTAGATGATCTTCAGCACAAGATCAGCTCAGATCTTCAACGAGCAACGCTCAATAAACGAATCACGAATTTGAATGAGTTTGTCGACATCTGCATGCAGGTCGATGTTAGGTTAATCGAATTGAACGCTCGATCAGTCGTCAAAGCATCAGCGACTCAAGCTGCTCATTCTGTCTCTAACACATTGACTGCTCGACTCACGTCATCAGTTTCTTCGTGAAAGAAACTCAGAAGATCGAATCTCGACTCTATTCAGAAAGAGTTGTTTAAGAAAGAACTCTGCTTCAAATGCAAGAAGTCAGAACATAGAGCATATGACTGTCTTGAGACGACTCAAGTGCACGAGATTACTGCGAATTCGAAAAACGATCTGCTCTCATCAAAGTAGTGACTGAGAACGATATACTCATATTCTGTTTCATCAGCATGCCTGATGATTCATTTGATTTCAAGTCGTTCACTGTTGACGTCATCTTGAGTAGTCTAGAAAAGATATTCAGATCTCTTGCTCTGATAGATATTGAAGTCATTGACATGACTTTCATCGATGAATCTTTGATGTCAGAGCTATGTGAACGCTTTGATATTCAGTCAATATCGCTGTCAAAATCAAAGTTGATTTGATCGTATGATGAAATCTCTGATTGAAAGTCGATTACACATGCTCTGTATACATCGATCATGATACAAGAACACAAGAATGAAATGATGTCTTTATTGATAACTTGTCTAGATCAGCACAAGATAATCATTGAAAATCTCTGGTTGAAAAGAAATCAAATTTTGGTAAATTTTGCAAACGATCGATTAATATCATCGTTGAAGATTCAAACATCGAAACCTGTTGTTTCGAAGACAAGCAGTCAATCAGCATTTCACAGATCTGAGTCAAGCGAGATCTGCAAAATGAAATGAAAGAACTTGAACTTGATGATTACATCGACAATCATCTTGAAGCGACTTACGAATCAGAAACTAGTGAATCGATTCATTGAATCTGTACTCATACGAAAGCAAAGCACTCAAGTTGATTTCGATCAACTTCGTCTCTTTTAGCCAACTGAGAAAAAGAAGCTCGTCAATATTGTCATGATTGAAGTCGCTGTGTATTGAACTCTAGTCAAGAATAAGAAGATCAAGATCTTCTTCTTGATCATTAGTGAAATCAACAAAGCGCTTAGCTCAGTCAAAGATTCTTCGAAACTGAATGAAATGATCTCTATCATGTCATTAGATGAACTGAAGAAGAAGCTTTCAATAGTTTATCACAACTTTCTGAATGTTTTTGATAGAGAAAAGACAACGCAGTTGCCCTTGCATCGATCATACGATCATAAGATTGAATTAGAAGATGAGAATCAACTCTCTAGAAGTCGATTGTATCTCATGTTGAGCTACAAGTTGCAGAAGGTCAAAGAGTATCTAGAAGAGAATTTGAAGAAAAAGTTTATCACACTCAGTAAAGCTTCTTTTGCTTCGTCAATACTGTTTGTTGAAAAGAAAGATGACAGTCTTTGCTTTTGCATGAACTATTGAAAACTGAATGCTCTGATTAAAAGAAATCGTTATTCAATACTCTTGATAGACGAAGTACTAGCTCGAATTCAAGGCAGTAAGTATCTGACTCAACTTAACATTATCGTCGCGTTCAATAAACTGCGCATGAGTTCAGAAAGTGAAGATTTAACTACTTTTGTTACTTTCTTCAACGTTTACAAGTATAGAGTAATGCTCTTTGAATTGATCAATGAATCTGCTTTCTTTCAGCATTATATCAACGATGTGTTGTTCAACTGTCTGCATAAATTCTGTTAGACATACTTGAATGATATTCTTATCTACAGTAAGACATTGAAAGAACATAGAACTCATGTGAAGAAAGTGCTAAAGAAGCTTCGTGAAGTCGATCTACAGATAAACATTGACAAGTGCAAATTCGAGATTCAGAAAACCTTGTTTCTTGAACTACTGATATTCATCAATGATTTACGAATGAACTCTCGAAAAGTAGATGTGATTTGAAACTGAAAAGTGTCTCGATCGTTAACTCATGTGCAGATCTTCATTGACTTCTGCAATTTCTATCGACGATTCATAAAGAACTTCTCAAAGATCGCTCGATCTATGATAAAGCTGACTCGAAAAGATCATCTTTTTGAATGAACAGAGATCTGTCAGACGATCTTTGAAGAACTAAAGCAACAGATGACGACAGCTCTCGTTCTGAAGCATTTCGACTCGATCAGAAAAGCTATTCTGAAAACGAACTTCTTGAACTATGTGAACGACGAAGTATTGTCTCAGTATGATGATGAAGGCATTCTACATTCAATGATCTTCTATAGCAAGAACATGGTTTTCGCAGAATGCAACTACAAGATCTATGACAAAGAACTGCTGACTATTATTCGCTGCTTGAAGCACTGACGTTCTGAATTGAAATGTACAGATATTTCAATCAAGATCTTCATCGATCATCTGAATTTGAAGTACTTCATGATCATCAAAGAACTGACTCGACGACAGACTAGATGAGCTGAGAAGTTGTCTGAATATAACTTCAAGATCATATATCAGTCAGAAAAACAGAATCTGAAAGTCGACGTGCTGATCAGAATGTCAGATGTCAAGTCAATTGAGACAAACGATGATCGAAAGCTATATCAGCATCAGCTGCTATTGTCAGAAAGCAAGTTTGAATTGCAGTCAATAGAAGCTGATCAAGAAGATGATCAGAAATCTGATTCAGAGTCGAAACAAGAATCGAAAGCTAATGAAGATTCAATCGAAGAAGTGATTTCTATTCAGAATCAGATTATAGTCGAAAATCGAACAAATCAACTATGTATCAATATTCAAGCAGTCATGAAACAGAACAGAAGAACTTGTCAAGATATTGATCTGAACAACTGCAGAGTACTTGATGAAGTACTCTGAAAAGATGATAGACTATGAGTTTCTCAGTCAATGATCATTCAATTGATAAGAAAAGCACATGATCTTTCGACCAGTGATCATTCTGACATGAATCGAACGTTGAACTTGCTGAGATGATCATATTGCTGGCCGAAGATGAGAATGACAATCAAGCGCTACATTCGAAACTGTTATGTTTGTCGTAGATCAAAAGCATCGAGAGATCGAATCAATGAATTACTGAAGTCATTGCTCATACTCGAGCAGCGATGGCAGAACATATCATTAGACTTCATTATCGATCTATCAGAAAGTGATGAAAACAACGCGATTC
>JAABUK010012201.1_pt1 | contig 10987 bp, 13 predicted proteins | sample 5559141 | NCBI WGS metagenome assembly JAABUK01 (sample SAMN10711869, study PRJNA513367) | rock metagenome | isolation source: Antarctica rocks | place: Antarctica: Victoria Land, Pudding Butte nord | collected 2016-01-03
CAGAGGTACATAGCTTCAACAATATGCAGAAATCTGGCTGGCTGCCATAAACAAAGAGCTGCCCGCGAGATACAATGTGCTTGGAGTGCTAGTGGCGCACTTGAGCAGGACAGCCACACAATGAGAGGGCTTGCCTGCTCAGCTCTTCTTGCCATGGCCATCATGTTTGCAGGCAGCCCAGCCTTGACAACGCAGGTCACAATGGCTGAGGGAATGGACAGCTTCGGCTCTAGGCTGATCTCATACTTGAGCAGGGTAGTTGTATGTGCAGCAGGGTCAGGCTCCACCACCCACGACCCACTGTACTCCTACAGCAGCAACAGCTGATTGAAATGATAATGTGTGCAGCATAAAGGGTACTGATTTGACAGTGCTTGACTAGATTCCACATGTTGTCAGACCTAGAGGCAGTCAGAGGCAGTCGGATGCAACACAAGGGACAGGCCATTCACGTAAAGCCGTGCAACCTCAGGGCAAGCTCCTATACAACACATGACTGTGAAGGCTGATCCTGCAATGGACACAAGTTGCAACCAGGGCTTGCCACAACAGCAGTTGACAGGTTCTACTTTGGCATCCTGTAGCCAAAGACAAACAGAACGAAATCACGGCTCTGCACTAAATAGGCCACAGAACCAACCTTGAAATCGCCCTCAATTGCCTTGAAGCGTAGCTCCTTTGCTCCCATAGCTTTGTGAACTTCCACACATTCTAACACAGCTTCTGCTTCCAAGCGCCAGAATACAGACTGACTGCAGCCTAATTGTTGCAGGTGTATCCGGCCAGGAGTGGTGATTGGGAGACGTTTACTGGCTATCAGGTTTGGAACAAAATCTGCCAGGTGATCATAGTCTGTTATGACACGCCAGACTTGCTCTACGCTAGCATGTACTCTGACTTCGGCAAAAATGCGCTTCCTCGGATGATGATCCATTTGAAAAACCCGCACACCCTTGGTGCCAGAGTCCACAGCAGCTGCACACAAGGCAGCAGATTCTCGAGACAGGGCTGGCAAGGTGCAAAGAGTCTCTTGCCACGTTTTGAACGCCAAATGCTGAATGCGGCAAATGACAAGTGAAAGGTGACTGAATAACTGATGTGCCATGAGTCTACCAAGCTCAGCAGTGATCTGCAACAATAGTTGTATGCGACAGTGTGCAAACTTTGCACCAGCCTGAACACATGTAATGATACTTGCAGTTCAGGGATTCACGCACCCTCCCATCCTGAAGAAAGAGCTTGAGGGCAGCAAGCCCTCTCCGCACGTCTATTGCGTCGAGTGTCTGTCAAGCCTTCACCGGTTGTACACTGACGGGAGCCGGCAAACGATGACTTTGAGCAGTGGCGAGCTTGTTTCGCACAATGCTGTGCCGACGTGAAAGCCCTGAAGCCCGCGCAATCTCGCAAGAGTATGTTAGCGTCGACGAAACCGGTCATCTGCGGAGGACCAGCCCTTGTGCTGTTGCCGCACTGGAGACAAAGCGCGCTGACAAAGGTGGATATTGCAGATCGGTCTTGTCGTCCGCAGCACCGCAAGCACAATCCAAAGCAAATGGTGAGGTAATCCTTGCTGTGAACCTCGAACCGTTACTGACCGTAGCAGTCAAAAGCTCTGATCAAGAGGAGATTATGAGCATGAGGTCTCATCAGGCATCCTGAAAATGACTTGCCGTCTTTTGCTCGGCAGGTGACACTTGTTCTGTATACAACCGGTAGCACATGGTCATGCAAGAATACGCCACAGGTGTGTTGCAAGCAGTTTGTCTGTAAAGGAGCCAAAGGGCTTCCCACAACAGCCAATTTTTGTTTACTCCGGCGCGGATTTAAAATGGGCCATTTTAAATCCGCGGCGGAGTAAAATAGAACAGAACTGACAGGTGATACAGAGGCTCACAGTGACAGAAGCTCAACATGCAAACAGATTGCATGTTACCAATGAGGCAGTCTCATTGACACTTATGATTATCGCTTGTAGCAGCAAACCCTGACGACTGACAGCTTATATGACGGTTTGGAAAAAGGCTGATCTGCTGAGAACAACCAAAGACTCATGAAAGAGGCTCAGCATTGGCAGACACCGATATAGTACAGCGTGTGCAGTGCAATGCAACCTTCCAAGATTCTTAGTGACGAAAGCGACATTGGACTACAGGAAGTAGGTGTCTTCAGCTGCATCAGCTGCAGAGAGCGACTTGGATTTCAGCTTGTCAGCAAATGCCCTGCTGGCCACTGACAACTCCTGGAACTTTAGCAACATCACCCCAATCTGATAAACATCACTTTCTGGAGTGCATTGCCCCTTCTCATTAAGGGTACCTTCATCCCAGTCTTGCAAAGGGACATCCAGCAAAACCTGAAGAGCAGCCACTGTCCTCCAGCCAGCGCGTTCGACAGACTTGAATTGGCAGATCAATAAACTTAAATGATTACCTGCCAAGGAGAAAAGTAAGCCAGCTCCAGATCTGTCAGAAAGGGTTGGGGATCCCATAGCACATTTGCGAGCCGTACATCGCAGTGGCATATAGGCAGGGGCTTGGCAGCATGCAAGTGAGCGCAAGCTGTCAAGCATGCCTTGATGGCCATCTTCATGTCTTGCTCTGATGTCAAGGAGTCTGATGTTCGTGGGAAGCCAAGCCTTGTCATCCTCACCTGAAATGACTCTCAACTTGGTTTTGATTTTGAAGTACGTACTGATGGTAGAGAGAAAGTGCATCCACTGTGCACAACAGATTGGCCTCACCCTGAGCTTGTTTGTTGGAGGCTGATTGAGACCACGCTTTCTTACACCAACCTGCTCTACAGAGCTGTGATGCACCAGAGCGCCACAAGATTGGGCGTGCACATGAGCAGCCTGCATAACACATTAAAGCATGCTCATGCACCAAGGCTTTATACTGTTGCAAAACTTGATTACTACCTGGCCGCCAGATAATTGGCTCAAAATCAAACTCATTGCGTGGAGGGTGCATGCAGTGGGACTGTTGCAACAGCAGAATAGTGCTGACAGCAACTATGCATTATCTTCATTTTTGATAAAACACATAAGCAAGCAATTGTTAGTCCACTCTGTCAACATTTTACCTCGATGGCCTTAATACTGTTTCCTAACTGAGAATAGAAAGCTTCAGAGTTGCTGATCTCCTTGACTGCTGCGTTGCCATTTAGTGTGATTCTTGTGGCATTGGGCCGCTCAATTGGCTGGTAAAATACCACACGCTCAGTCAACCTAGGTGCTTTTGTCACCGCCCAAGTCAGATATTTCAGTATGTTCACTAAAGCTTGGCACAGCCAGATACGATCTGAAAGCCTGGAGACATTCAGGATACGGCCCACACGCTCCACCTGCAGTACAAGGCAGTAGCAACAGTAGGCAATAGTTGTAATGCGGGCCAGATCTGTGGCTGATTTGCAGATGGCCCATGAACTACTCACTCAAACACGCAGGTGTAACCTGACACCTCTCACCAAGCCTGTGACAGATATACCAAGCCTATGACAGACAAACAGCTTGGCATGCAGGTAATGTTGTAAACACTCAATGTCATTTGAGTGGGTTGACAGGCAGATCAGAAGGCTGCAAGAAGAATGTCAGACAAGTGACAGAACAATCTCCACATGCCACACATGTGCCTCACATACATTGCAGTCAATGCATACATGATTGCAGTCAATGTATACAACAACCCTGCAAAGAGAATGCAAGACCTGCGGTGACTGATACCTGCCCATGTGGCATGAAACGGCCAAACTGGATGTGCACCCCAGCAGCTGCATAAATTGGCAGATACGGAATCTGTGCATATAACAGAGCAGGGTATCCTGATGCCAACTTGGTCTCCAAATCTTTCCAAGATTGCTCAAGACCTTGCCGTTTCAGCACTTTATCCTCGCCAAAGAGGAGACTGAGCCGGAAGGCGTTGGCTACTGTGTCCACTCTAGGAGGTCCCTTGCCAGAAGCGCTGTACTAGGCAAGTACAACAGCAAATGACAATACAGACAGGCCGAACATGATGGCATTGCACAAAAGTCAGACAACCTTGTAGATGTTGTTGCTTTTGTCACAGCTGTCGATTCTTGCATCTAGTGTGAAAGAGGCTGTTGCAAAGGACTATGGGATGCCTGTCATGAGGAATTGTGTACAGACTCTAAGTGGCAGGTCAGGTACAGCATAGTTAATCAACGCTATGCACTGTGCTGTTGTACAACGTGCTAGGTGTCAAGTGGGTTGGCAGATGGGTGGAACATATCAGTAAATCAGGGAAGCAGCTTAAGGGCAAGCTGTCACGCAAGGACAGAAGGGGTGGGTCAAGAGATGACGGGGTTGCATCTGAAGGAAAAGACACACTCACTCATTCCAGAGTGTGGGCAACACCTTGCACAAGATTGTTGATGCAAGGCAGGGCTGTACCTTTGACACAGTGTACGACACGTCTTTCTCTGATGAGTTCCAGCGCAACACCATAGCAATCCCATCAGGGTTGGCAGCATCCACTTCTTCCAAGATTTTGAGGCAAGTCATAACCCAACGACTTGTGTCCTGCTCAGTGCTTGCAGCTATGCCTGTAACCAGAAAATCCCATGCAACGGTTTGCTTATGAACACCGCAACTAAAAATCACAGCAATGCTTCCTGCTTGTAATCAGAATCTAGACCATGACTCCTTGCATTGACATGTGAACACTGCAACAGACCCATCACCAGTGACAACTCTTTGATCCATTGTCAAGAGTTACTCCATTGGGACTTACCAAGCTCGGTATCAGATAACTGCAAAGCGCTGCTCACTGCCCTGCTGATACGGCAGTCACCGCACACATACAAGGTGGCTACCTATCCAGGATCATGAGCCTTGACACGCTGGAAAGGTTGTGGTGATACAGGCAGCTGAAATTGAGCATTGTACAAGAAACGCTCAAAGGCTGCGGCAGTTGCCGGCGCCTGTTGTAGCGGAGACATTAGCAGGTGCTGGGCAACCTGCCTATCGCTGGCGATGCCCTCCGCTGCTGCTACAGACCCTGCATGCCAGGACACATAGCCTGGTGAGGTGCAACCAGTTCATGCAGAAGCTCTCAAACATGCTTGCAAAGAACCACATCTGTTCCACTCTGAGTGCTTACATGAAGCAGAACTGCTGCTAAAAGCAAGCTGTTGTATGGTGGTCCTGCCGACTGTGTCTTGCAAGAAAGTAGGGCTTGTCATGCATCAACAACATGCTCGCCACAGGCAATGATTGACGCATACAAGCTGAGCCTTCAAACCAAGCACTAGGCTATGAAGACAGTCATCAGGCTCAGCATGAGCAGACACAACTGAATGTCCTGTAGGTTCCAAAAACGGCACAAATTAGCCATGAGGCCCCTGAAAGGCAGCCATGCTGACACAGGACGCTTGAAAAGCTGTGTGGCATCATGTCAAGAAAATACCAAAAGAACAACATCAAAGCAAGACACTCATTGCATCTGGTCGCTCTGTTTGGTTTTAGCAGTCTTGCTCACAGACTTGCAGACACTACTTGAGCAAGCATGTAGATGCCAGTCAAGTGTGCACCAGACTTTATCTGCTGTGCCTAGATACATTGTCAATAGAATGTTTCACTTACCTTGCCTGACGACTCTCAGCTGACGGCGCGCTTGCACAGCACTGCTCACAGCATCAATAGTGTCCTCGGTTACATCTGTCCGGCCAGGAAGATTGTCTGCTGCATCATAAAAGCTGACGCAATATCCAGGAAGTTGGCGGAAGAGTGCTAAGCACCGATCTTGTGCAGAGCCAGAGTCGGGAATTACAATGTCCCGCTTTGTGCCCTGGTTCTCATTTGGTGTCTCATTGGACGTGGCAGCCTCATAGACTATAAGCTTCATACTGGCCGACCATAAGTGATGGAAGGTATGCTTGTCAGCGTGACTTTTCAGGACCTCCAAAGCCACCCACTGACTCTTGCACAAGATCATTCAGCGCCGTGCTGAACAGTGTCATGACCGCGCAGTGGTATGCGTGATAGCAAGGACCCAAAAACCCCAAGGCTAACAACTGCTTGCACGGCCTGGTACAGAAGTGTTGTAACAACACGCCGCAAACTTAACACTTGATGACTGTGCCCTTTGGCTGCTGCACAATGCAAGGCTGCCGACTTGAGCTGTGCGTACCGGCGCTGTGGTCGAAGCTGACCGCTGGATCGCGACGAAACTGTCCGCCCTCAGCTCAACAGCTTGCTAAGAGAGAAGAAGAGGTTTAACCCCCGCTTCGCAGGTAAATCGAAAATTATGCCAGCTAGGCAGTGTACGGGCCGAATGCTGCTGACGCGTGACCGAATGCCGAAAGCCGAATCGAAAGGTTACCGAATGCGGTCGAAAGCCCTAAACCTTCACCGTTGTTCTTGGGAGTGGCTTCGAATGGCTAGGCGAAAGGTTGTGCACCTGTTTAGGTTGTCACAATGGTATGTTACATTTGAGCATCTGCAGCGATAAAATGCACAGGGGAATCAATTTTCTGATCAGAAAAGCATAAAAAACCAGGCAGATGTGTCAAACAAACTTGGACATAGACTGTCTCAGCATGTCAATCATGGAAGAGCATGTGTTGACAACAATGAAAATAGAATTTTGATGCACACCTCAGTCATCAGTCACGGCAATTCCTGGATACCCCGTACATACGGTGTAAGCAATAGGTATTTCTTTATGTATGTGGTAAGTTACGATGAATTACGGTAGAAGCTCTTAGGGTTTACAGAAACCCTTGCCTCATTCGACCAATCGGTACAGGGGCCCTTTGGTCTCGGTCGAACCGAAAGCCTTTCGGTACCTTTCGGTAACCGAAGCTTTCGGTATTCGGCCTGTACACTGCAGCTAGGGCTAGTGTGCCGTATGTGCTGGTTCCAGACACAGCTTGGTAGTCAAGTTTCCAGTCAAATTGCTCCATTGCAGCAACTGTACAGCTACCAGGTAGCAAGCTGACTGAAGCAGACGCTTTCCGCTGATGCTGCACTAAGTGTATCAAGCAGTGATGACCTGACTTCTGTGTTGAGTGTGTACAACAGTGGATTTGTTGGTATCTGTGATATATATGCGTGACATGTAGAAATTCCAGTTACACGCGTATATGTAATGTGCGATCCTTATGTACATCTCTGTAAATTGCGGCACTAGCTTGCAACGATATTTCCGACCGCTGCATTGCACGAACAGTTTAGTCATAGGTGGCTATAAACGCGACAAGATTAGTCATAGGTGGCCATAAATGCAACTGATTAGTCATAGGTGGCCATAAATGCATGCCATTTATGGCCAGCTTCGTTAGATTCCCTGCTAGGGTCGCCGATTAACGCTTTATTAATTTCCTACTACCGTAGTGCTTTTAATGTTGGTCGGTTTTTATATAGGGTCGCGACCCTCCGGAATATCGCAGAAAGACCTTTTGCGCATTTTAATGATTAAAAATGTAATCGAATATTTTTGAGTAGGGTCGGCACTGCAAAAAATACTTTTTATAGTTTTTAATACATGTCGGCTGCTGTTCCAGGTTGCAAATATCACTATCAGCTGCATTGTAAGTGCCAACTTTGTTGGCCTGCCAAGCTTTACTTTCTTAAAGCGCTGAGGACCATAACAACCGCAGCTTAATTGGACCAGAAACAGGCAGAAGCCTTGGGTTCACAGCGTCTTGAAGGCCAAGATGCAGCAAACTGGTCTGCTGTCGAGTGTTCAAGCCAATCGGGTCGCCGCAACAGCCTTGAGCGCGCGCGACAACAGTAGCATGACTTAGTGCGCTCAAGCGGCATGTTTTGATCCATTATTCGTTATTTTTTAATGTGGGACGAGAGCGTAAATAATTAAATTTGTGATTTTTAAAGGGGGTCGCCGTTTTTTGGATTATTTCTTTGAACGACCAACATTTAAAGCACTACGCGTAAACCCCGTCACAGGGGGACAAGATGGGATTGCTGTTGACAGATCGTGTGCAAATCCTGACTACCAGCTGCATCGCAAGTGACTTTGCAGCGGCAGATCGGCAAATCAGCGGAAGTTTCAGTGTGACGGTTTGACCCACGGTTGGTTACGGTACAGCTAGCTGTCCTGAGACAAACAAAGCAACATACAAACAGCCGGTGTTGCTGCCCGTTGTTTTGCTGCCTGCCACTTGCCGGGACTTCCATGCACGCACAGTCTGTCTGGCCTGACACTGACTGCATAGCCTTCAACAGGGCTTTCATTTTGATTGTTTCTGGCTGTTCGGTCCGTAAGCTTGCTACCTCATACCATTTCTCACAATTTCTGTCAAGCATAGCCTTGTGAAGCTGCAGATGAGAGCTTCCTGGAAACGTGCCAGTCATGTGCATGCAAGGTGTCTGTGGGCTGCAAAGTCATCAGCATCACGCAAGTAGCTACACTATAGTGTAGGGCCGATGAGTCTACATCGCTGTATCAAGAAGAGCAATGCAAGTGCTAGGGCCTGACATAAACAGGAAGTCCAAATGTGTGACTGTTGACTTTGGAAAGCTTTGGACAACAGACTTGGACAATTTTGAACGTCATACTAGAAGTGGGTTGCATTTTCCAAAGACAGTTGGGTACATGATACACTGCCAAAGCTCTAGAAGAAATGGTTGCTGTGCAAATGACAAGAGTCTCAGCAGCATACCCACACCAGCAAAAGCCAATTTGAAAGCGGAGTGCCCAAAGTCTCCATTGTTCAACCTGTTTGGGTGCAGGTCTCATCAGGGACAGCTCAAAGAAAGAAAGAAAAGCCTGTCAGCAAGAACTTGAAGGAAGAAGAAAAAAGCTTGTCGGCACTTCACACAAAGAAGGGAGAGTATGCTGTGGGCACTTGAAGACGAGAGCCATTTGAGCCACCACTGGAAGAAGAAAGAAAGCAGTCAGCATGCCAGAGTCCTTTTCAATAGGCTCTGGCGTCCACAAAATCCATTTTCAGGGATGCCCTGAATTGCCCCTCAGGGTTGGTTTGGGCAGGTCAAACATCTGCAGTGCCAGCTTCCCAGTGGCGGAAGTTTGTCAGCACTCCATCCAGCATGGGCTGCGCATCTTCAAACAACTCTACCATGGTCTTGAAAAGAGGAATTCCCACAATGTTGAAGAAGCCCATCTGCAAACACAAACCAGTCCTCGATAATATTAATAATGGTATTTTACAGGCGTTCCAGTTAATTGTTCTTGCCAAGTACCTACTCAGTGTGCTCAATCCTAGTCCTGTGAGCCAACATGCACTAACATGAGACACTGAATTGCACCCAAGGGGTGTGCGCTGACAGGGCGAGTGCCAAACCAGTCTTTGACAACAAATAAAAGATGTGTCTTCCCCTAGGGTCAGGTGCATGCACTCCCAACCAGCCCCTTGTGTGAGGCCCTGTTTACCACACAGAACGTGTGCCATCATGACTGGACAGCCATGCAAGCATATGCCAGTGGCAGACTGGTATGTTGTACTTTGTGTGCATCATGAAATTTCGTGATCAAGGTATGGGTCACATCAGATCTTGCTTGACAGCTGGAGTGATGACCAGCATGACCTATGCCAGGCGCAGTAACATTGGCAGATGTTCTGTACAAGCATGTCACTAATGCCAGCACTGACAAAAAAAGTGCTGAGCGTGGATCAAACATTTGCAAGCCAGTTTTGTGTATGCAGGATGATCAGCTGCACACTGCATTCTCCGACCTGTCATTGCAACATGACCAGTGTACCCAGGCAGACTATGATAGTGCCAGTACAGTGCAGCATCACAGTCTCCCCACCCGACTCAAGCAGGCAGCTGCAATGATGTGGACATTGCAAACACACAGACATGCGCAGCAACAGTCATGTGGACTTGTTGTGACTGTCTCGACATGCCGTTGCAATTATACTGCTCAATGACAGTCGTGCTGTCGTCTGTGCAAGAGCTGAAGTCTGCAAACCTACCATTCTTCACCTCAATCACGAGATGCATGCAAAAGAGGCAGCCCCAGGGGGCAAAAGAGGGCTGGTAAGGGGACAGTAAGGGTGTACACACCGTAGGGCACAAGGTTCTACATGCATCCAGGAGGTAGTATGGGAGTAGCACGGGAATATTAAGGGTTAGGGGCGGAGTAGTACGGGTTAGGGGCGGGAGTAGCACAGGTTAGGGGCGGAGGTAACACAGGTTAGGGGCGGTGAGTGGTGACCTGTGACCTGGTCATGCCCCCCTTCATAGTGCGGTCCATGAGGGGGCTCACTGCCAGCCCAGCCCCCTTCTCCTTGTCCCCCTGTCACGCAAGCCACCGGGGTGCCCCTCAGCACAGCATAGCATAGCATAGCATAGCATAGCACAGCATAGCATAGCATAGCATAGCATAGCACAGCACAGCGTATCATGGCACAGCACAAGGCGTATCCGTACAATGCAGCACTGCATGAAGCAGCGCAGGTATCATGGTGCAGTTTGAAGCGGCAAAGCACAGCGCAGCAGAGCAGCAAGAGCCACAGGCATCTGGACATGGAAAGCAGCCATGGACATACAAGTCAGAACACTCCACTGGCAGCTAACATGTCAGCCGTCAGATAAGAGGCAAGCAGTTTGGAACTATACAAGGACATCCCCAACTTGAGACGGAGAGCAGAGCAGACTCTTCGCTTCCCCCTTACTAAGTTCAGCTGTTCAGACATTTTCATAAAAAACTCTTTCATGTAAAACACACCTGCCGGAAGAACTCCTCCTCCAGTTGGAGGGCCCAGCGCTTGTGAGTCTTGGGGTCCACTGCCAGGTGACCAATGTCAGCACACTTCAGCAACATCTGCACCGCAAGCTTTCTTGTCATGATCTGCCATGACTGATGCAACCACCATCACCACCATCACATCACCATGACCACAGAACCGCCACCACCACCACCTTTACATTCCCACCACCATCACCACCACATTGCCACCATCACATGACTACCAGCACATTGTGATCACAATCCACCTGTACATTCCTACCAACACCACCACCACCTTTACATGCCTACCA
>JAABUK010012202.1_pt1 | contig 10987 bp, 9 predicted proteins | sample 5559141 | NCBI WGS metagenome assembly JAABUK01 (sample SAMN10711869, study PRJNA513367) | rock metagenome | isolation source: Antarctica rocks | place: Antarctica: Victoria Land, Pudding Butte nord | collected 2016-01-03
CGAGAAGCGCGCCGAGCAGGGAAAGATGCTTCTGCCGGAACGTGTGACCCCGCACACCCTGCGCCGAACCTTCGCCACGCTCTCGCTCGCCGCGGGTCGAGATCCGCGCTGGGTGATGGGCCAACTCGGGCACACCGATGCACGCCTCACGCTCGGGCTCTACACGCAGGTCATTCAGCGGCAGCGAGTTGACCATGACCTGATTTGGGAGCTAATGCGGTTCCCCGACGAGGTCGAAACGCGGTCCTCGAACCAATCGTTTGAGACAAGGATTGAGACAACCGGCCCGACGGTAGGGCCCTAGCAGTCGGCATTCGTGATGGGCGCGGGTGGTTTCGAACCACCGACCTCTCGCGTGTGAAGCGAGCGCTCTCCCACTGAGCTACGCGCCCGGGAGAGCGCTGATTGTACGGCGAGTCGGCGAAGGGCGCGGAGTCGGCTCTCGGGGCGCTAGAGTCCGCCCCGGACCGTGCTAGGCGGGGATGTAGCGGAGCCCTGTACCCGCAATCCGCTCTAGCGGGGCTGAATTCCCATCCGAGGGATGAAGCCTTCGGGGTCAGTACGCCGGACCGAGACGTTGATGGCTGGGTCCCGCGCGGTGAGTGCCTGCGAACCAGGTCAGGTCCGGAAGGAAGCAGCCTTAAGCGGATCCACTCATGCGCCGCGGACCAACCTGGCCGGAGCCGAGGCACGGCGGGCACGCCCGGAGGCCCTTCACGGAGATGGGTGCACGGTCCACTTTTTTCGCGTCCACCATCACGATCCGTCATCCTTTGATCGATGGCCGCCGCCGCCCCGAAGAACCGCTCCGCCTTCTTGTCGGGCGCCCAGGTTCTCCTGGCGATCGTCGGGGTCATGTGGGTCTCAGAGATCGTCGATGTCGGCCTCGGCGGCCGCCTGGACCGGTACGGCATCGAGCCGCGCGACGTCGAGGCCCTCCCCGCGATCGTCAGCTCGCCCTTCCTGCACGCCGGCTTCGGGCACCTGATCGGCAACACCATCCCGCTCCTGGTGATGGGCCTGGGGATCGCGCTGGCGGGCGCCCGTCGGCTGATCGTCGTGACCGCGATCGTGGCATTGGTCGCCGGCATCGGCACCTGGGTAACGGCCAAGTCGGGCACCGACACGATCGGAGCCAGCGGCATCGTGTTCGGCTATGCCACCTACCTGATGGCCCGGTTCTTCTTCACGCGCAGGTTCCTCGACCTGGGCCTTGGCCTGGCGGTGCTCGTGGTCTGGGGAGCGTCGCTGCTTGCCAGCCTGGCGCCGACCCCCGGCGTGTCGTGGCAGGCCCACCTGTTCGGGGCCATCGGCGGCGTGGTGGCGGCCCGATACGTGGGCTCAGAGACCAGTCGCGACCCTAGCGCAGCGCTCGCCCGCGCCTGAGAACCGACTAGCGCTGTCCCCCGGGTAGCATCCGACGCCGATGCTCTCGCTCTACCGCCGCCACCGCCCGAGGACCTTCGAACAGGTCGTCGGTCAGGAGAACGTGGTGCGCACGCTGCGCAACGCGATCGAGCTCGACAAGGTCCATCACGCCTACCTCTTCGTCGGCTCGCGGGGCACCGGCAAGACGAGCATGGCCAAGCTGCTGGCCTGCGCGCTGAACGCCGAAGGAGGACCGCGCGTGGACTTCTCGCCCGACGATCCGACGTGCCGGGCGATCATGAACGGCACCTCGCTGGACGTCGTTGAGATGGACGCAGCTTCCAACAACTCGGTCGACGACATCCGGGAGCTGCGCGAGAACGTTGCCCTGTCGCCGATGGGCGGATCGCGGCGCGTCTACATCCTCGACGAGGCCCACATGCTCACCCAGGCAGCCTGGAATGCCTTTCTCAAGACGCTCGAGGAGCCGCCCGCGCACGTGGTGTTCGTGCTGGCCACCACCGAGGCGCACAAGGTGCCCGCCACGATCATCGACCGGTGCCACCGCTTCGACTTCGGCCGGCCGTCGCTGGAGCAGATCGCCAGCGTGTTGCGGCGCGTGTCGGGCGAGGAGGGCATCACGATTCCCGATCCGGCGCTCGGCATGATCGCGCGCAAGGCGACGGGCAGCTTCCGCGACGCGCTCGGCACGCTCGAGCAGCTGGTCACCTACGGCGGCAACGACGTCGCTCTCGAAGACGTGCTCCAGACCCTCGGCGCCGCCGATGCCGGCCTGATCCTCGACGCCACCGAGGCACTGGTCGACCGCGAGCCTCGCCCGGCGCTGCTGGCGGTGGCGCAGCTGGCCGACTCCGGTCGCGACTACGCCCAGTTCATGCGCGACATGGCCGCGCACCTTCGCCACCTGCTGGTGGTCCAGACCCTCGGTGACGTGCCCGACTCATTCGCCGTCACCGCCGAGCACTCCGACCGGCTTGCTTCGCAGGCGCAGCGCCTCAGCCAGGGCGAGCTGCTGCGGGCGGTGGACCTGCTGGCCGCCGCCCTCTCCGCCGTCAAGGAGGGGTCCGAGCCACGCCTACAGCTCGAGGTCGCGCTGCTCAAGGCGACCCAGCCGGAGGCCGACCAGACGGTCCCCGCGCTCATGCAGCGGATCGACAAGCTCGAGAGCCTACTGGCGGGTGGCGCCCAGGTGGCCAGCGTCGTGGCGCCCGCCCCGGCGCCCGGGCCAACTCCGATTCCCGAGCCGCCGCCCGCTCCCCTTGAGCAGGCCGTTCGCGCCGCGACCGTCACCGCCGTGGCCGCTGCCGCCGTCGAGGCCGTCGGCGAGCACGAGGAGCAGGCCGAGGCCGAGGTCGAGGTGGCGCTTGCCCCACAGGTCGTGCCCGCCCTGGACATCGAAGGGATCCGGGACATGTGGGCGGCGGTGGCTGAGGCGGTGCGCGAGCAGAACGCCATGGTGGGCGCCTCGGTGGCCGAAGCCATGCCGTTCGCGCTCGAGGACGATCGCCTGACGATCTCGTTTCCGCCCGATTCCGCGTTTGCGAAGAAGAAGGCCGAGACCAATCGTGAGCTGGTGCTCACCGCGCTGCGAAGCCTGACCGGCACCGCCCTCGCGGTGGCGTTCGAGCTCAGCGAGACCGCGGGCGAGCAGCCCGCCACACTCACCCTCGGAGAGGAAGAGCTGCTGGAGCGACTGAAGTCCGACTTCGGCGCCGAGGAGATCTTCGACGACCCAGAGAACGGAGACACCTGATGCCCCAGCCGCCCAACATGAACCAGATGATGAAGCAGGTTCAGAAGATGCAGGCCGACATGGCCAAGGCGCAGGAGGAGCTCAAGCACGAGAGCGTCGAGGCCAGCGCCGGCGGCGGGATGGTGACCGTCAAGGTCAGCGGCGAGCTGGAGATCCTCTCCCTGGTGATCGACCCGTCGGCCGTCGATCCCGAGGATGTCGAGCTGCTCCAGGACATGGTCCAGGCCGCGGCCAACGAGGCGCTGCGCTCGGCCCAGGAGCTTGCCGCCACCAAGATGGGCGCCGCGACCGGGGACCTCGGTGGCGCTGGCGGCATGGGCGGGCTCGGCATTCCCGGCCTCTAGACAGACTCCGCTACCGCCGCATGTCCGACTCCTCCTTCGCGCCGCCGATCAACCGGCTGATCACCGAGCTGGCCCGCTTTCCGGGCATCGGCCAGCGCACCGCTCAGCGGCTGGCCTTTCACATCCTGCGCACTCCTGAGCAGGAGGCGCTGGCCCTGGCCGACGCGATCCGCGAGGTCAAGGCCACGGTGGGGGAGTGCGGGATCTGCTTCAACCTGGCTACCGACGCCACCTGCCGGATCTGCCAGGACGATCGCCGCGACGGCCACATCCTGTGCGTGGTCGAGGAGCCAAGCGACGTGATCCCGCTTGAGCGCACCAACGAGTTCTCGGGGCGCTACCACGTGCTCGGCGGTGCGCTGTCGCCGATCGACGGGATCGACCCCGAGGACCTCCACATCGCCGAGCTGTTCACGCGCGCGGGGTCAGACGGCGTGCGCGAGGTGATAGTGGCCACCAACGCCACGACCACGGGGGAGGCTACCGCGCTCTACATCGCGGACGAGTTGCGCACCAGCGAGCCGCAGGTCACGGTCACCCGCCTGGCCAGCGGCCTGCCGGTCGGATCCGACCTCGAGTACGCCGACGAGATCACCCTCGGGCGCGCGTTGCGCAGCCGCCGCGAGCTCTGACGTCGGCGCGGCCGCGGGCGGCGGGGGACTATCTGCCGTACTCGCCCTTGACGGTGAGCACGCGGCGCACCGCCTCATCGAGGCGCGTGCGCTTGACGGCTTTGGTGCGCACAGCCGCGAGCACCGCCCGGTAGGCCGCCTGCTGGTCGGTCGGTGGCCCCGACACATAGAGCAGGTCGGCCCCGGCCTTCAGCGCGGCCACCGCCGCGCGGGCGGGTGCCGCCAGCGCGGTCACGCCGGGGTCGGTCAGGTCGCCGGTGATCGCCACACCGCGAAAGCCGAGCTGGTGGCGCAGGACATCGACCATCACCTCGTGCGAGAGCGAACCAGGGGTCACGAAGTCGTCGTAGACGTAGAGCCCGTTGGAGATCACGATGCCGGGCGCACCCGCGTCGATGGCCGCGCGAAACGGCACGAGGTCGGACTTCGCCAGCTCACGCTTTGACGAGGCAACGTTCGCCGGGCCGTCCTCCACCGGCTGGGAGGCCGAGCCGAGGCCCGGGAAGTGCGAGGGCGCAGCGAACATGCCGCCCGTGCCATAGGCATCGACCACCGCGCGACCGAATTGCGCTGTCGCGCGAGCACTGTCGGAGAACGCCCGCTCGCCCACGGCGGGGTTGTCCGGAGGGCCCACGTCCAGATCGGGTGCCAACACGCCGTCAATGCCCGCGCGGCGCAAGGTCCGGGTTGCTCCCGTCGCCTCCCGGGCGGCTGCGGCCGCGCTACCGACATCGGTCGGCGCGCTGAGGGGCGGCCCCTGCACGGCGTTGAAGATGCCGCCCACTTGGGCGGCCAGCAGCAGCGGCCCCCCCGGCGAGCTCGATCCGAGCGAACGAGCGAGCCCCGGAACCCGAGATAGATCGGCGTCGGTGAGCGCCACCCCGCCGAGCCCGCGCCCGCGCAGCGCTCGGATGGCCCGGGCATCGGTGTGGTTGGCGTCGAGCCCCCAGAGAAAGACCGTCGCCACCTTGCGCGCGTCCGACATCACGGCCAGGGCGCGGTTCACCGCTCGGGCCTCGCCGGCCGCGGCGGCAGCTGACGGGATCACCGCATTGAGAAACGAGCCGGTCGACGGCCTTGCCGGACGCGCGGGCGTGCTCGCTGCGGTGCGGGCGCCACCGCCGCCACCCCCGCCGGTGGTCAGCCCGATCACCACCGCAACGGCGACGATAATCGTCACTGCCGCGACGATGACGGGACGTCGAAACGAGAGATCTTTCATCCGGTTGGCCAGGGAGGGGACGCTAACGTGCCACGCCCGTGACCGGCACCGATCCCCACACCGTCGTGATGAAGTTCGGGGGCACTTCGGTGGCCGACGCGGCGCGCATCAAGCACGCAGCATCGCGCATCGTGCAGGCCGCCGACGCGGGCGCCCGCGTGGTGGCCGTGCTGTCGGCCCGCGGCAAGACCACCGACGAGCTGGTCTCGATGGCCTACGAGGTCTCGGAGCGGCCGCATCCGCGCGAGATGGACATGCTGCTGTCCACCGGCGAGCGCATCTCATGCGCCCTGGCCGCGATGGTGATCAACGACCTGGGCCACGAGGCGATCTCGCTGACCGGCTCACAGGCCGGCATCGTGACCGACACCTCGCACACCAAGGCCCGGATCCTCGACGTGCGCGCCGACCGCATCAGCGCCGCGCTCGATGAGGGCAAGGTCGTCCTGGTGGCTGGATTCCAGGGGGTGTCCACCAACTCCGACGTGACCACCCTGGGCCGCGGCGGGTCCGACACCACGGCGGTGGCTCTGGCGGCCGCCCTCGGCGCCGACGTGTGCGAGATCTATACCGACGTGGCCGGGGTCTTCAGCGCCGACCCGCGGATCGTGCCCGACGCGCGCAAGCTCTCGGTGGTGTCATTCGAGGAGATGCTCGAGATGTCGGCCTCGGGCGCCGGAGTGCTGCAGCTGCGCTCGGTGGAGTACGCGCGCAACCACGGCTTGCCCATCCATTGCCGGTCCAGCTTCGACGATGGACCGGGTACCTTCGTACAGTCCGAGGATGTCACCATGGAACGACCCCTAGTCACCGCAATCACCCACTCCACCGACGAGGCGCGGATCACGCTCACCGCGCTTCCGGATCGGCCGGGCATCGCCGGTCGCGTGCTCACGGTGCTGGCCGAGAGCAACATGAACGTGGACATGATCATCCAGAACGAGCCGGAGTCCAGGGAAAAGCGGGCGGACATGTCGTTCACGGTGCCGCGCGATGACCTGCGTACGGCCATCGAGGCGCTCGAGTCGGTGCGCGAGGAGCTGGGCATCGGCGCCGTGACCAGCGACGCGGACATGGCCAAGGTGTCGGTGGTGGGCGCGGGGATGAAGAGTCATCCCGGCGTGGCCGCAAAGACGTTCACCGTGCTCGGCCAGGCCGGCGTGAACATCGAGATGATCTCCACCTCGCCGATCAAGATCTCGTGTGTCATCCGCGAGGAGCACGTCGAGCAGGCAGTGCGCGAGCTGCACGCCGCGTTCGAGCTGGGTGACGGCACGATCCATCGCGAGGATGTCCGGGGCGACCACCGCCCGGTGGTGAACTGAGCATGCGCGTCGCGGTCGTCGGCGCGACCGGAGCCGTGGGTTCGACCATCCTCGGCGTGATGCGCGAGCGCGGCTTTCACGCGGACGAGGTCGTGCCGCTCGCTTCGGCCCGTTCTGCCGGGCGCACGATCGACTGGGGCGATCAGAGCCTGACGGTCGAGGAGCTCTCCGACGACTCCCTCAGGGGCTTCCACCTCGCGCTGTTCTCGGCGGGCGGCTCGATCAGCCAGGAGTGGGGGCCCAAGTTCGTGGAAGACGGCGCCGTCGTGGTGGACAACTCCTCCTACTGGCGGATGTTCGACCACGTGCCTCTCGTCGTAGCCGAGGTCAATCCCGACGCCGTCGAGGACCACCAGGGCATCGTGGCCAACCCCAACTGCACCACCATGCAGGCGATGCTGGCCCTCAAGCCGATCGTCGACGCCGTCGGCATCGAGCGGCTGGTGGTCTCGACCTACCAGGCGGTGTCGGGCACCGGCCAGAAGGCGGTAGAGGAGCTCCACGACCAAACGAGGGCGGTGCTCGAGGCCAGGGAGATGCCTTCGCCGGCCGTCTACCCGCACCAGATCGCCTTCAACGTCCTGCCCCAGGTCGAGACCTTCAAGGACGGCGACGACTACACAACCGAGGAGCGCAAGGTGATGGCCGAGACACGCAAGATCCTCGGCCGGCCCGACATGCGGATCACGGCCACCTGTGCCCGTGTGCCCGTCTATACGGGTCACTCCGAGTCGATCAACGTCCAGACCCGCGATCCGTTGAGCCCGGACGAGTGCCGCGACCTGCTGTCACGGGCGCCCGGCGTCGAGGTGATCGACGACCCGGGCGACGGCCTCTACCCGCTGGCCATCGACGCCGCCGGTCAGGACGCCGTGCTGGTCGGGCGAATCCGCCGCGACGACTCCCACGAGCGATGCCTGAACCTGTGGGTGGTTGGCGACAACCTGCGCAAGGGCGCCGCCACCAACGCCGTCCAGGTGGCCGAGCTGCTGGTCGAGCGCAAGCTGCTGCGGCGCGGCTGAGCACCGCACCGACCCTTACTCGGCCACCAGCCCCGAGGACTGCACCAGTACCGCGTCGGGGCGCGAGAGCCGCACCAGGTCGCGCCGGGATCCAATACCGAGCTTGCGGTAGATGTTGCGGGCGTGGGTGCGCACGGTCTCGAGCCCGATCGAGAGGTCGTGGGCGATCTGGGCGTTGGTCGCGCCCTCCTGGAGGTACTCGAGCACGTCGGCCTCCCGCGGCGTGAGCAGCTCGGCCGCGCGAACGTCGCGGTCGTCCGCGCCGCCGGCGGCGGCCGAGCGCGGCAGCACGTGCATGCCGCGTGATGCCAGGTGCAGCGCGCTGACCACGTCGCGACCGGCGGTCTCCTTCGACAGGCACCCGGTCGCGCCGAACGACAGCATCTGGTTGCACTCGGCGGCGGTCGGGTGGTTGGCCATCACGACGAGCAAGGACTCGCCCCGCGCTCACCAGGCCGGCTTTTTCGCTTTCTAGGCGCTGCGAACCCCGGGCGCGGCCGCCGACAGCTCTGCTACCGATATCGGCCGCGGCCTGGCCACGTGGAAGCCCTGGGCGTAATCCACGCCGAGCTCACGAAGCAGGGTGAGGGTCTCCTCGTCCTCGACGAACTCGGCGATCGTCTCCTTGCCGAGGCCGCGGGCGATGTCCACGAGCGCGCGGACCAGCAGCTGATTCGTCGCGCTGTGGGGCAGGTCCTCGATGAACTCGCCATCGATCTTCAGGTAGTCGAAGGCGAAGTGCTTGAGATAGTGGAACGAGGCAAAGCCCGCTCCGAAGTCGTCGAGCGCGAACTCGCATCCGAGGTCGTGGAGCGTGGCCGCGAAGGCCTTGGCACCATCGAGGTTGACGATGGCCGTCGTCTCGGTCATCTCGAACACCAGGCCGGAGGCGTCGACGGCCCCCTCGCTCAGCTTCGACCGCACGAGGTCCGCCAGACCGCTGTCGGTGACCGACCGAGCCGACACGTTGACCTCGAGCACGGCGTCGACGCCGGAAGCCTGCAGCTCGGCGAGCATGTCGATCGCCTTGGTGATCACCCAGCGGTCGATCTGCTGGATCAGGTCGAACCGCTCGGCCACCGGAAGGAAGGCGCCCGGCGGGATCAGCTCGTCGTCGCCGATCATGCGCAGCAGCAGCTCGTAGCGTGTGCGGGGATCGCCCGTGAGGCTCGCGATCCGCTGACCGTGCAGCTCGAATCCGTCGTCGGCCAGGGCCTCACGGATGCGCACCACCCATCCCATGCGGGCCGCCATCCCGGCACCGCGCTCCTCCGCGCGGAAGACCGCGCTGCGATCGCGCCCGGCCTCCTTGGCGTCGTACATGGCCATGTCCGCCTCGGCGAGCAGCTCGTCCGCCGACGGACCCGGGTTGGCGCTGTCGAAGAGCGAGATGCCGAAGCTCGCGGTCGCGCCGACCTGCCCGCGCTCCCCGGTGACCACCGCTCCGCTGCGGATCGTGTGGCGCAGGTCCTCGACCACCTTGATGGCCTGGGCCTCGTCGGCGCCGGGCAACAGCAGCGCGAACTCGTCGCCGCCGAGGCGTGCCAGGACGTCGCCGGAGCGCAGCCGCTGATCGAGCAGGCGGCTGACCCGGGCGATCAGCTCGTCGCCCACCCGGTGGCCGAGCGAGTCGTTGATGTACTTGAAGTGGTCGAGGTCGAGGCAGACGACCGCGGCGCCGGACTCCTCCCCGAACACCCGCTCGAGCTCCTCCTCGAACCGCCGGCGGTTGAAGAGCCCGGTAAGCGGATCGTGCTGGGCCAGGTACTCGAGCCGACTCTCATATCCCTTGCGCTCGGAGACGTCCTGGACCTGGACGATCTGATGTGTCGGCTCGCCGTGCTCGTCGTTGACGACGGACGTGGAAACGAGCACCCACACCGCCTGTCCCATCGAGTTCAGCATCCGCTGCTCCGCGTGCGCGGTGCCGCCCTCCTGGAGCGTCGCGTCGACCGGAGCCCCGTCATCGGGGTGCCCGAGCTGGGCGAGATCCATCTCGAGCAGCCGCTCACGCGGGTATGCGAGGAGGTCACAGAGGGCGTCGTTGACGTCGAGCAGACGGCCACCGTCGGCGCCCATCAGCGCCATACCGACCCCTGAGTCCTCGAACGCTCGCGCAAATCGTTGCTCCGCCGCCTGACGGGCGCCCTCCGCGTGCTCGCGCTCTGAGAGCCTGCGGTCGCTGAGCGCGTGCGCGTAGCGCTCGCGGCGGCCGAGACCGAGCAGCAGAAGGGCCACGAGCGCGGTGAGCACGAGCCCTCCGAGGAGGATCGTCGCCGGCAGGGCCAAAGAGGTGGCCACTGGTGCCGCGACCCGTACGGTCCAGGTTCGTCCCGCAGCGCGGACCAGAACCGAGACGGCGTCGTCCAGATGGCCCGCTGGGCCGTAGATCCGCCGGCCCGCGTCGAAGATCTGCAGCGCCGTGTGGGGGCGGCGCAACTTGCGGACGGCGTCGCCGATCTGCCCGACCGCGAAGGTGCTCACCGCGAGCCCCTTCACCGCGGCCCGCCGCTGGGCGACGGTGGCCGTCGGGGCGTCGCGGCGATAGATCGGCACGAAGAGGAGCAAACCCCGCCGACCTGACTCGGGCAGGCTCACCGGCCGGGTGGCGCGCGGCTCGCCACTGTCGCGTGCCGCGCGCAGCACGGGTCCGCGAACGGCATCGCTGGCCAGATCGAGGCCAACGGGCAGCCGCCGTCCGAAGCCCCGGAAGCGGCTGTAGCGGTAGGAGACCGGGTAGTACTCCGCGCGGGTCGGCGCTCGACGCAGGCGGCCCGCCGACTGCACCCGGATGGGTGAGCTGCCGGGCGAGCGCTCGAAGGCACCACGCAGGCTTGCGGGCACGCGGGTGACCAACAGGGTGGCGCTGAACGGCGACCGCGGCAAGAGGTCTTGCGCGAACGAGTCGAACTGCGCCCCTGAGACCCGCTGCGAGGCATCGAAGAGGCCCTGGATCGAGTCCAGGGCCGTGAGACTGAGCTCGAACCGGCTCGTGAGGTCCGACGCGGCGCGCTCGGCCTCATCCTTACGTTCGGTGTCCGCGCTGCGCTGCTCGTGGCGCGCGACGACCGCCGCGGTCACGATGGTCGCGAGCGCCAGGCCGACAATGACCGCGGCCACCACTTTGCGACTGAGGGCCATAGGAAGCCAGTCGGCTTCCCAGCGGCCCGGCTTGAGCCGGCTAGTTGTAGTTCCCAGCTTGGTTGTTCAGCTCGGCGAGGCGAGCTGCCGGGGGCCTTTTGGCGAGGGAGCCGTGTTGTCTTCGGTAGTTGTAGTGGTTGAGCCAGCCGGGTAGAGCGG
>JAABUK010012203.1_pt1 | contig 10987 bp, 9 predicted proteins | sample 5559141 | NCBI WGS metagenome assembly JAABUK01 (sample SAMN10711869, study PRJNA513367) | rock metagenome | isolation source: Antarctica rocks | place: Antarctica: Victoria Land, Pudding Butte nord | collected 2016-01-03
TGAGACTCCAACACAACGCAACCGCCGCGAATACCACCACAAGTCCTGACCGGTCGTTCGACGTATTCGGAAGATATCCATGATATTCCATACTGCGCTCAAGACTGCCCATGAATCATTCAGAGTCCCGCAGTCTCGACGAACGGTCCACGGCGGGTAGCCGGCAGACATTATACCAACGATCCCCAGAGGCCAAACACAGAACGACCCGTCCACGGTCGGTTATTTTGCGCAGGAAATTAATCGGCCGCCGAGGTGCCGTAACCCGTTGCTGCGTTCCTTGCGAAACTCTCCTCAAGCTCCAGCGGCTGCAGATCTGCGGCGTCTCCTCCCTTGTCCGGGCAACACGGAAGCCCAAGCATGGCAAACGATATGCGCGAACATCACATGGCACGAACGTTGTGTCCTGTGGGAAGGTTGATCTGGTCTATGCGCGGTCTGTGAGGGGTACCGTGGGCGCGGGAGGTGGCGCAGGATGCAATGGCGCGGACCTAGATTACCCAGCAAGCATCCTGCGACGCACTCTTCTCCAGTCGCAAGCGTTTCTCCGCGTGGTAGCATGCCGCTACGATGCGCTTATCACAGACGGAATGTTCAAGCCGGGTCCCGGTCCGTCAGCTTGCTAAAGTGTAATCTGAGCTCACTTACGGACTCTGCATCTTCCCGTAGATGATCATCGATGCACCGGCGGAGGTTAAGCTGCAGGCTAATGTACTCCCTCGAACCCTTCCATGGCCCGCATGGGAAGGTGCGAAGCTCCTGCGCTGCACAGGAGAGCTGCGTGGAGTCCAGAAGTATATCTAAGCGCGGCCACGTTCTGATGGGCGCTGTGATGCAACCTTATCGCTCTACTGCGCTCTTTTCCTTCAATATTTCCTATTGTTTCGTGCAGTAAACGACTCCTTTGCACTCAATCGCTGTTGTATAGCCAACAAGATGGCTGACTTTCACTCTCGAGACCACGCAACTGGAAAGAATGGAGCTTCGGTCGGTATCTCTGGCGGCCCGATGGAGCCAATGCAGCAGACGTATCTGAAGCCCGGACAATGGGACGACCTCGATCCCGTGGCCAGGGAAGGCTTCACGATGAACGACCAGCATGACATGCAACGCATGGGCAAGAAGCAAGAGTTTCGCCGCAACTTCCGCTTCATCACGACCGTCGGCTTCACCTGCTGTGTTATGGGCACATGGGAAATCCTGATGACATCGAATACACAAGCCCTACTGGCTGGAGGGTCGGCGGCCCTGTTCTGGTCGCTTTGCTGGTGTTACACTGGACAGACGTTCATCGTGCTGTCCCTGGCGGAGATGAGCTCCATGGCCCCAACTGCGGGTGGACAATATCATTGGGTCTCGGAGTTTGCGCCTCAAGGATCGCAGAGGTTGCTGAGTTATCTCTCAGGTCAGTAAACGTCACTTGCGCCATCTGAAGGTCCTAGCTAATTGAGCGATAGGCTGGCTCTCCACTATCTCGTGGCAGAGTATTGTGGCCCTGGACTGCTACCTGGTCGGAACAGTCATTCAATCCTTAGTCATCATCAATGACGAGAGCTACGCCGCCACATCATGGCAAGCTACTCTGCTCATCTTCGCTTCCGTCATCGGCATTGGACTGTTCAACATGTTCGGAGCCAAACACCTTCCTCTCGCGGAAGGATTGTTTGTGGCATCTCACTTCTTCGCCTTCTTCCCCGTCATTATCGTCATTTTGGTACTGGCTCCGAAGACTACACCAACGAAGGTTTTCCTTACATTCTCGGACAATGGAGCTGGATGGCCGACTATCGCCTGGGCTACGTTGGTAGGCCAGGTCAGTGCCATGTTCAGTGTGTTGGGTAAGACGCTGTCAGGCATAAAAATTCAAAAGTGTATGCTGACAAAATCTCAGGATCCGACAGCGTAGCGCACATGGCCGAAGAAGTCCAAGAAGCCGGCAGCATCGTGCCCAGATCCATGGTCTGGTCCTTCTTCCTGAACATCCCATTCACCTTTGGCATGGTAGTGTCCTATCTCTTCTGCATCACCAGTCTCGACGACGCCGTCAACGATCCTACTGGCTATCCCTTCATCTACGTCTTCCGCCAAGCGACCGGCAGCAAGAGCGGCACCACGGGCATGACGGCTGTCATCTTATTGCTCCTAATTATGATCACCATCAGCTCCATGGCATCAACGTCCCGCCAAACCTTCGCATTTGCTCGCGATAACGGCCTGCCGTTCTCCTCTTGGCTGGGCCAGGTACACCGCAAGTGGCACGTCCCGCTCAACTCAATCGTCTTCACGATGATCTTCACCTGCGCCGTCTCGCTGATCAACATCGGCAGTACGGCAGCCTTCAACGCACTGCTGTCGCTGTCAACCGTCGCTCTAATGGCCACCTACCTCGTTTCCATCACCTGCGTGCTGCTCAGGAGGATACGAGGACAGTACCTCCCGCCCGCACGCTGGTCGCTCGGGAAGTTGGGTCTGCCCATCAACGCTTGTGCGCTGGTATACTCGTGCTGGTCTTTCTTCTGGAGCTTCTGGCCGAACTCTTACAGCATCAATGCAGAGAACTTCAATTGGGCGTGCGTCCTGTTTATAGGGTTGATGGGCGTCGGAAGTATCTTGTACTTCACGCATGCGAAGAAGATCTACGAGGGCCCGGTCGCGATTGTGGAGGACAGGGACAAGCTGCGATAGAGTGATTGGCCGCATTTGGGTCTTCGGCGTTATTGCAAACTGTCACTAGAGTTCTCTCTATCCACCAACGTGGGAAGCGTTAGAGGTACATTGTCAATTCGTCCGCTCGATATCGCGGTTCAAGATAGAAGTGCGGCTAGAGTTGCGTCAGTCCCCATTTATCGATCGACTAAGTTGCTTGTGAGAAGGGACGCAGGAAGGCCTTGGAACTATGTCCGACATAACAGCTGCACGATGCTCGGTCTAGAGGGCAAAGAACACGAAATCACATCACAAAGTGAGGTTTTAGACGCAGGTACGAGCTCGGCAAGCGGCAGGTGCGACACATGAAAGCAGGTACCAAAGCACGTGCCTTTGTGCAACCTGTAATCTCGAGGCGTCGTTTGTCTCGCAAACCCATCCTGACCTCCTACATTATTGTCAGCATACAAAGCTCATTGCAGCGGGCTGAACTCCACCTGTTGGGCACACCCTTTGACCCTTGAATGCCGTTCTTCGAATCGAGGCAGGCGACGATGTCACACCTTGTCTGCGCTGAGTGTGAGGGCGAAGGCAAGCTTGTCTGCAAAGGCTGCCTGCTGGTCGTGGTGAGTTGCCGCTCAGCAAAAATAATCCGCTCACAAGAACCTGCCTGACGGTCGCTCTAGTATTGCAGCGCAAACTGCCAGAGGAAACACTGGTCCGCCCACAAGCAAGATTGCGGGTCCCCTCTGGTCAAAGACTCGTGGAAATCGTCATGGCAAGCAGAAGGCCGCGACCCGCACTACATCGGTGACGGTCGCCCTCTCCTGAGCTTCGGAGCGAAGAAGTACCTCTGGGGCAATGTAGCAGCGTATGACGCAAAGACCGCGACGTCACATGGCTGGAGTTTGTGGGACGTGTGAGAGGGTATGCGACATAAGTTACTACCTAGCCACGGTTTCGTCTACTTTGCTCCTTTCGACAGTGTCGAAATTGCCTTCTCTAGCTCCTAAGCAAAGTGCAGCCCGCTGCGTTCCAACTGTGGAGATATCATGATCGATTTCCTGGCATGCAACTGCCATCTCAACGAATTGGGCTTGTCTTCTTGCTTACGCGGCAAATTTTCGGATTGTGTACGGAGAGCAACATCAGGATTTGTTCTGTTACGGGGTACAACAGGCTGACATTGTCAATGCAAGCTTCACGGCAACCCTGTCTTGGGCAAGGCGCCGATGTTGCGATCCTGCCAGGCAGTAGTCGCGTAGATGACTTCTTTGAAGAGTAGATCAGGTGATGCGGGGATTTGGTACGATAACTCAAGTCTGAATGGCTTCGACCTTGCAGTAAGATTGAAGCATGTGTTGAACACTCGAGATGCTTGCTCCTATATACCTATAGTACTAGGTCACAAGTTTGAAGCCTTGGCGTTGAGACACCAACACCATAACGGCATTACAACGATGCTATTGCATCAGATCAACTTAGATAGGCATTAACATCTTGAAACGGACAGTTTGTATATGAATATAATCTGTCTTAACTCAGTATTTGGTCTGCCATCCCTCTGCATCAATAACAGCCTGCATGCGACGAGGCATACTCTCAAGTACCGACGTAACATACTCGTCTCGAATAGCATGCCACGCCTGCGGCAGAACTTCTTCAAGCTTGGCGCGTTGCGCCTCGGGGCCGGCTATACTATCAAGATGCGGACAGACGTCGTAAATACCCTGTTCCAGGGAAAGCCAGAGGTGTTCGATAGGGTTGAGATTTGGGCTGTATGGGGGCTGGTCTGGCAGAACCTCAATGCCGTGTATTTGGAACCAACGCGTTATTTTGTGGGCTTTGTGGTTTGTTTCGTTGTCCTGCATGAAGATGAGATCCTCCGTATTGATTGGGAGAAGGCCTTAGTCGAGTGTGCGGATATATGAGTCCGCCGAATAGCCCTATTTTTGCGCCGAAGTCTCGACCCATAACGATCAATTTAGCCCGTTTGCCGTCACCGTAGATAGCGGCCCAAACCATAACTGAGACATCTTTGCCCTTCTTAAATGCCTGTAGCATTACATGGTCCGATTTCCCCGTAGGCGTTCAAAAAATCCACTCTCTTTGCTTGCCCTTTCCATGCTCGACCGAGCACTCGTATGAGAAGATGTATTTAAGCCAATCTTGTGCGCTTAAAGACACGTAGCGTTGTGCAAAGGCTAGGCGTAGCCTTGCGTGTTCTTCAGTAAGCCCAGGTCGCTTCTGTGCCAGCCATTTTGTGGTCCCGTGCTTCTTAAAGATGCGGTATAGCGTTGGCCTGCTACAAGGAATTCCAGTCTGGTTTATAAGCTCTGTATAAGTGATCCTAGGATTGCGATGCGCGATTCGAAGGATATGCCTTTCATCTGGCAGGTTATAGGTTTTTGGAGCACCCAGCCGTCGTCTAGAGGTATGGTTGACGCGTAAAGGGGAGCGCCGGATTGTGGTATCGACCTTCTTGTACGGATTGCCGAGCGTCGTCGCAATCTCTTTTGCGTGGCACGCCGCATTTGACAGCACCTATAATTTCTGCGCAATGTGTCTGAGAGATCTCCTTACGGCGCGAATTTGAATCTAGAGGTGCAAGAAGAGTTCGTGGTCGCGGCATGATGTGCGTGCAAAGACCATAAATTACAGCGTCAAGATGAGAAAGGTCGAATCCACGCGCTGAAATTGCCAAGCGGCTTCAAACTTATGACAAGGTACTGTAGGAGATTCCCATTCAAGGCGTGAGCGCAAGGCGGCGGTGCCGCGACAGCTTTCTCCTTATCGCGGGCTCGCGGTCTCGTGAACGTCGATGTAACGTTACAAGAGTACGCGAAGGTCTGTCGGCAATATTCTGCCAAGAACTGCACGAACGTTCCTAGACAATGGGTGCCGACTGAAGCTCGAAACCGTGGTTCCCAAAGAAAGATCTTCAACCCTGGAACAAGAATGATTCCAGTCACTTGATCGCCACTTTGTAGTAGGCCCTGAGAATATCGTGAATGTCGTAGACGGCTTGCTCTTCGTTGCTCAGGTGGGCGACAGTAGTAATCTAAGCAAGATCCACTTAGTACATTCCGCCGTCTTGGAATCCAAGTCCCTTCAGTCTGTGAAGGACACGGTCTTGTCGAGTTGCAGCTAGCGTATCGGCGAAATAGTGATTGACAGTCTGCAGTGTGCCTTTCGTCTCGTCCGTAAGAAGTAGCTTCAATTGTTTGGACGCCTCCGTCCACGCCTCTCTCGCTGAACGTACATTTCGGGTTTCAAATCGCGTCGTACATCTTCTTCAAGGACAAGATCTTGCTAGACTCGCTCGTTGAACTTGGAGACGATTTGGTCGATAGTGTCCAAGTGGGTTGTCGCTATGGTCCGCCAGCCTGCTGCCTGCTGCCGGAAGAGATTCTCTAGTACCGTTAGATTCACAGTTCCCGGAAGCTCCGATCTACGAGATTCCCGACATCGCTGTCGGATCCAGGTGTAGATGCTCTCGTCATTCTGCGAATGGGCTCCGTAGTTCGAGTCAACTGTATCATCAACGTTCCGAAATGCTCGAGTATGGCCTTCACGTGTCATCACTATAGCAAACTGCTCGTTCTGGAGATGAAGATGCATTCGTAACTTACGAGAATCCTTTGCGTCCCACTCGCTGTCGTAATTTCCCCTTAAGCTATCGGCAGCAACGCTCTGATACTTCGTAGCGATTCGAGAGAGAAATTGCCTCTGCTGCAGAGTCGTCTGCCTTGGTGAGCCAAGGGCATCGAGGTTCACACGAGAGTCGTACACCAGCGTCCGTATCTCTTGCACGAGCGCTGGAAATTCTCCTTGGATGTGTTCGTAAAGGAGTTTTCCTAGAAACGTCTTCAGGGACGAGATGCCGATCCGGGGTTTCGGAAGCGCGTTCTACGGTGCAGTGTCGAAGAACTTCTTCTCGTTCCGGTAGCGTTGCTAGATAGTCACACCGTTCTGAATCTCCTGAGTCGATCGATTCTTGACCGCAAACCATCTATGAGTTAAACGCTCTATAGAATTTTGAGCAATATTCAGAACCTACGCGCAATCAGCCTGAGAACTCGCGAGGTTAAGGCACTTCTACCATTTGCTCATCTCCCGATTGTAGTGCATCACACTTCCTAATGATTCCAACTGTTCTTTTCCCCTACGGATCAGCTGCCCTTGCCATTCGAAACACCTCTTGGTTCGCCAAGTTGTGCGAGCATCCATGACTGCGCTGAATATTATTAGCTCCCTTCTTTAGTGAAATCGAGTTGTCTTACAGGATGATGGTTCTCCTGTCGACAACATAACTCTCTAGGAGTCTTCGAATGATGTCAAGATCCTCCTGAGTCCGGTATTTGGTAGGATCTATAGGATTAGTAGGCGTTGAGAAAGCAAAATTCCTCTCGCTTACTGTGGAACGGGCCGGGAACATCGACAACACTTAAGTGGTGGTGCTCAGGTCCACTGAGTTCAACCTTGAGGACATCGTCGGAGAAACGTTTGGGAAGGTCCGCTATAGCAAGATCGCTCGCAGCCGGGAGACCCATGTGAACTGTAGCCTATGTAATGCTCAGCAATGGTATTCAATATGGTTTACCTTTCTTACCTCATTAAGAATGTTCTCAAAGTCTGCTGCGCTTAGAAAGCAGCCTTCGATCTCGCGAGCAAAACTCTGTAGGTGCGACTTTTGGCTTTCATCATTGATTGCGGTAGGATCGGGCAGAATGGAAACTTTCATAGAACCTTGATCGGTTAGAGAGCGACGAAGGACAATTTGGGTCGCACAACATGTACAGAGTTCGCTGGTAATAGGAAAGCTGAGTCCCGTCAAGCCCTCGAGGAGTGAGGACTTTCCGCTCGGCTGGTCCCCAACAACAACGAGCTGGATGAAAGGTCAGTCTTGACTCCCACGGGAATGATACAAACTGAGCTGTAGGAGCGATATGTCCTCGTTCACTCCAAGCTCACGAAACTTGTTGATAATACTAAGGACCCTGACTCGATCCTTGTTGTCGAGGTCTTCAACGCTGCTGTCCGCCAAGCTTAGTCCTCCCATATTCGATATCTCACTGCGATAGAGTTAAGAGGAACTGGAAGGCAAATGCGAATGCGCCTGGTGCATAGCTGTGCATGGCGTTACCGGTCATTTTTATATCTTCCGGCGGTCGTCCTTCGTTGCCAAGAAAGATATGTCTGCCAATCTCCGCGGGATCGAATTGGAACCCATTCACCGTAGGTCTGACACACTCTTGTGAAATGATCTGAACGTTAATGTGCACGATTGATGGGCAATAGAAATTTCCGCGTCAAGACATCGCACATGAATGTTGCTGCAGACACCGCTAGACAGCTTGTTGGTTACACGGCCCTGTTTTGTACAATGCAGACCTTAGCAGATCGACAGAAAGTCCTGTATGACAAGAGCACGGTGCCGAGCGACTTTGCTGTAGGAAGCCGTGTTCTCTTTACCCGTGATCCCAGCGGTGCTCCAAACTTCTTCAACATTCAAGCATAAAGTTATGCAATGTGGTGCTGCGGCTCGAAATGGACGCAGAAGTTGCCTGTTCTGGCAGCAGAAACGCAGTCAGGCTGACTTTCCCTGTTGTTCAACGGATAGAGAGCAAGGGTGGTACGCTGAATCAAGGCGGGGTCAAAGCGCAGGCTTTCCTTTCATTTCTGCTGCAAACACCTTTCGACTTAAACCCATACATGTGCCCACAGTCGTAGCAAGGTCATCGTCAGATCCTGTCTGATCATTCAATACCAACAGGTAGGAAGGACGAGGCAACATTCAGCTGTTGCTGACACCAAGGAATGGTAAAAGCAACGTCATAAGCACTTGGAGCTCTCTCCGCTGCTTCCCGTACATGTCAAGCATACTATGCTTCGTACTCTTCAAGACGATTCATACACTGATCTGCTACTATGCCTACAGCTGTGGTCACAGGAGCTAACAGCGGCATTGGGAACGCATTCGCGCAGATCCTAATCGACGAAGTACCATCTACTAAAGAACAGCTCATATCACCATAGTCTAACACCAACCAGGGCTACGATGTCCACGCCGCGGACAGAGAGGCCGGTCCTCCCCTTCAAGCTCTCCAGTGTCGACTGCACGTCCTTGACGTCAGCTCGCCTGAGTCCATATCAGCCTTCGCTGCGCAACTTCAAGACAAGCCTGTAGATGTATTGCTCAACGTAGCAGGCGTGATGGCCCCAAGAGAACAAGACGCCTTGGAAACAGTCAACATCAACGTGCTCGAGAAGATCTTCGCCGTCAACACATATGGCCCTCTACTGCTTACCCAAGCACTCCTGCCGAATCTACTTGCAACATCTGGCAGCAGGGTAGGCATCGTGAGCAGCCGTGTCGGCAGCATTGGCGACAACTCTACAGGAGGCACATACGCGTACAGAGCGAGCAAGGCGGCGGTCAACAGTATTGGGAAGAGCATGGCTATGGAGCTGAAGGACAAGGGTGTGGTGGTGTCGTTGCTACACCCTGGATTCGTCAAGTCCAATCTCACGACTGGTTCGGAACCACACCCTGAGAGTGTGATGCCTGATGAGGCTGCGAGCAAGCTGTGGAAGGTCATGATGAGCAAGGGGATCGAGGAGACGGGCATGTTCTGGCATCGAGAGGGGTATGAGCTGCCTTGGTGAGGTACGCAGTGATGTAGAGCTGGTCAGCGCAGACATTACTGCCTGCTAAGACCTACCAATCGTGTCTGTGGGCATGACTGTGAATACTTGAGAGGCCATAAGGGCAGGGTGGAATGGTCGATGTGGTTTCAAGCAAACGAATGACTCGGCGTCATCATTTGTACCTCAGCTGTCCTTCTTCTGGCCAGTACGGTCGACTGTACACTTGACGCAAGTCGCACAATTGTGGCAACCTCGGAACGTATCCGCTGACGACTTGTACACTGCGTTGCATAGCTGATGGCATATGGAACCATTTGGCTCATGCCGTCCACATCTCACCTCCCGTCCTTTCTACTCTCCTTCGCCGACCAGCAGCACCCCGGACTTCGCAGTTCCGTCCGCGCACCAGCAAAGCCTGGCCTCATGTGCGCATCCGTGCTTCACCTGCATTCTCTTCACTATCAAAGTCGTCTCTCCAGACGTCTCTGCGCGGAGTCCTCAGCATGGTCTGGAACCATCTCCAACCTCGTGTGGCGAACGCACAGCAGTCGAAAGGCCCCGAGAGTTGTCCTTTGACCTCTTCTGCGTGCTTTCGCCGGATCTTGTCGTCCTCAAAACCGGGCGTCATTACCAGCACTGACAGCACATTCAGATACTCTCCTCCGACCCTCACTCATTCAACCCAACCAACCTCCTCAACGCCCCAATCTCCGCATGCCCCCGATAATCCCTCATCCGATGACACCACACCACCTCGCCCCCCTCAAACAGAACTCCCCACCAACCTGCATCGGATGCCCACCCCTCAGCAGATCCCTCTTCCGGATCCCCTCCGGATCCTGCAGACTCTTCTTGATAATACTTATCTCGTCTCCACTCGCGCCGAGCATGCCTTTAGCCATGTACTCCGGCTGCCGCTTCCCGAGCTTCAAGGTCAAACCCATTCCGAGACGTTGGAAGAGCGTCCGGGTGGGGTCGGCGTAGATGGTGAAGGGGCAGGATGTGAATTGTTTGTAATGCGTTATTAGATCCGGATGGCCGCATCCTATGATGGTGATGGAGGTGGGGGTGGGGATGTTGGCGCAGTCTTGCGTGGGGATGCCTGCAGCGAGAGATTTGAGGTAGGCCGTGCAGGCGGGACAGTAGAAATATCGTACGAATATGATGAGCTGGCGCTGGTGGGTTGTTGTGGTGGGGTCGAAGAGGGAGCCAAAGGCGTGCGAATTGCCGACTTCGTCGTAGATGGGGAAATCTACGACGTCGGCTAGAGTTTCGAGCGAAGGTAGGTCATCCGAAGTGAGGTCACTGTTTGATTTGGTCGTTGCGGACCAGCCGTCTTCTCCTTGGTCGTAGGACTGCCTGTCGGCCCCGAATTCTTTGTCTACAAGGTCCGAGTCGTGTCGAGAGGTGCTCTCTGTTTTCGAGCCTGTGTCGCGGGATGACCGATAGACTGTGCTGTCCAAGCTGGTTGGCGCGGTAGAGCGTGTGCCTGTGGTAGATGCGACAGAAGAGTGCGCGAAATCGCGTCGCGAGAAGGGTAGGCTCTGATATGTCGGACTAGTAGGTGATGTTGCCGGCATGGTGCTCGCGCTTGGTGGATGGTATGGCTTCTCGAATTTCGAGGTGCCCATTGGCGAGACCTCCCGTTTCTTCGGCATACTCCTGGCTACGCAAAGGACGCGTGAAGTCG
>JAABUK010012204.1_pt1 | contig 10986 bp, 16 predicted proteins | sample 5559141 | NCBI WGS metagenome assembly JAABUK01 (sample SAMN10711869, study PRJNA513367) | rock metagenome | isolation source: Antarctica rocks | place: Antarctica: Victoria Land, Pudding Butte nord | collected 2016-01-03
ATCAGCACAAAGCTGCAGAGCAACATGCTGTTCGACAAAGTTTCTGCAGTTCTGGTCTGGACAAGCATGATCAAGCTCAAGCATACGAGTCTGCCACGCATCTTGCAGTCAAGAAATACAGCTGTTGACATCACAGGAAAATGCAGAGCTCATACGTGCATCCCAGATGCAATGCCATGGCATGATGCAGCATTCAACATACCTGTGCCAAGAAGTTGTCATAGCTGTCAAAATGCAGAGGAGTGACAGTCCCTTCAGTGCCAATCCATGCATTCATCTGCATGGCTTCACCGCCCATCAACTCAGGCTGCTCAAAATCGCTCATCAGCGAAGGCAACTGATCAAACAAAGGGTGCTGAGCGATGTAAGCCACGTCTGCATCTGGCTGCCGGCTGACACTTGGTTGCATGTCATCTGACATGAAGGTCTGCAGAAGCATGGTGGTCTCCCTCCATGAGTTGGTGCTGTCTGTACCCAGTTCAACAGGTATGGTGCGGTGACCATGGTTGTGGTTCCACCACTGTAAACTAGGCCACTCATGCATGGCATTCCAACCATCCATAGCACCTGCAGGTGGTGCAGAACACAGCTGATGATGTAATGGCAGCAGCGTGTGAAGCCAGTCTGCAAGTTCAAATGCATTGGCAACAGGTAAGACAGATGCCAGCAGGTCATATACGCGTCTAATGCTACATTTTAAGTCAACCACTATGCTTGGACCATGCTGTGGAGTGCATCACAAGACAGCAGCATCATGCCTCCAAACTTGCAGCGCATATGCTGCATATATAGGACACTCTCACCTGTGATGATGACGGGTGTATCTGTCTTCCAGTATTGTTTCTTGAACTCAGCAGCTGTCAGCTCAGCAGCGCTTCTTCTTGCAATGGTTCTGTCAGGATCCAATTGGGGCATAGCTTGAGGCAGTGATGACAGAATGAGCCCTAAGCTGGGTTTAGCACAGCTGTCTGTACAGACAGCTGGGCTAGCTTGCTGCGGTATACAGGCATTGTGCTGAACATTGGCACTGTGCTTTCCATTGCCCATGTGGTGTCCACTGATGTTGTGCTGTCTGCTAGCATGGTGTTGTCCACTGCCATTGTGCTGGCAGTGGTTTGGTTGCCGACAGGTTGGTGCTGGGCAAGCTTGGGACGCCGCTTCTTCACAGGAGGAGCATTGGTGGTTGCCCAACTGGTGAGCAAGTTTCGCCTGGTGCTGTTGTCGCGCTAGGGGCTCTGTGATGGACATAACAGGTGCCAGGAAGTCAGGTGGAGCGCCCATGATACTGGCAAGGTCCAAAGCCTGCATGGCTTTCTGAGCAGGTGGTGAGGCCTCTGATGCTCTGTCTGCGTAAGGGCTGTTGCCTGTACTGTTGTCATCAGACCTGAGTGAGGCTGAGGAAGGCAGAGACTGTACGTGCTTGCTGTTATTGGGAGCGGAGTCTGTGGAACTGGTGTCATTCAGGCTGATGAGTGAGGCAGCTATGCAGAGCTGAGCAAAAGAGTAGGCCTCGCGCCACGCCGGGTGATCCCAACCCTTTTGCTGTAAAACCTCCCACGCAGCTGCAACTACTGCTTGGGCAGGTGCCTGACAAGCCAACCAAGCTATTTGACTCAGCTGTCAGATCTTGCAGCTTGTAGAAAACAAAAATGCCGGCCATGAACTAAAGCGAGTTTCAGCTCACCAGACTATCTGCATATTCCTGCTGTATGCAAGCTTTGACAGCCTTCTGCAGGTCATCCGCAACTTGTTCACGTCCGAGGGCCCTCAAGTCCTCAGATGTCGACTTGCCCAATGCTGTATTGAGCGCTTTAAAGTGACGGCGCATGGTCCGCTCAAACTGTGTAACGTGTGCCTCTGGACGCTCCTGTTGCTGCCTGTAGGCTTTGCTTTTTTGGCAGCCTGTCGCTCCGGAACCATTCGCAATGAATGTCTAGTCACTGATCTGTGATTACATATATGCAAACGTACAGCCGGTAGGCTTTATGATCGACTTCTGAACGCTGGTTTCACGGAAGAAGCTGCGTTTGGCTGGCAAGATCAGACACAGCCCAAGCTGTTCACGCTCGAGTCAGAAAGTGGTTGTCTGCAATCTACTGACAACTTCGTCCGCAAGAGCGCAAACATTGAGCCATCCAAGCAGCCTATGTGGCCTGTGGTGCTTGGCAAGGTGGTGGCAGGCGCTGCTTTGGCTGTGGGTGGTCTTCTCCTTTGGCAAAAGTATCAGCAGGAACAAGAACGACAGCAAGTATTCTGGGAGCCATTCGAGGCTCAACGACCATCTCCTGAAAACTCTGCTAACGAAAGGTGTGTTCGCTTGTGCTGATCGCGATTCGGAAGCAGTCACGCGTATGTATCATATGTCACGCGTCTTACTTGACACCATTGCTACATATACAGAATAAAGGAAGAGCTCTTGAAGACTGTGCGCCAGAAGCTGCTAGACATCATGAATATGGCACCTGGCCGGGAGCGCAGGTATGCCTTCTTGTCCACCTCCACATCTTGCTGAAGGTTCAGCACATCAGCCTGTCAGACTCTTGCTCACATGCCCCTTCCCAATACCCACCTGTCAGCAATTTTGCTATTCATCGTGACCTTAGAGCATAGCAAGATGTATGCTGAATTCTGTGTTTTCATGATTGTCTCAGACTGTCATGCAACTTTCTGCTGATGTAGTGCGGCCATCAGAGAACTGAGAGCTAGATATCACCCAGATCGTCATGTTCACCTGCCCATGCTGGCAGATATCTTTGAAGAAATTGCCACCCTCGTCAATACTCGTACAGATCCACTCCTTGTAGAGGACCGTCTGCAGCATAGGTAATTGTCTTGAGGACCAGCTGAGACTCTAACTTTCTTGTAGAATGCCATGTGGAACATGCCTCACTAAGAGTTTTAGTTGCTGGAAGAAATTGCTCAGGGTACACACAAGAGTTCGCTATATAGTAGATAGGGACAGCAGCACTTTTCACTCTGGGCGTACCTGCTTACTGTCATGTTTCATCACAACTTTTTGTTGTATCAAGAAGTGTTGTACCTGTAGCTCGCTTAGTGTATTCTAAGTGTTTATAGCAGCATAGACTGTCATTATTGGACCGTAGGCAGATTTGTAATCCAGCTTGGTAACATAAACAAGCATGTATGAGCTTGGAAACCTGAACATGCATGTATGGCTCAGCAGCCCTGTATGTACCCAGGTGGGTTGCTTGACATAGCTTCATTGGTTGAAGCGTAGGCCACTGTGATTTGTGGCTTGCTGTTCAAGTTACTGGTCACTCACTGTTGTAACAAAAAATGTCAGTGACATGTGTCCAACACATAGGTCCACTCATTGGGATGTTCTTTTTTCAACTTTGGCTCCCGCTTGCTCAAAGCAATTTCTAAGTCCAGCAGAACAGCCTGTTCATCGTGAGGTAGTGTGTGCCCTAGATTCCCAAACTTGAGATATGTCAGCTGAGGCAGATCAGCAACTTTGACTATGGGCATTGTCAAAAGACCCTGAAAACGGCTCAGATTCAAACGCTTCAGTTCTGACAGGTGGGAAAGGGACTCAGGACTTCCATCTATCTGCGCATCAGGCATGCTCAGTGCTTTCAGTTGCTGCAATTTTGAGAACCACACAGGTAAGGAACCTTCATAATATGGCAGATATAGACATCTTAGCTGTGTGTAAAACTGCCACTGATCAGGCAAGACATAGTGGTCAGTGACCTTGCACACAGTAAGACGCTGAAGGTTCGGCAGAGCAACTGGCCAGCCGACACCATACATAATGCCAGGCTTGGCTGATATCTCAATCTGCTTCAACTTTTTTGCCTTGTGCAGATTCTGAATACTGCACAATGTGTGAATGGCAAGAGCCGATAGACGTGCTGCTGAACCAGCAGGTACAAATACTGCAACTCTAGTGTGTTTATTGTAAGCCTGACTAAGGTGCAGCGAGCAAACTTGAGTCAATGCAGACATGTCAAGAGTGACTGCAGTTCTTGGAGCCACAGTCAGGCACCTCAAACTTGCCAGCTGTGACAGCAACAGCGGCAGCCTTGGTGGAAAGTAGAGCTTGAGCTCATTCAGCAATTGCAGTTCGGTCAAGCTGTCCATGGGCATGCCATTGGACATCCATTCTGGGTCTGTCTTGTGGAACTGCAGCTTGAGGTAGGTAAGGCCAGTCAAGGTACAGATCTGCAGAAGGCGCTGAGACGACAGCCCAGGCCCTACGGTCAGAGACTGCAAATTTGCCAGCTGCGATAGCACCAGTGGCAGCTTTGGTGGGAAGGAGAGCTTGAGCTCATTGAGCACTTGTAGTTTTGTCAAGCTGTCCATGAGCTTGCCTTTCATCATCCATGCTTCATGTGTCTCATTAAAACACAGCTTCAGGTAGGTGAGGCTAGTCAAGGTACAAATCTGCATAAGGTGCTGTGACGACAGCCCAGGCCCTACAGTCAGTGAGACGCACGGGCTCCGCAGAAGCTGAATCTGCGGGGGACTGAGCAGTGGTTCTGGATCTGCACAAACTCCAGAGTACAAGTGAGAAAGGTGAGGGTCTTGTCAACTGTACACAGAAGCATTCATACCTGACAAGTGCAGGGCAAGACTTGGCGCAGAAGCTTGCTGCAACTTTGCCAGCAAGCGGTGGACAAGGCAGTTGTCAGGCAACTGGTTGTGCAAGCCCAGAGGAAGTTTCGCACTCCCTAGGTTGATCTGATACACGCCTTGCAGGCGGTGTAGTAGCCAAATGTCATCTTCGGATTCCTCTGACAGTGGCAGTTGGAACTCTGTCCCGTACTCTGTTATGCTATTGCCCGCATCTCCAGACGTGGGGTTATACACCGTCCACTTTTCTCCCCAGACACCACAAGCTGGATCAACTTTCAAGATCTGTTGCCAAGAGCTACATACGCTTTCACACGCAATAGTGGCCCGCATCGGCAAGCTAGCGAATACTTCTCTGAGGGTTCCCGAGCTCAGATCAGCCCAACTGGAGGACGTGGCTGGTTGAGATATATTAGCCATTCTTGATTGCTTGCTTCCTCAGGCTGTGTATCAGCTACTCGAGACTGTGTGGGCTAACGCGGACACTAGAGTTGCAGCTGAGGCAATTGCTTGAGCATCGAAAAGAACTTCACGCGCGTAAATGTGTATTTGGAATCCAAAGCGGTAGCCTATAGGGCAAAATTGCTCAGCAAACAGAGCAGCAGACAAATGAGAACTAAGCAGCAGGTGATCTGTGTGCCCAAAGTTGCTTTACTTATCTGCAAACAATTGCTTCAAGCAATGCATGTTGATGAAAGTTGCCATCAGGCCTACCACATGTGCAGTGCTGCATGTGCGGCTAATCACATGAGCTTGTCTTCATCAACGTGACTGTGTGTACAGTACACAGTGTACTTGACATCAAACTCCTACATGATCAGTTGTAGCATGGCCAAAAATGTTGAAACTCCTGTTTGACACACTTATTTCTGATGACATGGCAGTGTCAAAGTTCAAGCAAGCTTGCTTAAGCAAGCTCAGCCTTCATGGTCACAGCATTCCCGTCAGCAAGATGCAAGTGTATCACTGCTCTTGCCCATACCAACAAATCACTCCTATGCACCAGCAACTATACCATCAAGCAGACAGTGACTAGAATTTGCAATCTCAGTTGTTTGGTCTCCTTCTTGCACCAACTCTAGGGCAACACCAGTTGAATGCCCAATAGAAAGTCTGCTGCATGTACAAGCCTATAGGAAGCTACGGAGGAGACAAACGGCTGTCTGAGCACCCAAATGAAGCTTGCAAAAATTATTGACGCACATGAGTCACAGTACCATTTGCAGTGACAGTGCATGAGCCATCGGATGCGCCATTCGCAGCCGCATCCCCATCAAATGTGATCGATGTCGCATCAGATTTGCCCTGAGCCTGCAGACAAGACATCAGTTTGAGCTGAAATACGCGCACAACACCATCGCTCGATTTCTGCATCACATATGACAGTGCATGAAGTACAGACTAAACAGGAGCTTGTTTTGTTTGTTTCAATCTTTTTCTGCAATGCAATATGCTAACAGACAACTCAGTGCACTATTGGGTGCTTTATGCACAGAACCCACAGAAATGTAATGCACAACCAGAGGCGCTGCAACACACATTTACCGGGCAAAGGCGCATGGCAATCACCACAGACAAATAATTCAAACGGGGTTGAAAACATGGCCACTTCTGACTGCAAACAAAGACTGTGAACAATACAGCAGAGACAGCCAGACAATGACCAGGCAATGCTGACCTGAGACCAAGACTCTGATTGGTGTAGGAGACATAGGTACACACCTTGAAAGGACGCCCATGCTTGGGCTTTGAATCCCAGTTGGCTTCTGGGCTGGGCAGGAAGCGAGCCACCTTGTTGGCCTTGGCATTGCTGGCAGCCCCTTGCGCTCTGCTGAAGTGAGTAAGAGTTAGCTGTATAGTAGATAAAGACAGCAGCACATGTTACTCTGGGCACACCTGCATATTGTCATGTTTGAAAAGCAGTTTTCGTTGTATCAAGACGCATTGTACCTGTAGCTAGCCAAGTGCCCTGTAAGTGCAGCATAGACTGTCAGGATTGACATAAAGCAGCCTTATATTTATAAGGCATCTTAATGTTACGGAGCTCAGATATATCTGAGCTCAGTAACATTTAAGATGCATGTATGGCTGAGCAGACTTGTACACACAGGTGGGCTGCACGTTACAGCTTCTCTGAGACAAGTGCAGCTCAGCAGCTGAGCTGCTCGGTCCCTCTGTATAAGTGTTGCCTGTTATGCATAATGTGATTATATTAAGTCACTCAGTGTGGTCGAACACTGTTGTTACAAACTCCTTCAGTGACACGTGTCCAGTACATACATCAACTCACGGAGCATCTGAGGCCCCTTTTTCAGTTTCAATTCTCGCTTGCTCAACGCAACTTCTAGGACTAACAGAGCACCCTGTTCATCGTGAGGTACTGTGTGCCTCAGATCCCCAAACTTGAGGTATGTCAGCTGAGGCAAATCAGCAACTTTGACGATTGGCATTGTCAAAACACCCTGAAAACGACTCAAGTCAAGATGCTTCAGTTCTGAGAGCTGGAAAAGGCACTCTGGAATTTGATTCATCCTAGCATCAGGCATGCTCAGAACATTAAGCTGCTGCAACTTTGAAAACCACACAGGCAGGGAATGGCCTGAATAATGGTGCAAGCATAGAACCTTTAGCTGTGTGTAATGCTGCCACTCATCAGGCAGCCTATAGCGATAAGGCGTAGAGTAAGGAGGCAACATAAGAGGCAACATATAGTGATGAGGCAACGTGTGGCGGTCAATGTCCACGCACACAGTAAGGCAGTGAAGATGTGGCAGAGCTGTTGGCCAGCTGACAGCATGCATGATGCCAGGCTTGACTGATACCTCAATCTGTGTCAAATTGTTTGCCTCATGCAGATTCTGAATATCACATAACATGTGAATGGCGAGGGCCGACAACCGTGCTTCTGGGCCAGCAGGCAGAACTACAGGAATTTTGATCTTTCTGTGGTATCCTTGACCAAGGCGCAGAGAGCACACTTGCGTCAATGCAGACAGGTCAACAGTGGCTGCTGTTCTTGGGGCCACAGTCAGAGACTCCAAACTTGCCAGCTTTGACAGCAACAGCGGCAGCCTTGGTAGACAGGAGAGCTTGAGCTCATTCAGCACTTGTAGATCTGTCAGGCTGTCCAAGAGCATGCCTTTCATCATAAGTTCTGGATCGTTCTTGGTAAATTGCAGCTGCAGGTAGGTGAGGCCAGTCAAGGTACAGATCTGCAGAAGGTGCTGGGACGACAGCCCAGGCCCTATAGTCAGAGACTGCAAACTTGGCAGCTTTGGCAGCAGCAGTGGCAGCCCTAGTGGAAAGGAGAGCTTGAGCTCATTAAGCACTTGCAGTTTTGTCAAGCTGTCCATGGGCATGCCTGTCATCGTCTCTTCTGATCTGCCATGGTAATTTGCAGCCTCAGGTAGGTCAGGCTAGTCAAGGTACAAATCTGCTCAAGGTGCTGTGAAGACAAACCAGGCCCTACAGTCAGTGAGACGCACGGGCTCTGCAGAAGCTGAATCTGCGGGGGACTGAGCAGTGGTTCTGGATCTGCACAAACTCCAGAATTCATTGCCGCACGTGTGTGAAAAGGGAGGGTCTTGTCAACAGTATAAAGAAGCATCCATACCTGACAAGTGCAGGGCAAGACCTGGCGCAGGAGCTTGCTGCAAATTTGCCAGCAAGCGGTGGAAGAGGCAGTTGTCAGGCAACTGGTTGTGCAAGCCCAGAGGAAGTCTTGCATCTCCTAGGTTGATCTGACACACGCCTTGCAGGCGGTGTAGTAGCCAAAATCCATTTTCAGATTCCTCTGACAATGGCACTCGGAACTCTGCCTCATAATCTGTTATGATTCTGCCCGCAGCTCGGGACGTGGAGTTCAACACCGTCCACTCTTCTCCCCAGACACCACAAGCTGGATCAACTTTTAAGATCTGATACCAAGAACTGCATACCCTCTCACACTCAATAGTGGCCCGGGTCGACAAGCTTGCGAAAACCTCACTGAGAACTTCCGAGCTCAGATCAGCCCAACTGGAGGACGTGGCTGGTTGGGACTTAGCCATGCTTGACTGCTTGCTTCCTCAGGGCTGTGAAGCAGGTACCTGAAAGCGTGCAGGCTGACGCCGACACTAAAGTTGCAGTTGACGCAACTTCTTGCAGAACAACGGCCGCTCAAAAGAGCTTGACTGTCGCCAGACGTCATAGTATTTGTCCAATTTTGCTTCACTGATTAATTCGTGCTTCACTGATCTGCAAGCGGATTGCTTCACGCTGTTCGTTTACCAAAGTACCATCAGGCCTACCATAGTCGCAGTGCTGCACATGCAGCTAGTCACATTAGCTTGTCTTCATCAATACGACTTTAAGCGTTGGAAACCAAAATCCTACATGATCAATCTGCACCATGGCTAATAATGCATACTTAGTAGACATACTTACTTCTGATGACATGGCAGGGTTGACCTTCAAGCAAGCTCTGCTTTCATGGTCACAACACTCTTACAGTAAGACTGCCCATACCAACAAACCCACTCCCATGAACCAGCAACTTTACCAGCATATGCACAGTGACCAGATTTTGCAGATTAAGTTTGCTCTGCATCCTGCTCAAGAAATAAGCAACACCAGCTGAATGCCAGACAAGAAGCCTCCCTCATGGTCATGCCTCAGAAGGAGATGAACAGCTGCTGTCTGAGCACCCAAGCTGCTGCTGTGTCATCAAGCTTGCAAAGGTTATCGAGCCGCATGCATTATAGTACCATTTGCAGTCTGGGTGTGTGAACCATCAACTACCTTGTTTGCAGCCGCATCCTGATCAGTTGTGATCAACGGGGCATCAGATGTAGCCTGAGCCTGCAGACAGTATATCAACCTGAGCTGAGAGTCGTGTACAATACCACTACGGAATTTCTGCATCAAAAACATGACAGTGCATGAAGTACAGATCAAACAGGACAGCTTTTGTTGGTTCACCCTGTTTCTGCATTGCAATATGCCAACAGACGCCTCAGTGTGCTGTTGAGTATTGCACACAGTGACCCACCGACATGTACCGCACAACAAGAGGCATGGCAGAGGCTACAGGACAAAGGTGCATTGCAGTGACCACAGACAAAGAAATAGCCACAGAACTTGTGCAGATCTGAATGCAGACAAAGATGTCAAAGTGTACAGGAGAGCCACAAAGCTTGACCAGGCAATGCTGACGCGAGACCAAGATTCTGATTGGTGTAGAAGACACAAGTACCCACCTTGACAGGGCGCCCATGCTTGGGCTTGGGACCCCAGTTGGCTTCTGGGTTGGGCAGGAAGCGAGCCACCTTGTTGGCCTTGGCATTGCTAGCAGCCCCTTGCGCTCTGCTGAAGTCAGCCTTCAGCTCTGGCTCCTTGGCCAACAGCTTACCAGCTGCACAGCAATCAGGTGCACCCAGTCAGTATGTAGAAACGCTCAGCAATCACGACGGGAGCCTCCCAAGGCAGCAGCCTGGAGCCAGTCAGCATGTACATGAACCCTCAGAGTATTCATGAGTGCTGTTGGCATTGCTGGTCAGTCAACACAGACCTGTTTGAGGGTTGATGTTGATGATTGTGCTGTTGCCAAAAAGATCAATCAGGTGCAGCCAGTCAGCATGTACATGTACCCATGAGATGTTCGATGATGCTAGGCAGCTATTGGCATTGCTGGTCAATGAGCACAAAGCTGTATAAGAGTTGATTCTGATGATTGTGCTGTTGGGAAAAGATGAAGCAAAAGGACTTGCATCTAATCTATGTGACATCACTACTGCAGTCACTGTTACTGTTACTGTTACTGTTACTTTACTGTGACTGTTACTGTTACTGTTACTGTTACTGTTACTGTTACTGTTACTGTTACGGTTACGGTTACGGTTACTGTAACTGTAACTGTAACTGTAACTGTAACTGTAACTGTAACTGTAACTGTAACTGTTACTGCACTTATTGTTGTTGGCAATGTTGTTGTTGTTGTTACTATCACTATCATAATCATCAATGCTATTGTTATGGTTGTGATTACCAGCATGATCAATGATGTTATTGCAAACAGTAAAATCAGTATCAGTCTCATTACCCTGATCATTGTCACTGACTCAGTGTGATCATCATTATCAGTATGGTAATGGTAAAACCCATCATTACCCTGTTCTTATACTGAACACATCATGCATCATCAGGACATGGCTGCTTACCATAGCTGTCAGCGTCATGAGCCTTGACAGGGTGATCTTGGACCCAACACCGGATGATATCCCAAACAGCACTGAAAGGAGCATCAGTTTTTACACCCAGTGGATTGGCATGTGTCGATGAGACTCTGTAGCCTTCAGCAAACCAAAAATCACATCAGCTGACACCATGTCACAGCACATGCATGTATGACTA
>JAABUK010012205.1_pt1 | contig 10986 bp, 15 predicted proteins | sample 5559141 | NCBI WGS metagenome assembly JAABUK01 (sample SAMN10711869, study PRJNA513367) | rock metagenome | isolation source: Antarctica rocks | place: Antarctica: Victoria Land, Pudding Butte nord | collected 2016-01-03
GGCTTCTTACCTTCGGGACATTAGGCCCAGTGCTCCATTGTTTTCACTCATCAAGTTCAGGTTAGGTGCTCACTCACTGAGGGTTGAGACTGACAGATGGTTGAGACCCAAACCACCTAGAGAACAATGTGTTTGTTGCCACTGCTCTATGCAAGCGGTTGAAGATGAGCAACATTTCCTTTTTGACTGCCCTTTTTACAGCATCATTAGAGGTTCGTTATTTGGTCCAAACTACCAACAACGGGACATTAGGCTCTTTTTCGAACAGAACTCCCACCAGCTTGGTTTTGTTGCACACCACATACACCTGTGCTTTCAAGCCAGGATGTCTGATGAGTCACTACTGGCTCCACACCCCAGACTGTAAGTTATAAAATGAAAAACGAGTTGATGTCTCCCAAGTCACCTGTAAAGAATCATGGCATAGTGTGGTCAAACCTGTCAGCTAGAAGCAGAGCAACAGCTGTTCTCTGTCTGACACTGTGTGGCTTGACAGCAATGCATGCAGCACTGTGTGTGTGGTCCAAGAAGCTTGTGCATGGTCAATGTGCTTGGTCGTGATTGGTCGCAGTGTGTTTCTGTGTGCAGCTCTGTGAGTGATGAGAAAGAATCAGATATTGGCATGCTTGGCAGCCAAAACAGGCTATATTGCCCTGAGAAAGGCACAGTTGCAGCAGCAGCAGCAGCAGCAGAGGCAGCAGCTCAATCCAAGCAGGCAAGGCAGCAGCTCTGCTAGCAGCACAGCTGGCGAATCTCATGGAGTTGGGTTTCTACCACCACTTTTTACCACCTGAGTGACTACTGGCTATGGTCTGAGCTATGTTTTGGCACTGAGAATGGCCTTGCAGCTGACTGTTAGAGGCTCCCGTCATGATTGCCTTCTCTTCCATGTTGCCTTTTTCAGAGCATCCTGAGAATCTTGCAGCTATTGACATGCACAGGTATTACCTCTTGGGGAGCTCAGATGCTCCATGTTGCCAGACCCCCGCCTGCTAGGGGGGGTGTGGGGCCGCTCCAGGGCTTTGGCTGCCTCCTCTAGGGCTGCATTTGCAGCTTCCTCCAGAATCCGCTGCTCTTCCTCAAACTTGAGCATCTCAGATGAGAACACTGTGATGAGACTGTGCCAATTGATGTCACCTGGCCCTGTGTGTTCACCAGGTAGTCTGGATGACACTTGTCTGAAGGCTTATGTGGGGAGCATGCATTGATTAATACACACTCACAGGAGCTTAAGATTATCAGCGTGCTTTGCTGAAAGCGGCAAAGCATTAGTTTACAAGTGTTCCAGCTAATTCTTCTTGCCAGGTACCTACTAGGTGTGCCTAGACCCTAGTCCTGTGAGCCAACATGCACTAACATGAGACACTAAATTGCACCCAAGGGGTGTGCGCTGACAGGGCGAGTGCCATAGACGCAAAGCATGGAATGCATAATGTAAGCTTACTCAAATTCTAGGTAGTGCTGTTGTCCTGAACCAGGCATGGAGTAGGATTGGGTGCAGTTGACAGCTGAAGCTCTATGTTCAGATGAAATTCATATGACTGCATGCAGAGTTTTGCAAAATATGAATGTGCGTTGCTGCAAGGCACTTGTCGTGAACATTTCATGGGCAGAACTTGGGCACCAGATCCTGATGCTTACTTGTCAGCAGGCTTTATGATTGCTGTCAGTGCATTTGTGTCATACTCACTCTATGAAACCGACAGCGGATAAAGAAAATTTCACAACGGCTCAATGAAGATGCTGACAAGAATGAGGGCGCACCACAAGAGCCGATGCCTCCTGATGGGGTAGGGTCTTAGTCCCAGCAGGATTTGTAAATCTATGCTGGTAATCAGCGGGTTATGCCTTGTACAGTAGGCCTATCACGACTACACAATAATACTAAATAATAACGTTAATAACAAGAATGAGGACGCACCCACAAGCATGGGCCTTGCGGCTTGAAGGCGCTGCATGAGGCTCATGTCTGCATGCAGCAGCTCCAAAGACTTCCTGGAGGTGGCTGCTCTGCTAATGCCAGGTATCTTGGACTTCTGAGCATTGAAGCCGAGCTTGGGAGCTGCCTCAGAGAGCAGTGCTGCTAGCTCTGCGGCGTCTTCAGGTTGCTCTGCAAGCCAGTCTAGCGCCTTCTGCAAAGCCTGCATGGGTGATAAGCTGGTCAGCATGCATGCTGTCGCTTGCATGCTGCTGATGTGCTAGATGCTGGCCATACAAAGCTGAGTGAATGCATGGAAGGCATGCATGAGGAAGCAGCGCATTGTGCAGGCATGTATCAACTGGGGCATTGCTGACAAGTGATGCCCATGTGATGAGTATGCATGCAATGCTAGTGCATCTGCAGTACATCATGGCGCATCAGTGGTCAAAGATGGCATTGATGAGACTCACTGTCTCTGAGGACTTGCCGACATCACCTCCAACACCATTTGCCGCTAGCATAGCTGTGACCGTGCCTGCATGTCAAACTTGCTTCACATGATGTTCCTGCTGCAATTGCTTGCACCAGCAGCATTGTGTATAGATGTAATCACCAGCAGCAATTGTCATTGTGTCTGCATCCATGTTGGCAGGAAAGGCCTTGCCACCAGCAAAGGGGCTGATACTGCCTTGCCCCTCCTCACTGGTACTTCTGGGCTTCCTCTGTCCCTTGGCAGAACCGACGTCTGCACACGGCAAAGGGTGAGAACAAAGGATCGCTCCTGCTTGGCTGTTGCGGCAGACGCATCTCACCGCTCAGGTCAAGCTGGGCAATGCGTTCTGACAACGACTGCCTTGGCGGTCGTCCGTTCATGGTTGACTGATCAGAACTTGTAAGCCTTTCTCACGGTCAGCAGACGCTACCAGGCCTCCTGAGATGACACACAAGTCATGTAGGTAGTGATTACTCTCGACCTAAAAGCCTCGCTGGCAGCGTCGCCATAGAACGTCGCGCTGATCGAACGAAAGGCTTTTGTAGTGCAACCTGAAGACCAGCTTTCGGTATTGCAAAGCAGTGACATGATGTCAAAAACTGCAAGCTGTTGTCTTCATCATAGCCATGTCACAACTTTGTGGTATGATTAGCACAACCTTTCGCTGAAACTCCTTTTGACCTAACGCGCCTTGTCTCTATTACTCAACCCCAAACTCGGCTTCGAAGCTGTCGCAGCATGCCTTAACCGCAGCATGGTTAATCCGTTTTATTATGAAAGCCAGGTGCTAAAATCCCCAAGCGGGCTTGCATTGGGCGCTGGGAACTTGTTCGCTGGCAGATGTAGCACATACTTGGCGCCGACGAGCTCGAGCACAACTGTCTGCCATGTCATGCTTTGACTTGGACGACAGGCAACGCGGCCTATTCCATGCGTCGTGTCGTTTTTATCTCGCTCGAGTTTAGTGCTGCTACCTTCAGTGGCAACGGAGTGTATGCCAGGTCACAGGTACGTCTCATTTACGTTGTACGATCAGCTGAGATGTGCAACCTGGCCTGTAGACAGTGATTCTTATTTCGTGTGCAGGTCAGGAGCTTGTGCAAGCAGCAATGTGAGCTTTTGGTAATTAGCGGCAAGCCTGCTGGTCATGCTGGTCCCAGTCAAACAGAGGGTGCAGCCCACCTGATAGAGGTATGCATCTGAGATTGGCAGGCCAGTACGTATGCTGTTGTCCTCTTCTACCTGCTGATATCAAGACCTTGGCAACAGGTGACGGTACCTGTGTGGGGCAGGCTGGATCGACTCAGTGGCTGGGCAGAGTTGGCCGAGCATGCTGCGTCGGATGCAGTTGTGGAGCAGGTGGCCAGCTTTGAGCCTTCTGCTATCCTGGGTGTTGACTGGTCCAGTCTGCCTGCATACAAAGCCCTTGCAACTGCACTGCAAGCTAAGGAGCTTCCTGTGCCCCCCTACTTCTACATGAATTACAGGTATTTGTTCGTCACACACATGACCTGGACCAGCAAAAGCCTGTATGATACTGACAGCGTCATCTTCATCCAAAGAACAGTGTCTGCTGTGTACACTCCATACTGTCCTTTGTGCAACATGACTGTAGTTCCCATAGATGCTGCCATGCAGCTGAGTCAAACATCAGCTTTGTACAGGGTGTACCTGAGAACATGCTTGCCGGAGGATGCAGAGTTCATGCAGGGAATGGAATCAGCCGCAGCTGCCACAGCAGCTGTAACTGTTGCCCTCAGTAGGAGTGATGCTGACTTCATCAAGTATCATTTGCTGCCTCCACAGAAGGCTGCTGCCACTGTAAAGGTATGCCTGTATGACTAGCTGTGTATTTTGCATGCGTTTTTTGTCAAAATTGCTGCTTTCCATCTTCGCAAAACTATGTCATTTGCATTTGGAAGCAGACTCAGGGCTGATTGACAAAAGTCAATGGAGCTTTGCCCTGCCTGTGCACACAGCTGTCTTTTTTGTGACACAGCTGGCAATGCAAATGCTGCTGAGGTTCACCCACCCAGCCAATCTAAACTTTGTGAGGCAAAGATAATGCAGATATTGCAGAGTCAAACATCAGCTTGTGGCTCACAGGTGCTTCTACCAGCACTCAGATCAGACATGGCAGCTTTGTCATTGCCATATGATATGGATGTCCAGCACAACAAGCTTGAATCGACCCACACTGTCTCAGCAGCTTGCACCACGCTGCCAAGAGCCCACTCAAATGACTCAACTGCTGCTCAGGTCAGCAGTCAGCCAGCAGCTACTGCAGCAGCTGCTAGTGGTGCTCATGATGACTTGTCAGCTTCCACAGCAACTTCTGAGATGACTGCTAGGGCTGTGGATGAAAGCCCCATCAGGTCAGTGATTAAACAGACTAGCATCGGAGCTCGTGTCTCACCAAGCATTGGCCGGCGCACAACACCTTTCTCCACCTCAACTCCAGATGGTTCTGATGGCATAGAGTCATCTCCTGTGGATGATCAGTCAACCTTCTTGCGCGCTCTACAAGATCATCACGTGGCAGGAGATGGTTTGTCACACCAGGAGGCACCCAGTCAAGACTGCATGGCTCCTGCCCAGTATGCAGAGCCAAGTCAGGACAGTTGCAGCAGGCCATACTTGACGTGCTGTGTGAGGCTATCACCAGAGAAAGAGCCCCACAGGTAATCTTGCAGTGACGCATCCTGTCCACCAACTACTTGTGCCATCGCATGTGACCACAGCTTTGTCAAACAGGAATGCATGTTTGCTTACCGTGATCAAACTCCTGTGTGCTTGTTGGATTGCAGAACATTGCTTTAGTACTGTAGTCTGCCCAAGCATGCCGTCTTTGACAAGTGCAGCATCTGTGTATACTATGGGCACCCTATGGAAAGACACGGTCACACATAATGCATACTGACACCATGCAGATTCGTGGAGCTGGTGGAAGAACTGGCACATCAGGGCATTGTTCAGCAGTTCGGTATAATCCCTGTCATGTGCGCTTCAGCCACCACGCCCTATGCTTTGGCCCTAGTGGCAAGGCTGCAAGCTGCTGTGCCCAACTGCATCATACATACTCACTTTCTAGGCCCCGAGGAGCTTGCCCAGGTAGGATAGGGTCACTGTGTGTCTGACATGTCAGCATGTTGCATCAGCGCCGATGAAGTTTAGGGAGGGGCGCATTTGGAACGTTGCCATGAAAGCAAGATTGAGGCATCGTCTGCCATATGTCCATGCGTTGTGCTGGCACAAACGCTCTAAGTCAGCTGAGTGGAGACCAAAGCCTTTTCACCTCCCCAACCCCATGCCCTCCCCACCCCCCCCCACCCGGCTCCTCCTGCACCAATCGCCCTCCTATGCCTGCTTTTGCAATCTCTCCTCATCCTCCATATTCCTCCCAAATTCCCATTTCTTACCTCAATGGCCAGGCTTTCTTTCCTGCCCAAGTTGTGTCTTTTGTATGAACTGCACGTGTCCTACATGTCACAATGACAGATGAGTTTTGCATTTCCAAACTTACAGGAAAACAGCCTGCAGCAACCATCACTGTGAGCGTGCTCACGTATCTCGCAGCCTGACATAGTTTGCCCTCGCTGTGCATTGCAATAGCAAGAGTGTTGTGCAGATCTACAGCAAGACAAGGCTGAACATCCATCCCTGCCTCTACGATGCCTATGGCATGACAGTCGTGGAAGCTGCTTCACAAGGTGGGCATCCTTCTAAAACCAGTGTCTTGAGAGTGAGGCGCTGTTACTTATGCACCAACTGCTGCTGTCAAGGCCAGCTGCACCTTTCCTGCAACAACTTGCCTTACAGCGCACAGCCAAGTCATACTTGATGTCAAGGACTTTGCAGCATTCTTTCGCATGTTGCATGAGCGTTGTACCAACCAGCTGCTGGCCTGTAGACCGCAAACTCCGTTTCCTAATGCAATCTGCAGTCTTCCTGCAACTCCCAGCTCAAGGCATGCAGTAATCACCTGGATTGTACCAAGATCTGCCCGTGCAGTTGGCTCAGTTGTGACGCAGTCAAGCCCAACTTTCTTGTCCCAATGTAGCTTGGCTAATAATGTCAAGCAAAATGTGGCTCAAAACAGCAGCATAAAATCCAAGTGCTGAATCTCCATCTGCAGGCGCTCCATCAGTCGTCAATGCAGGAGGCACAGTGGGAGCAGCAGACCTGCTGCAGGCACCTCTAGAAGTGTTTGAGTTGAACCTGGCGCTGCCTGTTGCACAACTTGCATCCCAGGTTTGACAACCTTCCATCACATGATGCTTTTCTCAAGTACAGGGACATTTTCGGATCTCCATGCTTCTGCACGGCTGAGATTGTTGCAGATCATGTGTGGGGCCCCCAGCACAACAGCTGGCTTCTGGGACCACTGTGAAGTGGGTATCATCACATGTGTCACAGAAAAACGTTTATCTGCATTTGTTTGCCGTATGCATCAGTCAATGCCTTGCTTTGGCTTGTTTTTGTGGAAGCAACATGGCTACGGAATGGTGGATGAAATTCGGCTGTTCTTCAGACCATATCAAAAATGGGGACATGCTATTTTGGTGATGCACAGGTAGCACAGCTGTGGGAGGATGCATCACGCCTTGCAGAAGTTGGGCAAGCAGCTGTACAAAAGGCCAGAAGCTGGACTGAACTGGCAAATGCTTCTGTGCTGCTGACTCTAGTGGACAACATCCTTGAATCTGGCGTATGACTTGCTTATGCTTTGTGCAGATGCAATCTCTGGTCTGCACATCATTTATGACTACCGGTACATTTATATGATAAACACATTTCTGCTACTCTGCAGCGTTTTGAGCTGTTATGACATACGGCAGGGGACAAACCATTTGTGATCAGCACCTTCTGATTGACTGCCACTGTGGACAGCAGACGTGCCTTATACATTGACTTTGTTGTTGCTCGTCCGTACTCAATCGCATCTTCTCGTGAACCTTTGGCAGGCTCTGTGAAATGCCCCCGTCCTGGATTCTTTTTAGGGATACCATGGTCAGGATCAAATGCGTGGATTTTGCAATCCAACTGCTATGCATATTTTGCTTGCTGAGACACTAAAACACCAGGGCTGCAGAAGATACCATACAATGCTGCACAGAATAATATTGATTCCGTGTTAGCCTTGCCATCGACTATGCCATTTATTAGCAGTCAAACAATCACCGTCCCTGAATGAAAGCATTGTCAAGCAGTCATTACAACATGCCTCCAACGAGCAGCTCGATGTGAAACTGCTCGCTGTTGTATACCCTGTGTCTGTGTGAACCAGCAAAAATGAAAGTTCACCCAAAAGGAGCAAATGGTTCACCATGTCTTGTCAAACAAAGTTTTGTAGCAAAACACATCACACCAGCGCAACATGCAAGCGGCAGTGTGTTGCAACACAGGCAGACTCTGCTTTGCTAGCTTGAAGTCCTCTTTGATATACTTAGCAGCTGGTTTCTACCACGGGAGAACAGACCAGCGCTGCTCATAGGTTCAGTAAACTCAGTCATTTCTGCTTGCCAGCCAGGAGGCAGGAAAACAGGAGGCATACAAACACTTGCCTGTATGCTATATAACACAACCTTTTTCAGCGCAGGCAACTTGTCTAGTCCATATATGGGCCTTGCTGCCATGCAATTCGGCAGGGACTTTTCAAGCGCAATTGTGATGGACTGCAACTTGGTGCAGTGTTCCCAATCCAGAAAGCTGATGCCGGTGTCATCACGCATCCAACAGCAAAGGCTGACAAGGTGTTCCGCTGAAGTCAATGGGAGCTTGCGCATGTCACTACTGTAGCCAACAGATAGATGTAGTTCACAGTCTGAGTGTCCTGAAAACTCTGGTAGACTACAAACCTCGTCAAAGTAGATGCGCACAACACGTAGTGTACGAATCTGCGGAAGCACCTGCATTAAGAAACTCCAGTGCATGTTCGAAGAACAACCATGCTCCCCAAAGACAAACTCGTGTAGTACAGGGAGTGCTGTTGCAAGTTGGGAGTAAAAAGCCCCCCAGGGGCCAAATCGCGCCCATCCTGTCAGCTCCAGTACTCGCAGTCGTGGCAACGTGGGACAAGCAATGTTTGGCGAACAAGAAAGTCGCAGCCCCTGCAATCTTGCAGCCATGAGAGGTAGCCTAAATATGAGTTTGCCACTTCCTTTGACTCCCGCCAGGACTGTCAACACAGCCGGAGAAATCACAGGATCTGCAACTGTAATCTCTTGGTCTTCACTGAAGGTGCTGAAAGAGTGTGACTCCGGCATAGTCACGACCCGACGCCATCTGGCACTGACAGCTTGCAGGCTGACCTTTGATTTGCTGAAAGGCATCTTGGCGAAGATTTCGCAGAGCTCTTGATCGCTAAGATCTTCCATAACTCTCCCACTCACTTTTTTACAAAGTCCAGCAGCGGCCAGCCAAGGAACTTGCGCTGACTGCAAACGTCCTTCGCTGCTGTGCAATGGAAGCCACCATGGGTTTCATTCAATCAATCAATCAATCAATCAATGTTTGTCACAATGTTGTCATTCACTCTCACGTGACCACAGCATGACAATTTTGGTCAACGGCAAGAGCATCAAATCCTCACGAGATTCCAAAACGAGGTGCAGACCCCACTGCGGCTGCGCAAACGCTTGGGTCAAAGCGGCGATAGCGTGTCCGCGCGCGATAGTATCACATAAAGATTTGGCGAAACGCATTCAAGGTGATGCCCAGACAAGCAGCACTGCAACTTATTGCAGTACATGCCATTGGTTATATATGCAGTGATAGGTTATGTGAACGCGTGTGTCTGGTTTTTGTTCTGCCAATACAAGTGCGTCAACTATCTTGATTTTGACCTTGGTGCAAACAGGTTGTGTCGGCGGCAAAAAACGCGCAGGACATCATGACGTCAACTAGGCAGGTGCTGGTGGCGCTGCTATCTGCAGCGCTCTGCTCTGGCGTTGTACATGCGTCCAACAGAGACTTGTTGGCGACAAACATCATTGAAGATATCTCCGTTCCATACAACGCTGCTATTGTCGGCACTGACCCACTCAATCAGCTTTCCTTCAGCGACCCACGTGTTCAGCGAACTGTTTCCGGCCGTGCGCCGGAGCAGGTAAGACGGCGTCTTTAAACATGTATTCACATTCAGCGTTATAATTATCGCGCATTGACCTGACGTGCTTCAATGTAGTCGCTGCACGCTTGCTGTTGCATCTGCCCATGGGAACATCATGTGTCGCACATACGTGTATGTTCACGGCACCGGTATTCTGTGCTTGCAGATTCACCTGACTTACCTATCCGACACACAGACGATCGTCTCCTGGGCTACTGGGTATGGAAACACCACCATGTCTCCAGTAGACCCCAACTACTTCAAGGAAGAATCTGGCCCATCCAGCACTGTTTACTGGGGCACCAACTCTGGCAACTACATTCACAACTTGACAGCTAATGCTGCCACTATCACCTATTACAACCAAATCTACACCTTTGCCAATGCCAACCCCAACTACAACTACTCCTCTCCTCTGTTCCACCATGTTGTGTTATCAAACCTTGCGCCCAGCACAACATACTTCTATAAGGTGGGCGACACCACATACGGTCTGAGCAGTGAGCACAATTTCACATCACCACCCAAGGTGGGCAACACCACATACCCATTCGTCCTGGGTGTTGTCGCCGACCCTGGGCTCACCATCAACACTACAGTCACCATTCAGCATTTGGTGGACGCCAACCCTCAAGTGTGGACCCTGATTGGGGACTTCACGTAAGCTCTGGTGACAGCCTCAGTTGATGATAGCACTGATAGCACTGTCCTACTGATCTATCATGACTAGTCATAAGTAACGGTTGATGACCATGTGGATGACGGGCTTCTCACGCAAAAATGACAGCAGTGCAGTCTTGGTGTGGATATGTGCCACGACATGATTGTGTATATGTCTAGCATTCATGCATGTCATGCACTGCTTGCTTAGGATACATTCAGTGATCCTGACATTTGTAGTCATCCCTGTGGCTCATAACGGGCTGCAGCAACGCGCGTGGTGGACATACTTTACATAAACTTCTGCTGTTCTGATATGCCAACTTGAGCCTGACTCGCTTATGTGCATGCTGCAGATATGCTGATGACATGCAGACCAATGGTAAGCATCTGCTGTTGCCCTGCATGTGCCCTGCATGTGCCCTGCATGTGCCCTGTTGCCCACAGCATTTTACAAGATGTGATGCAGCAAAATGCAGCTGTTATTGCAAGCACTTGTAGCCACCTGAGGGGCTGAGCATACTGTGTCATTCATGCACATGTTGGAGCAGCTTGATGGCTTTGACAGCAGTAAGACAGTTGCGCTACGGTTAAGCTCTGTAAATGGGTTGCTGCTTGACATATCTGCGTGCATGTGAAAACATGTAGCCAGAGACAGCGCTGATCGTCACTTGTATGGCTGCAGGAACAACCACCACCACCAATGGAAGCTCTTTGAGCTATGTGCCCTCCCCAGAAGGTACTTACCAACCCTGGTGGGACATGTGGTTCCGTTACTACTCAAATGCCATTGCTTCCAGG
>JAABUK010012206.1_pt1 | contig 10984 bp, 12 predicted proteins | sample 5559141 | NCBI WGS metagenome assembly JAABUK01 (sample SAMN10711869, study PRJNA513367) | rock metagenome | isolation source: Antarctica rocks | place: Antarctica: Victoria Land, Pudding Butte nord | collected 2016-01-03
ATGAAGGCTTAGTCAGGCATGTTATTAGGCCTTGTGCTCAACAGCAGGGTAATTTAAATGCTTGATAGGACCTGCATCTGCTATCATCATGTGATGCTGTTCCCTGGGTAGGTAGTTCAGTCAAGCACTAGCTTTCAAGCAGCATACATCAGGATATCTTCTTGAGAGCAGAACTTGCATGCAAGAGAGGTCCTGCCAGCAAATGCTCTACCGGTGCTTTCATTTCTGTTTGTCATGTGCAGGGATCCAGCTCATGATCCAGATGCAAGACCGCCCAGAGATCGTACAAATGAGCCACGTTATAAACGGAGTGATGGTGATAGGCATCAGAGCAGCAGAGATAGTGTCAGCCAAAATTCTGTTCAAAGAGGCTCTTCTAGACACCATGATAGAGATGCATCACACAGGTGGGGCCACATCTGCACTTGTTCTTACGTGTCTGTGATCACTGTGACAACAGGACCATACGCAAAGGCTATTGACGCTAAATGGCATACATGCAGCATTTCCTCAATAGTGACTGCTGACCAAAACAACAATTTCAATGCCTTGACCAAAAGAACAACTCAACTGCCTTGAACAGAATGTGCTGTGTGTCATGTATGATATGTTTTCAGGCCTGTCAAGTGCAGGGACGGTAGGCGTCATGACAGACATCATAGCAGCAGCAGGCAAGAGCACACGCATGGCAGCAGAAGCCCAAATGCAAGGAGAAGCAGCAGGGATCAGCAAGCCTCAGCACTTACATCAGCTTCTGATGCAGCTGCAGCTGCCAAGGTGCATAAATTGAACGCTGCGTATGGTCCAACATCTGTCAGGTCAGCTATGCAATGTGCAATCATGCAGTCATCAAGCTTGATAGCAGCTTTGCATGATGTGACCTTCCCTTTGTCATGCCTGCGCTCAAGTTCAAGAGCTGCATGAGTGATCTTGCTGGCAACTTTACCTGGCAGTTGCTGCCAGCATCGCTACCCAGATTCAAAAAGCATCAGCTGCATACATTTGTGCTGCTGTGAATCTGTTCAGAGTACACAGGTGGCTACAAAGTAAAATAGCTGAACTGCTCAGTTTTGCAGGAGCCATGATCATTGAGAGCCTGTCAAGCTTGGAGCTGAAGGGGTGTATCATTGCGGTGGTGTCACAGGTGACATGCAGCAGATGTGGTGACATGCAGCAGATGTGGTGACAAGCAGCAGATGAACAGGAAGTGATCGATCAAGGATGCACTCAGCATCAATTAAAAGATAGAGGCCCACGATCGTTTATAGAAGCCTTGATTGCTGTTGATGCGACTGTTGCCTTTCTGGTATGATATGCATACTGCAATACGAATATATGTCTGCCTTGTCACATTTGCACTAGATATACCGTGTTATATCCTAGACCTGTGGTGTTATACCTCAACAATCACTTACCTTACTTGGAAGCCTCTGTTTAAGATCCTTTTGACCTTGCATCAAACTGTGATCAGGTGAGATTTGGTGTGCTCATGCATGCATCAAGCAAACCTGCAGCTGTCGGACCAGACAGCACTTAGCAGTCGCATGTCACAAGGCTGACGTGTGCATACATAGCTGCTACTGTGCATGCTTCCTGGAGCGACCCCAATGAAACAAGTGTCCTGGAGCATAACGCTGGGGGTCCTCGAGGGTGGAAGTGCATGTTGCCATGACATACATGCCCAGGGATATGCACATAATGGAGTGACCAAACATTCCTATAATGTTGACATACCCAAGCTGCATTGCAGCAATCCACATTTTTTTTGCCAGCTCAGGTAGGCTGATCATGTGGGCTCAAGCAAGAGCCTAAACATGCCACAGGTCACGGCAGGACAAATTGAAAGACTGTTGACTGATGCTCTTGAGAGAGGTTCCATTATAAACGCTGAATTCTGCGCTGAAAAAGCGTAAATTAATTTATTTTTTCTTCTGGCTTCGGAGCTGGACACCCTGTACAACCCGCAACTAGTTGTAGCCTTTCGTAAGGGCCTGCGCCATTGCTACGTCATGCGGATGATTGCGGCTAGTCCATCGACTGCACGTTGCATCCTGCGTCGGAGTGATCACGCAAAACCTCAAACTCCCTTCAGTGGTCGCAGATGCTGTCGACTTTGCACAGCGCGCCGCGACCCTATTCCCCGGGTTTACGCATGCCAGTCTGCTATCGAGCCGCGTCAGGAATCAGGTAGTTAGATCTGCATCTTTACCCTTACAGTATATCTTGTTATGGCAAAAGAAGACAGCTGTTCTATGCAGATTCCCCGCCCAAGTTCCCGGACAGCAAGGGTAGACGGTCTTTGCGAGTGACCTTTACGTGCGACAGATGCGGTAAGCTGGTTTGCGTGCTCAGTTGCACACCGTATATATGACCAGTGCTTTGTCATTGCTCACAAGCACCTTGTTGCTACACAACTTTGCAAAGTTTGTGTGCTGTTTGCCAGGTGACCGCACAGAGCGGCTTGTCAATCCTCATGCGTGGGACAAAGGACTTGTCTACTTACAGTGTAAAGATTGTGAGGTTTGGCACAAATTTAAAGACAATGCAAACTTGGTTGAGGAAATAGATTTAGCAGACTCAGCGTGAGGTTCAAGCTGTCATGTGCAATTCTGTGGCTCTTGAGGTTCGTTCCAAATCATTATAGAATCAAAAGCATGTGTCTAAGTCTTCTCTGTTCTGTCAAGTTCAATGATGAGTCTCCAGAGTATCGTCCCTTGATAGTCACATCTCAGATACCCGTTCCCAAGGATGCACTGAATTGCCGAGCCTGGTAAAATGCGTAGATTACAGAAACATTGTGATACAATATGCAATCAAGCTAGGTTGATGAAGGCTGCATGACGTTTTAGAGTGCATGTTGGAGGCTATTTTCACGGTCATGGTAAATACAACTGCCAGCTTAAGAGCTGCTGATAAGCATCCAAAAGGTCTGTTGCTGACTCTGGGACAAAGCTGACAATCCTGGCCTGCGACAACGCATATAGAGCCAAGCTTGGAGGGTGCGTCAGTACAAACTCGTGTATCAGCAAGGTCGCCTGGAGATATCCTGTGCATGGTACTAGGTTTTCGCACCATACTTGCTGAAAGTGTTGCATAGAGTTGTGTACTGGACACACTGATGACACCCATATTCTGCATGCAATGGGCATGATGATACACACCAAATGATGATACTTCTTTAATGTGGTTTGGTTTGCTGTGTCCCATTCAGTCAATAGCAATTACAGTATTTTGTTGTTCATTTTCTTGCAGAGGCTTGTCTGTGCCAGTCCCTGCAATCAAAGACTGCAGCAGTTGCCCCATTTGCACAGCGTCTGTAGCGCCCATGTTTTGCTTGCTCTGGCTGCCAGCTGTAATGCCCTCCAAAACAGCGGCATCCAGCTTCAGTTTTTGCTTGGCCAAGGCATGTATGCCCTCATCTACTGTGTCCTTTGTGACCTAAAACAGCAATGTAACATCTTGGCTGGTGTCATATGAACGCACAGCGTCTTTGCTTGAACAACATCTGCAAAACAGTGTCTGTTGACATGCACTCACTCCAGAATGGAAGGTCTAAGAGTTTTGTTGCACAGTACAGTCATCTGCAAAATGACTTGTGGCAAGATTGGTGATTGACAACACAGGCAGACTGTGTTGCTCACCAGGCGATACACATGAACTGGCTTGGTTTGGCCAAGCCTGTGGCATCGGTCTTCAGCTTGGCGGTCGATCTGAGGGTTGAAATCAACATCATGTAGGATGACAGTGTCCGCCCCTGTCAGGTTCAGACCCTGCCCTCCTGCGCGAGTGGATAGCAGAAAGGCAAAGATGCCCTTGGCAGGATTGTTGAACCTGCAAGCCCAGCAGCCTGTCATGTCCTACCTTTGCACCAGATCGCTTTTGCAAATGTGTGGCAGCATGTCATGCCAGGACGACTGACTGGCTTTGTGCGTCATCAAGTGGTCTGCCAATTCTTAATACGCCATGCATTGCTGTCACTGCTCAGACTTTGCAGTTGTAACAAGTACTTGCACTGTCAACAAGACGCCAGCCTGTGCCACTATGTAGCGCTGCAGGAGTCAGTATAGAGTAGGGCGTACATGTCAACAGTGGAGAGGCGGTCAGCAACAGCAGTGCTGCCATCCAAGCGAACGTAGGTGAGGCCCATCATCTCCAGCAGCCAGCCCAAGATGTCCAGCACAGAGGTCCACTGGCTGAAGATCAAGGCTCGGCTACCCTTTGCCTGCAGCAACAGCTTTTCAGCCTTTCACAGCAGCCTGGACATGTGCATGCTAGAGATGCCTGATCTGTGGATGAATGTAATCATGTTTGGATATGTGCATGCGTGCATGCATGCAAACATGTGTGTACATATATGTAAACTCATGCAAGCTTATATGCTTGTGAAAAGGATAATATGGACATGCAGGCAGACATGCCAATCCAAGTCTATGCATTGAAGGGTATTCAAATCTTCATGTGCCAGGTGTGGTGTGTGTAAGCAGCATACAACAAGCACCATAAAATAAGCCTGACCAGCTTGCCTGCAGCTCTTTGAGCAGGCCTGCCAGCAGCTGGCATTTGCCAGAGGACATGACGACAGCATCCTCCAACACAAAATTCTGCAGACCATTGTGAAGCGCAAAGGTATGCAGTCTGTGATCGCTGTATGTCTTGAGCTCCTCAAATATGCGTGCTTGACTGCAACCACCTCCAAATATCTGCCTGCAGCTTATACAAAAAGCTCATATTGCAGAAATGCCACAACATATTGACGGTCATCATGTTTTTGCCGGTACATACAAAGCTAATGAAGCAGATTTGCAGCTATTGGACTATTCAGCACAAAGAGGCAAAACAGATACTGTAAGACATCAATTCTGTGTCTCTGTTGTGTGTGATATGATGTATGTGTTCAGCCATTTAGGAAGCTACGCTTGTGACCTGACAGCAGCTACACGCAAGAAGATGGACAGTTGGGACCATGCTATTGAGTTCAGTTGTGATTGGCAACACTGTTACTTGCACAAGTGCATGATGTTGTGCACGCAGAAAAACTAGGAGCATTGCCACTGATGACCAAGTCCCTTACAGTGTCTCCATATCCTTCTGTGACCTGGACTGACTGACTGTTGCAATGCACAATGCATGCACATTTGAAAAGAAAATTGCTTGCCTTTGATGAGCAATTTTGACAAGACTCTGCACCTGGGCATCGCTGAACAGGTTGCGCACCAGCAGCGGATGCTGGGCAATTTTGCGCAGGTGGGTAAACAGACTATTGACCTGCTGCTTGCCCAAATGCTTCACCATGGTCTGCCCCTCTGGTACTGTCTTCCTGCCTTTCCCTGCATTCTTTGCTTGCCATTACTGAGCAGCAGTGTCAGTGCATGATGCAATGTTACTATCAAACACAACAAAATCACCCACAGTCTTGTGATGGCAGTCAGATGCTGTGACCGCTCATATCTGGTGAACAAGCATGTTGACTATAATGAGACACCACGCAAACACACCTTTACCATTTGGACCTATCTTGGCTCTGAGGTGTTGCACTGCTTTGTGGTACACCTTTGTCTGCTGCTGCGTCATCTGCACGACCTGCTCATGCTGCTGCTTGGCTGTGAGCTGACTGGCCACCTCACATTTGAGGCGGCGCAGCACAAAGGGCCCCAGCACAGCCTTCATCCGCTCTGTCAGTCGCTGCACCGCCCCTTCTTGCTGCAGATCAGCACACACATCTTGACTCACACCAGACTGGCATGCATGTGTCCTGTCTGTAGTCCTTCATGCTTTCATGTCATGTGCACATGCATTGAGAGCAAGCATGCACAGGCAAAGGCCTTAAGACAGCAAATTGGCACAACTGTCAGTGGACTGGTGCAGATGCATTGATGTTGGCCTGACCTGTAGATCCTCCGACTGACTAAATTCCTCCTTGTTGAACACATCCGGTAGTAGAAACTGCAGCAGGTTCTGCAACTCCTCCAGATCGTTCTGCAGTGGAGTACCAGTCAGCATGATGCGCCGCTTGCAGTGCTGAGCCACACTGCACCAAAGTCAACAGTCATTGCCGTATCAACCTCTGCATTCCACGGGGAATGTCCTTACAACATCTGACACATCAGCTGGTCCATATTAGCCTTTCTGCAGCATTGTGACACAATGTTGCAGGCTCAAACGCCAATGGAACAATTGAGCATTAAGTGACAACACTCATGTAATATTTTGAGCACACGCCTGGACAAATTTGAATATCTGTCAAGCTACACAAACAATGTAGCAGCAAAGCACAAACACACAAGCTTGCAGTATGCTTACTGCTGAACAAGCACACGGCTGAATATTTCACCAGCATGCCTGATGATGCTGGAAAGTTACCTTGTGAGTCGCTTGGTCCTCATGGCATTTGCATTCTTAACTGCATGCGCCTCATCTAGCAGCAAATGCGACCACTGCCATTTCTTGAGGAAGCTTCGATCAGCTTGCTGCTCCACTGAGTCCCTCTCAAACAAGGTGTAGCATGTCAGCATAACATTGAAAGGCGGCCCTTGCCTGCCAGTGAGTGGTGGCTCTGGGTAATACTGTCCCACACCTTCCATTGACTCAGCATCGCTAGCAGAGTACTCGCTGCAATCTTCTGAGTCTGAGGTGGTGGCGTCCGAGTCTGGTATTGATATGACCTCAGCTTCATCACTGACAGCCAATTTTGAAGGTCTACACACACAGCAAGGCATGATCTAGCATGTCAATGAGTGGAACAAATACACTATGAGCTACCGAACCCACACACGCTGGACAGGAGCATTGCTTGCACAATCTACTCAGTATCATCTGCACATGTCAAGCACGTCTCAAAATAGCCTTGAATGTTCGTCATTCCATCTGTTGCTACAATGATGCAGACCTGGCATCCAACAGTTGGCGCCTTAGCTGTGCTCTGTCCTTGCCATAGTAGGTGACAAGGCGGAGACCTGGGCACCAGCGCCGCAATTCCCTCTGCCAGTTCTCCAGCAGTGAGGCTGGGACCACCACCAAATGAGGCCCACTATCCTGGTCTACATGTTTCAACACTCCTGGACCACAGGTTCAGTATTTAGCACACCAAACAATAGCTACTTTGGCACTAAAGTTGGCATGGCACCAACCAAATATTGCTCAGCAGCGACAGTTCTGGCCAATGTTAGGCCATACATCTTGTAGCTGTACTACATATATCTGCTAGAACTGCCACTGGTGAGTTGGGCCACTCTAATGATCAATCAGCATGAAAATGCATACCAAGAAAACAGATGGCTTGGGCAGTTTTGCCAAGGCCCATTTCATCAGCAAGGATGGAGCCGCTGATACTCTGTCGCTTCAGCAGCATCAGGAAATTGACTCCCACCATCTGTATGACACACTTGCGTGGCCTTGGCAACACTGGATTCAAGCAGTATTAAACACTCCTGAGACATGCATAAGCACAACTCCTGTGAACAGAGCAAACTTGGAAGATGTGGCAATGACAGATTTTGAGCACGGCCTCTGACCTGATAAGGCTTGAAGTATTTGGCAGCTTCTCCGCAAGCAGCCACTAGGGTGGCATGTGAAATCAGCGCAGAGGGAGCTGTGTCTGGTGCTGAAAACCTATGAAACCATCATGCAGGTCAGCATCTCTCACAAGCAGGAGGTTACTGAGCCCTCAGCCCTTAGCTGGCCTCTTGACATTTTTGCCATCAGCATCGTGTATAATGGATCTGTGACCATGTTGCAAATGTATTCATCATGCATATCATAAGTGCTGTGCTCCATTTACACAAGGCTCTGCGTATGAACAGCTGATGTACATGATGACACAGAGAGCAGCTCAGTTCTACACGTTGTCAGAAAGCACACCACTGTATCAACATGTGTCCTGGTCTGTACAGCTCTGACCTGTCTGTGCCATGTGTTTGCAGTGCTTCTCTCAGCTTCAATGACAGCTGCTCACAGCGCTCTAACACAGCGTCAATCTCGTCGTCCTGCAGCTCTTGCCCAACCTTCTGAAGCTGCTGTATCATGTCATCCTCCCTACCTGACACAGAGCCATGATGCATGTTGAATTCCTAGCTGACATAGCCAGTGGCAATCACAAGCATAGCTTGGCAAAGCTTGGCTGAAATATGCGTACCAGTTGGACAGCATCCAAGTGGACGGATCATACAAGTCTCATGCAACCCATGAACATCTCAGAATTTACCAACAATGATCTGCATGCAAGCAAAAAGCTACCTGTTAAGGAAGCATCTGGTAGCACATGCATGCGACGCCGCCGAATGATGATGTCAGGCGCTGGAATCTCTTGCCACTCCTCGGCCTATGCTTAAAACAGTATCAACGGATAGCGCTTTACTAAAGGCTGATGCAGACCACAGAGTTGCAATACCGCAGCACTTGTTCACCTCTTGTACCTCAGCAGGCACCTGTCGCAAGCGCTTGGCAACAGGTTTGTCAAGATCTGACTCATGCTCGTCCTCACCCTCACTGTCAAAGATCTGGGCATTGCCATGACGGCGCTTTGGTCTGACTGGCTTGTCACTTGACGGGGGACTGATAAGATTGACTTCTGCCATATTGTGTCCCTGAGTGACACCAGCACTTGAACTTGTGTGCAGGTCGTGTCCTTGACTGCAGACACTGTACCTGGCCTGAATTGCCTTTACTACTGCCATGGAACGCAAACTTCCCAAATGGCGCCCGGTGTACAGGAGCAAATTTGTCAAGCGTCTTTCTACTACCTATGTCAGCAAGAACGTAAATGTACTTATGGTCCAGGTACCGATAGCCTGACAAGCATGCTTGCACGTGCCGGTATGTGGCCGATCTGAGTCAAGCTTTGCATCGGCGACGTCCTGAGCCAGGCTGGGCATTTTTAATGCAAAGTTCAGCTGAGTGTCTGGAAGCAAAAACTCCGCGTCTGACAGGTCAGCATCCATCGTGTCAACCCACCGAGCTGCTGGACCGGAGGTCCACAGATCCACTCAATCCACTACAACTGTCATGATGTCACAGAGACTCTCTGTCAAAGAAGAGAGAGAGAGAGAGAGCGAGATCACAAAAGAGAGAGAATTTAGGGAGAGCTTTCAAACCTGAGCGCGTTCGTTTCCGTGACGCATCAAATATTTCTTCTTCTTCATGACAAAACCCTGACAAAACCTGCGGCGGCCGATGCTCTGCGTACATGTTGCGAAGAGCATTGCCGATCATGCTGATCAACCTGCACCCGCGACACCGCAGATTTGAGCAACTTCAAGGATAAGTTGCGCGTTGAGGGCTGCTGGGGAGATGGAACTCAGTAAAGAAGGGCGTAGGGACCTTGCATGACAGGTAGGCGCAGTGCAAAGGGCCACTTCGGTGAATTTAAGGCAAATCTGCAGCAGTGCAGTGTTCTTTGCAAACAATCAAACCACCGGGCGAAAGTCCCCGGGCGCCGAGGCAGAAAGTGCCAGCCTGAAAAGGCAGGACCCTTTGCTGTCGCCTTGCAAGAGGCTGACGCGAGGGCAGCTCGCCATAGCTACAGTTATGTGTGCCAATGGGGAAACAACCCATCAACTCAACGGGGCTCACTCTTGAACTGACGTCCTATTTGCATTTTTCAGGTGGCTCAGCTTCAGTTCAAGGTGCCACCAAGTCATGTAGGAGATGTTATGACAAAGTTTTGCAGTATCTCAGTTGTTCTTCAAGGGTTGCTGTGAATGCTGTAAATGGCACTGTTGGTTAGCTGCATTGCAAGTGGCCTTTGGTGAGGCTGACTTGTTTGCTGCTGGCTGACTGCAGCCTTTCTATATGTCTGCACATGCAGACATCCTCTGAGAGCATGCCATTCTTTTCCTTGTGCCAGAGCACATGCCCTGCTATCTGGACACAAAGTGTGTCACCTGTCTTAAAGGATGCAACATGCTGTTCCACTGTTGTTCGGCTGCTACAGGATTGCAGCAAGCTGTTTCAAGCATATGACATGTGCATATGCATGGACGGTGAACAAGGACATGTCTTGTAAGGGAAAGGGTTAGGTCCTGGATTTGGGACTGCTGATGAATGAACATTGGATGACCAAACATTATACAGCAGCAAGAAGTCACACTGCGCTTGGTTTGATGAGTGGAAGGAATATCCAAACCTGCACATCAAATATCCAGACTGGATACTGGCGTGGCTAGAGTCAAGCCAGTGGGTTTGGGGGTATTTGCAAGGGCTGATGGCCAGGGGGAAACGGGTGACTTGATGGGGTTTCAAACCCACTTTTACTAGGGGCATTCTCACTGCAGAGCTAGTATAGTCGAGTAGCAGTGATACGCTCGGTTGCTAACCCTGGCGAGCAAACAGGGTAGCTGCCCTGTTAGCCCCTCAACAGTACAGATGATGTCCTTGATAGATGGGATCTCAGATACACCTTCCCAAGGACACATTAATTTGCAGAGCTTGGTAAGGTGCCTGGATCATAGGGATATTTTGTTACATACAGTATTCAGTCAAGCAAAGGTTATGTTGAGCTGGGCGATGCACTGAAATGCATCTCGGAGGTTATCTTTACAGTCGTGTAAAAATGCTGAAATCGAAAGCTGGTCAGAAATAGTTGTGGCGGCTGTTGCTGACTGTCAGGTCGAGACTGACCGTCCGGACTGCCGGCAACGAGCGCAAGCACAACGCATGTAGAGCTGAACTGGAGGTAGTACTAGTTGAGAAGTTGGTCTGAAATGTGTAACGCCTGTAACGCTTGTGTTGCACCGACCTGCTGCTTACGGCCAGCTGCTGGACATCGCGCCAGTCGATGCTAACACGTCGCACACCCCGGCTTATTCAGCTCTGGTCAGGTCGGCCCCTGTCGCCGGCTTGCAGTGCAGAGCTCCTTTACTAGTCATGGACGTTGTGCGCGCTGCAGCCAGGCATCTGAGCAGGACCGCGTGCGTTGACACCAAAGTTACCAAGTGAGATTGCATTGAGTTTGAAGCTTGATTGAAGGGTGCATCGCTTCCAGTCCGAG
>JAABUK010012207.1_pt1 | contig 10984 bp, 9 predicted proteins | sample 5559141 | NCBI WGS metagenome assembly JAABUK01 (sample SAMN10711869, study PRJNA513367) | rock metagenome | isolation source: Antarctica rocks | place: Antarctica: Victoria Land, Pudding Butte nord | collected 2016-01-03
CAGGACATAGGCAGGTGAATTACCTGCAAGGCCAGCCCAGCCGCCCACAGCATGCACAGCACCAGAGCCGACAGTATCATAAGCACCGCTACCAATCAACAGTGGACCTGTTGTTCTGGTTGCACTGGCCCAGCCAGAGGAAGACCAGAGCCAATGAGTCAACACAGGATATACCCAGATGGTCAGGAACAAGGCGTACCTGCAACCAGCAAGCACCGTTTGAGCTGGACTTGTGACAATGTGAGGCAGGTGACAATGTGAGGCAGGTGACACTGTGATGCAGGGGTGAAGGAAAAGAGCATGTGAAAAATGTGCAAATGAGAAGGCACCTTGATTGCAGGCATGCATGACAGTGGCTGTACTGGATATACAGATGACACCACAGAATGTGCACTCTGCAATGTGTATTGATCAACAATGTATGCATGACAGGCAAGGACAAGTTTGAATTACTCACAGTCCATAAGCAATGAACTTCACTCTCTCTGCCACTGCACCGGACACAATGGTCGCTGTTGACACTGCAAACTGCAGAATCAATGTTTAGTTGAGTGGTATAAGTTCCAAGTTGAGTGCAAGTGGAAGAGCCACAGCAACTGTAAGCTCATTACGGGTCACTATGGATGTCTATCCTTACCACAAACTGAAAGTAGTATGTTTGGTAAGAATCCTCTGACAGGTCATGCAGGGCAAACATCTTTGAACCGATAAACGGATTCCCTGTGCTGGAACAAACGCCAGCCGAATCACAGCTCTGAGGGTCGCCATATGCAAATGCGTAACCGAAGAGGAAATATCCCACACCCCCAGCACAGACATCCATCAGATTTTTCAAACACACGGACTTGACGCTCTTGGCTTGCACAGCTCCAATAGTGAGCTGCAGCAAAGCGACGTACTGTCAACTCGCGGTTCGGCAGTGCTGCGAAGACTTTGTACGACGCTTGCAGACACTGGCATATACTCAGGTGTGATATACAGACGTGACATAGCAAAAAGGCCGGGAACACTTTGCAAATGCATGATAGCATTCGCTTACCAACGCAAAGCCTAATTGCATCATGAACACGAGATAACCGGACGTCAGCAGAAATGACGCATTTATGTCGAAGATCCAGTTATATGTCTTCTGTTCAACGATAGCCGCGACTGCCTCTTGGAATCCAGCAGAAGTGTAGTCGGCAGGTGTGGCCATGTTGGGCTATTTGCTGCTGTTGCAACCTCTGAGAATGGTGAGGTCGGAGAACAACACCCGTTGACCTCGCTGCAGTGTCTCTGTTCACAACAAAAGATCGGAGCGCAGTTATGATGTTCACGCTCAACGATTGGCTACGCTATCAGGCAGCGTCTGTAAACAGCAACCGTAATTGCGGGAGCAACCACTACATGCGCGTTGGGCACGCAAAGCAAACAGCAAACGGAGCAATTCTCGTGATCTGCAAGGGGCACAAACGCCCATGTGATGCGCGGGTTCGTAAATTCTTACGGGTTCGCATTGAAGCGGAAGACTAAAGGATCTTCACATGGCATAACTTACTAAGCAAACTTCACCAGAAGACGTCATCAGCAGATCAGTATGGCGGTTGAGCGCTCAGCAGACTGTGCAGTGCAGTGCGTATCAGCACTGTGCAACAGAGTCCAGTGTGAAGAAAAATGTCAAAGCAAGTTGAACATGAGCGTTCAGAACCAACATGTCTCAGAGACTTGTACAATGTATCTTGCTGTATGTCATGTACAGTTCTTCCTGCTACATGTCGCTCAAAACGTGTTGCTCAATATGCATTGTCTAGCGCACAGGTTGTAACATGCATGCATGTATATACATACATGAGCCTATGCACTGACAAACCATCAGTATTGTTTGGCGAAAGTATCATCTAGCTTATATGGCATATATGTGGAATGTACGGCCTTGTCCATACTGGTGGAATGGCATGTTTACGTGTCTGAAATGAAATGCTTGGCTCGTGATTGGAAAAAATTGAGCGGTCAGAAAGCTGCTTCTTGACTTGGTGCTTGCGCAGGTTCACTGAAGCACTCAGCATATTGTTGTACGCAACATATCTCCCAGCTATACAGGCCCTGCTAGAGTCACCCTGATTAATTGGAAACAAACATGCAGCAAAGTACTTTGACTTGATTACATATCAGTGAAGATGATACACGCTCAAGCTCATCATCTACTCACAACCTCACCGTTTGTAGGTGCTCATCGTGTTGCTTCCAGCTGCTGTCTGAGTAGTTGTGACAGCTCTTTGTGTCTGTACTTTGCAGTCTCTATGCACTGGCAAATGACACCCAGGTCTGCTTCGCCTCTGCCGCCACTGACTGAAGGTCCTGAAGAAGGACACATGATGTAAGCCAACAGGAGTACACATCAGAGCACTTAGACTTGGCGACTGCAGCTTGCATCTTGAGTAAAGCTGCTGGAAGTGAAGGCACTTCTGGAATTTTGTAAACATAGCTGTGTGTACAGGCATGATTTTGGCATGGCATACCAAAGCTTTAATGTTGAAAGGGCTACAGATGCTTAAGGAAGCATGGAGGGAGTGCAATCAGCAATGAAAGTCATATGATGCTCATACAGGGAGCTCACCAGATATGAGTCTACTCTGGCCATCAATGACAGTGCTGATAGTTGTCTGCAGCAGTACTTCTTCCTCAAAAGTGGGATCAACAAGCAGTCTGCCATTGAAAGTGCCACAAGTGACAGATATTGGGATGCAGTGTAGTTGTAGCTTTTGCTGAGGCCTGCTTTGATCTGCTTCAGCTGACACCACATTTCCCTGATCATTGACTAGTACGGGGGGAAGCCGCAGATTTGCTAGGCAGGCCACTGCAGCAAGCAGGCTTGTATCGAGCAAAGCGCCAGCAGCATCCAGAATGTATATGTCCAGGTAAATGCACCATGCTGCACGGCCAGGATCTATACACAAGTCCTCCAGATGCACTGCTGAGGAGGTGTCAAGCGAACTGCTGATGCGCTCCTGTATACTGATAGCCTCTTCCGAAAACCTGCCAGGTCTGTGGCTGGAGGATGCCAGAGAAGTCATCTCAACCTGGACGACGAGCTGGCCCTGATTTGGGGAGTCTTCTCTTGGAGGCATGACCTCAAGTTTGACACCGGCAAGAGCGGTTGTGCTGCCAATCTTGACCAGAGCCGAGCTGTCTGCTGTGCTGACAACATCAAGTCCGATGGTGGTTGGTCTACACCGTCCTACTGGTCTACCATCGGGCCGTATGCCATCCTCAATGAATTTGGAGAAGAACTCTTGGGGGTACAGCTTTTTGAAGGCGTCAGCTTGCAGCGCATCGTTCTGCACGACCACGCCGGCGGCCATGGGATAAATCACGATCCGAAGTGACCAGCCAAGCACGTTGGTAACACTCGTGTTGAGTGCGTCCTCTTTACTCTTGTCGTTTTGTATGCTTCATAAGCTGTGCAGTCAGCCCTTCAGCTGAGCGTTTGCGGGGCATCTCCGAAACCAGAAAGCGCTTGCCAGCACAGCAACCGTATCGAACCGCGCTCGAATGGGCTTCCCGCTTCGTCGAGGGGCTCATATTTCGAACAAGCAAGAGCAAGTCGTACGGATATTGGCGCAAGAGCCGCAAGAGCCGCAACTTTCAAATACACAGGGACTCTGAAACTGGTGCGCAGGGCCCGGCTCTTTGCGAAAAAGGGACTTTTTCGTACGGGCAAGACAATGAGAACTACGTGGTGATCGATCAGCATCTCACAGCTCGTGTGGCTAGGCTGAACAACAACGTGGCAAGGCTCTACCTGGTGGATGGAGCCAATGTTCAACAGCAGATTCCTCAGCACATTATGCTCACAGATGCAACAGGAGCCAACGTCCCACCTTTCATCAACAACTTTCTTATTACATGGACCAGCAGCTATACTCTTTGGGTGCATGGACACGAACATCTAATGCTGAACAACCAGAAGCAGCAGCGCATTAGGGGGGTTAGCTGAAGCCGCAAGTGGCATTGTGTGACAGCACTTCTTGTGCCTACTGTACATGCTGTACCATATAACTTTGCATGCAGACATCAGTCAAGAGGGAAGACAGCTGTCAGTCACATGTCTGCTTACAGAAGTCCTGCATCAACACGGTCAATTTCACCAAGCATGTACAAACACCAATGTATTTGAAGCAGCACACTCGATTGCAAGAGGCTGTTCTGCCAGCAGCAACAACTTGTGCCGTTTAGCCTGTGTAGCAATGTCAGATCTGCGCATCTTTGCATGCGGCAAATTGGCTCTACTGCTGCCAGCAGCTTGCACGGCATATCCCGCATGCCGATCGACACGAATCTTTGTGGGTTGAGCTTGAGCCCTGCAAACTCCTTGACCAGATCTGCCTTTGACAGTCCTCATAAGCGCTGCAGGTTGTAACTAGCAAATCTCTGAAAGCATGTCTGTCTCAGCACAGCAGCAGTGGGTACCAGGCCACTTGCCATTGCACACTCAGCATATCTGGGATGCTGATCATGATGAGCCGTGGAAGCTGTGAATGCTGAATGTGTCTCGGTTCAGGCATTTGCATGGTAAAAAGATTTGTCTGTCAGAAGTGGGATTTGAACCCACGCCCACATACGTGGACCAGAACTTGAGTCTGGCGCCTTAGACCACTCGGCCACTCTGTCGCCCCACGGGAAATCCCGGGAAATTACTGGTTGTTGCTACCGTCCAAATTTTTACGCAATAGAAACATATTTTTCTGCTTCACATCTCTGTTGACATAACCACCAACATACATGTCATTAAATGCAACTTTTGGGCTAGCTGCAGCTGAGTAATTACATATAGTAGCGAGCGACACGAATCAAGCTTTATGTCAGTGATCTGGGTCAAAATGCTGGCAGATGCTGCTGCTTCAGCATGTACAGTGCCTGGCTGCAGTTCCCCTTGCAGAGCTCCACGTAGATCAGGGCAAGGAGAGCTTGCTGACTGTCTGGCTGAAGGTGGATTGCCCTGGAAGCGTAGTCATGGGCCTGCAGGACATATCCTGTGTATTGATCTATGCTGGTCTGAGTTACACCAGCTGACAAGACCTCTTGTTTGAATGAAAGAACACAAGTGAGGCAGCAGAGTACACACCTGCTGCAGCTGTCCCTGATTGACTATATTAAAATTGATCACTCAAAGAAAACATGAAGAGCATGCATGAAGCAGCAGAGCACACACCTGCTGCAGCTGTCCCTGATTGGCTTGCATTGATGCTGCATTCACCAGCACTGCCACTTGCAAAGCGTGCGAGGCTGCTTCCTCTCGCCCCGCATCCTGCAGACAAGCAACAGCTGAGTCACAACACTGTGCATTCCACAAAAATCTGCAGCGATTGTCTGCCAGAGGCACAAAACAAAAAAGCCAGGACCTCTTGCTGAACCTCCTGCTGATTGTGGCGGGTCCTTGCATGCCGTAGCTGTGTCTGATACTGCCTCTGCAACTTTCTGACTTCTGGGCTCCTCGGGTTTTGTCGCTTTGCACGGCGCAGCTGAGATTGCAGGTCTGCTAACCTGGCGTTATACCAGGGGTATGCAGCCATCTGAGGAGGCGTTTGGCCTAACCGCTGCTGCAGCATGCAAGTGAGATGCTGTCAGTTGAAAGCACAGCTGACCAGACTGATGACACCTCCTGTGTCACTTGCTTGTTGGTTGGGAAAACGTCACTGATCTACTGATCATCTCAAGCACCAGAAAGATTGTCTGTAGGTTGATTGCTGCGTCGGGCTGCACAACTGGAAACTTGATTTATCACTACTGGCTAAATGGATGAGTGGATGAATGAATAAATGACTGAACAAACGAACGAACAAATGAAGGAAGAATCAAACAAGCAAAGCAGTGAATGGATCAACGTTAATAGCATGCATGCGTGAACGAATGGATGCATGCACGGACAATTGGACAATCAAGCAAACAAACCAACGAACAAACAGACAGTTGAACAATAGCGACAATAACTACGCTTTCCAGCTCATGATGAGCTAGGTATGTGCAGGACAAGTCTTGTCCCTCCAAAGCAGTTTGTCTTGCATGAGTGTCAAAACTGTTGAATTGGTGAACCTTACAGACAGACAATCATACGGACAAATGCAGTGACAGACCTGGGGGGCGGCGTCAGCTCCAACTTGTGCCACAGAAAGCTCAGCTTGACGGCGGTCTGAGGAGCTCTGCAGGGTGACGGCTGTATGCAGCTGCTGCGCCGCCTGCTGGGGTGACTCAAGATTACATAAGGCTTCTGCAGCGTAGCAGTGAGCCAACAGCTGATGCTCTGATGACAAGCCGGGCACCTGCACCATGCAAATTATCATTACTACTATTTTTATTATTATTATTATTTAAAACGCGTACTTAGCCAGCAGGCATCAGGTACGTGCGATCATGCAAATTGGATTCCTTTGATCCCGATACTTTTGCACCTGAACATCAGTTAAGCAGTAGAAAGTTGCCTACGCTTTGGGCGTCCCTCCTGACATCGCAGAATTTAAGCTTTCCTACAGGAATTCCACTTTCTGCTAACTTATTCAAGGTTTGCTAGTTCGTTGGGAAACAGCATATTTGTTTGTGACAACAGCAGTAACAGTGACAATGATTGGGGTAGTGAAGGCAGCATGGAGAGAAAGAGATGATGAATATCGTGTCAGCAGTGTTGATTCAAACAGAACAAGCATCTGCTGCTGTTCCTATCGATGGGATCTGTCCAGAGCTTCATGCTCGCGACTTTTGATGACGGCATGAACAGGTGCTTGACAACAACGCCTTTGGTGCGCATGCTGTTCAAAGTTGCACTCAACATGAAGTAGATGAAGCTGTGAACAGGCTGTGATGAAGACAGACACCTGAGGCAATCATATTAAGGGTCAACGTCCTGAAGTACAGACCCCTAAGAGCAGCAAGCAAGCAAGCAAGCAAGCAAGCAAATGCAAGACAGAATGCCTTTCCAGACACAGGTCAAGTGCTCAGTGTCTCAAAGGCTCTTGCCAAGATGGCACCCCTCCTTTCTGTTGCAGCTGTTCAGTGTCTGCCACAGCCTGCCACCACTCTAAACCCTAAACTGACTAACCCTAGAAACTATTTACACCAGGGTCAAGCACAGTCTGCCACCACCCTGACCCAAAACCTGCTGTGGCAACCATTCAGAGTAGGTTGAGGCACCCATAACTCTAGACCAACCTTGAGTAATTGCTGTGGAAACTGATCAGACAGGTTGGGACACTCATACAAGTCAGACCCACCTTGAGTAACTGCTCAGTGTTGGCCAAAGCCTGCTGCCACTGCTGCTGTTGCAGGTGCAGGTAGGCCAAGTTTGCCCAGGCCGAGGCTTTGATGGTGTTCAGCTCTCGCCTGTGCCTCTCTTCTGCTGACGCCACTGCTGCATCCATGGCCCCTGAACACAACACAAACTAAATTTAGGGTTTCTTCAGGGTTTCTTGAGGGTTTTTGAGGGCTTTGGTGGTGTTCAGCTCTCGTCTGTGCCTCTCTGCTGCTGATGCCACTGCTGCATCCATAGCCCCTGAACACAAACACAAACTATAGGGTTTCTTAAGGTTTCTTGAGGGTTTTTGAGGGCTTTGATGATGTTCAGCTCTCGCCTGTGCCTCTCTGCTGCTGATGCCACTGCTGCATCCACAGCCCCTGAACATGACAATCATATTTATGGTTTCTTGAGGGTTTTTAAAGGGCTTTGACGGTGTTCAGCTCTCGCCTGTGCCTTTCTGCTGCTGACGCCACTGCTGCATCCATGGCCCCAGCACATAAATAAACTTAAGGTTTCTTAAGGGTTTCTTGAGGGTTTTTTGGAGGGCTTTGATGGTGTTCAGATGATGGTCTTCTGCTCATGCCACTGCTGCATCCATTGCCCCTGAACATAACACAAACCCTAAATATAGCTACTGCTGCATCCCTAGCCCCTGAGGACAACACAAAGCCTAGATTTAGCCACTGCTGCATCCATTGCCCCTGAACATAACACAAACCGGCTTCAAAGTGAAATCACAGCTACAACACAAGCTCAGCCACTTGATTTCATGACTCTTCTTTCTGCCTTGTATTCAGTGCAAGCACCACTGAACCTAGGGTCTGATTTGATAGCCCACCTGTCCTCTGCACCAAAACGTCACTGGGTACAAAAGAAGCTGTTCAAAAAGCAAAAGTGGCCTTGCACCTTCTCTCAGCTCACCTTGGTACTGGACCCGTCAGCTGTATTTGGATGGTAAACACATTGGTTTACAGATGCATCACACATATTTCATACCACATAGACGTACAATCCTTGCTTTGCAGATGAACGCAGTGTCCTCTGTAACATACCTAGTGTTGCTCGGCTTCTATCAAGGGACAGCATAGCCAGCTGCTCAGCGGCTTCAGCAGCCGACCCCTCCTCCACGCTCCCCCGGGTAGCCCCTATGGCCCCTCTGTGCCCATTGCTGGGGTATGGGAGCCCATTAGGGTTGGGCAGCGCATCATGCAAGCTGTTTGACCCTGCTGGGCTGTTAGCTGGAGGGTTTGACTCTTGCTGTGATGAGGAGCAACGGGCAGCTGCTTGGTCGGCAAGGAAAATGGCATTGTGGAGGCACTGTGTGGCAAATTCGGAAATGGATTGATGTGGTGGCACACCTGCATCACCCCACAGCTGCATATCAGTCATATCCACAAACATGGCAAGCCACAGATGACGTACCCCACATACAGCATTACAGGGCTGCTTGCAACTATGGACCATGCGGATGGGAAGAAAGAACTGCATGTCAAGTACCACAAGCGAAGTCTTGCAACAATAGGCGACTAACAGCACATGGGCTGATAAGCAGCCATATTCGGGAGGAATAGAGATCAGGGCTATGTTGAATACACTACACACTTGGTTTGGTTTCATGTAATTACTGTATGTTATGTTGAGTAACGTTGTGGGGCCCAATTAGAGACGTGCAGATGAACACACAACGCTGGTCATGTGACGTACCATGGCATCATGCAGCCTGTTTGTGGCATTACCTGCAGATGTGCTATGATCATGCTCAGCACTGTTCTGATCCTGACTCGCGAGTTGAGCGCTGGAGATGCTCTGCTGACACGACGACGGCGGTGATGCTGAGCCCTCGTCTGAGCGTGTGTGCTGATGCACCACCTCCTGCCATGCCTGGCTGCCTGCAAGGATGTAACTTGTCGAATTCCTAACTAGTGGTGGGTTAAGTGTCTCTTGTGACCTGCCTGCAAACAAAAGGAATGGCGCATGCAGGTGGGTGTGCTCTGCAGCAGGCAGTATGCCTTGCTGTGCTATGGATGATCTATGGATGATCTGAGCCTTGTCCTTCTCCCACATGTGTTTACAGTCTGACTGGCTGTCCCATACTCACGCTGGGCAATACAATGCACAGCAGTCAGGGAATTGCAGGAGACCACAGCAGGCGAGATGCAGCTTGTTGTACAGTGTGCGGCAAAGGAACAATGGACAAGATGAAAGGAAATGACAATACAGCATCCAAACAGAATCACGATGACACTATAGGATGAGACTGTGATAGCATGACAAGGTTCTGGAAGGGTTAAGAAAGGCTGTGAATGCATGATGGATCAAAGATGTAGTGATGCAGCTGAACAGGAGCACAACAATACTTCATGACTGAGGACTTTGACAGAGGCACGAGGCAACAGTGGCCTGGCAGGACAAGGCTCAAGCTCCAGACTAAATGTGTGTTATCCCGTTGCATGCCCATGTGGTCGCTGAAGTGAGATTTGCTCCCTCAATTGGAGAGCGAGCAACCAGGTCCATTTTTTGAGAGTTTTAGCTGTTTATCAGCTTGTATCTATTTTGTTCAACCTGCTACTTTTCTTGATAGTTTGTTATTTTCCTGACTGCAACTTTTTAGTTTCGCTTCTCACTTTATTTCAAGAGAGTGAGATTCTGTCACATGTTGTTTCTAGTTTCATTCCAATCTCCTGGCTTTATACAGCTGCAGATTTGAAACGGCGCCCCTTACAGAAGGAGCAGCATATGTACACAACATTGTAGACAACTTATTTGTATATTTGCTTCAACATTGGACGGACGTTGCAATATTGGGCAGGATGTTTCTACAATGCATTTTGACTCAGGCTTTACTGATCTTTTCAGGTGGGGAAGTCTGTACCTATGTGAGTAGCCACGCCAGTGAGCTCAGGGTGCAGGTCTGCAGGCTGTGCCTGCTGTTGCAGCACCCCCATGCAGCAATCTGCCATTCTCAGCCACAGCAGAGGCTTGTTGGCCATACCAGCCGTAGCAACCTGCAGTTCATAAGGTCAAGCATTTGCATTTGCATAAGTTTTAAGTTTTTTTTTTTTTTTTTGGGCGCACGCAGTTCATAAGGTCAAGCAAGTCAGTACTGTCTTTCATGCATGCTGGCTGTGCAGATGAGATGCATTACAATGCTCATGCACATCTTGAAAGACTAACGGTTTCTCATTGAAATGGCATGCAGATGTGGGCTTGTTGCATGCATCACTGTTGTACTTGAGCATGTGTTGTGCAACATTGCCACAGACACAGACAGAGATAGAGATAGAGATAAAGACAGACAGACAGACACATGCAGGAATATGCACTGTCGCCTGATGCACGGGAAATAACAGCAAGACACCCAGGCTGAACACAGTGCTGCACACCTCTGACTAGTGTCTCAAGAATACATATAGTATCACCAGTAAAAACGCACAACATAAAACTTCGGAGTGAAATTCAGTGGCCTATACACACCTAGACAGCCTTTCCACATGCCAAAGCCGTCCACAGAATCAGTACAATCAGATCCTGCCTGGGATTGCAAAAGAGATACAGATTGAAAAGGTACAGGGACGCATGGATGTTGAGCGTCTGAAGGATGCACATGCAAATGCAAAAAGCTTTGTGACTGTCAGCTCTGTTCAATCCCCAAACGCCTGTTTTATCTCAAAAACATCGTCCCCACAGTGGAAGTTTACACTCAAAAACGTCTGGGGA
>JAABUK010012208.1_pt1 | contig 10984 bp, 8 predicted proteins | sample 5559141 | NCBI WGS metagenome assembly JAABUK01 (sample SAMN10711869, study PRJNA513367) | rock metagenome | isolation source: Antarctica rocks | place: Antarctica: Victoria Land, Pudding Butte nord | collected 2016-01-03
ATCGCAATTCAAAGCAAGTCACAGTTTATGTTCATCATTATTACTTTTCATCTCTTGCTGCTTTCTCTGCTGCAACTTTCACTGAATCAAATTTCGTTGAGATCGAGAAATTGTTGACATGAGTGAAGAACTCGACAACTACAGACACAAAGATCAGTCTTGCAATCACTCATTGACTCGTCACAAATATCATTTCTAATCTGCTTTTTGAATTTATTGCTCTTCTTCTTGATTGCTTTATGCAGTTGATACAATTTTCATTTCGACAAATCATTCAGAATGACATTCGTATCTGTCAACTTCAAACTCTCTTTTCAACATCTCTCATTAATCATAGTTTGAGCAGCGATCACAATTGATTCTAGATCATTTCACTTGATCTGAGAATTGAAGAGAAGCTTGAATTGATAGACATTCTCACAAATTTTCTATCTGTTTTCTTAGTTCATTCTGGGAAATAGAATAGAGATGAGAGACAATCTCATCTCAAACGTACAAAAATTCTCATTCTTCTCTCTACTCTGCAGATCTAGCTTCTGTCTGACGTGATTCTTTGAATTATTCAAATAGACTCACTTCTTAATGTTGATCATCTTGAAAGACGTTTTCATGATTATGATCTGACATCGATTATGAAATGCAAGAGATACATGTCTCTGCGTTAATACTGTCGAGTCAATGAATCGATGACATCGTTAGTGCGTTAGACTGTTGAGTAAGCATGAGAGAGACTTTTCTCTGCGCTAATGCATCAATGTCTGTAGATGAGCTTCATACGCTATGAGCGAATCAAGACGATTCATGTCTTCAAAGTACTAAACATTTTTGCTCACTTCGCACAGTCTCTGCTTTTTCTTTACATCTTTTCGTTCAACGTAAGTCTGCATCTCGATTCGAGAGACATTCGACATCAAGAGCGAAAAAGCGAACTGCTTGCAAATGTTTCTTACACTAACTGTCAAGAAGAAATCTGACAGAGATGTCAGCTCAGCGTATGATTTCATATCATTGTGCTGATGATGAGCTTGCAGCTTGAAAAGAAAAGCATTAGAGACGCTATTTCTGCAGTCTTAGCTTCGTCTGTATGAGATTTGATTCGTGCACGCTATTCTCTATTTGCTACTACGTGACAGTAATAAATAAGAAATAGCGTGCGCGAAGATTCTAGTCTTCGACTTCGACAGAACATCTGTGCACGCTGCTCATTCATCGTCTATCAAAGATGATGATCGATGATGACTACGTGATAGTCAAGAAAAGTCAGTTGAATTGTTTATAAAAGAGATACAGATGACTAAGATGAGAATATCTAAGGTCAAAGTTATAATGAATATAAACGAGTAGCTGAAGAAAAAAGTCACAGTACTCGACAAGATCACTCATGCGAAAGAAAGAAAAAGCTTCAACGACAATTCATTTTCAGACTGTTTTGCTACTTCTCATATTTCATCTATTTCATTTGACGTGAACTCGTGAGATGATTTAAGCATATAGCGTATTCATTGATCGTTGCTAACATCATTGAACAATCTCTCTTTATCATTCTGAAGTTTGACACAAATAAGTTTCATTTGAAATAGCATGTTAAATTCAGCATTATCATCAAGAGAAGATAGTGAATCTACAGCTATTGCTTCTGATTGCTTTCTATCATGCTCGCATCTAGTGTTCTTGTTTCTTAGATATAAATCAAGAATCAAGAATCAATTGATCTTGCTTCGACATGATCTTGCGTCGTGATAGATACGAGGTTAGAAGCGAACGATGATGACTTTCGCTGATGATTTGATAATGTTGAACGTCTTGACTCATCAAGTCTCACTTCTATGATCTGCTCACAAGACAATTTCGAAGAGCGACATATGACTTCTCTGTTTCATGTCAATTAGAGAGAGAGATACAATCTTTATGCTTCTTTGATACATACAAAATCTTAGACAAGAAGTCTCATTGCTCAGATTGATAATAGATGTCGTAGATGATCTGAACGTGTTCAATAATCAGTGACAACATGATGACAGACTTCAAATGTGTGCAACTCATGTGTTTTTGCGTGTGCATCTTTTCAGTCATTATGCTGCTATTCATCTAATCATTCATTCATTTCATGTTCAACAACATCAAGAGTAGATCTTTTTCTCATCTTTCTATGATTATTTTCTATGTTGAGTGAAATCGTGATACTGCATGTCATGTGAATTTCACTTTTTGTTTGATGAAATTGATCTCTTGCTAATGATCTGATATGATGAAGAGAATCGATTGCTCTGAGCTGCTCATGTTTGTGATATCGATAAGATCAGTGAAACGCTGCTCGCTCATAATTGATAGAATCTAGTCACTTCGCAAGAATCTTTGCACGAAATCGTTTCATGCAAAGATTCTTGCAGAAGCTCGAGCGAGATGTCATCTTTTCTTGAGCACTCTTTCTAGCACTTGCATGAGTCGTCATCTCTCAGTTTTTCTTATCGTCATGCTAGAATGTTGTGTCAATAATGACATCAATGCTTGAAGTCAGACGATGCTGCAAAAACATTTACAGAAGAATGTGTCATTTTGACAGATCTCATTGAAATCAAGAAAGATACTCTTTGATCTAAGTTGTTGAACTAATCAAGTTTTTTGAACTTTCTTTCACGTCTTCATGCTGTCTTACATTACGCGTCTCAGCATGCTCAACTGAGATGTTGCATTCGTATATTCAGTATCATTGATTGAGCATCTTTCGCTTTCTTTTCTCTGTTGAGTGTGCTTGTGTGAATTGCTGATCGACGACTCTGATCAAATCAGATTGAAAAGAATTATCAATGCATATGTTCATTTCTATAACTATGCAGTCTTTCTCATGAAGCTTGTAAAGATTACTTCAGATTTTTTCTGTCTTTTTTTCAGTGCGATGTACATCTTGTTTCAGGCAAAGTCACTTGCAAATCGAGAATCTTCTTGTTTCAATCATTGAAGATGTCTAAGTCTTCTCAATCGCACAACGCGATTCATATTGAAATCTTGAGAGAGCTTCAACTGAGTGCTTCTCAAGAGATCATTGACTTTGAGACTTCAGATGTACTGTACGCTGAGAATGCATATAAACTGAAAGTACTGTATGACGAGAATAGTAATGAGACTGCAGAGATGAGAGCGCTTTTTATTTCTGTTACGATGACTCACGCTTTAATCATCTTCTTAGAAGATCATACAGCTTTTCTTTTTATCTAGAAAGATTGTTCACTTCTCAATCACTCAAACTATGAATGATGATCTTGACATCAAATCATGACTTTTGAAATTCGAAATCGCTGTTCTTCATATCGAACACAAATATCACGATTCTTGAGATCTTGTTGTCTACGACGCGTCTTCATCATACAAAATCTCTTTGAAGACTGATCAATTAACGATCGAGAACGTTGATTCAACACAATCAATCTGTTGCAAGAGAGAAGTATATGATATTCTCGTTGCAAGAAAGAAGATCTTGAATCGCTTCTTAGAAAATGCGCTGCACGCAGATTCTTCTACAGAGAATCGCGACGCTGCGCGATGCTATCGACAAATTGCAAGAAAGAATGATCTCATCGCTCAACTTGAGATGTTGAAATTCTATTTTCTCTTCAAGATAATGTCATCAACATCATCTATTTGAAGCGCAATCTGTTGACGATTCTCAGATCTCTTCTTCTATGCTTCAAGAAGCTTATGCGCGAAACGCTTTTCTCATTTGCTTGAACATGCTGAAAGACTTCAAGTCTTCTGTCACTCATGAGCTTATTCAACGAGATCTGAAAATTTGATGTCAACAGATCATGAATGATGTAAAACATCTACATGAGCTTTTCTTGCTTTCTCATCTTCAGATCATCAATCGAAAGAATTGAGAAGAAGTAGAACTGCAAATACTCTCGTTGCTTCGCAAACTGTATTGCGTCTTTGACGACGATTTGACACACGATCGAAGCAAATTCAACTCAGACTTGACAGATCTTACATCGTTGAACAACTTGATTCTTTATGATCTTGTCTGTAAAGTTCAAACGTCTATCGCGCAGCAATTCGATATATGCAATCTCTTTGAACTACAAAAAGCTCTCTCAAGATCGCGAATTTTTGTCAAGATCACAGATCTCAATCAAATTCGCTCGACAACTCACAAAGATGTTCAGAAATGAAGTTCAAATCTCAGTAAATTCTTGTTAATTGCTTTTTCAGACTTGATATGAAGTTGTAATTCTATTCAGTGAAATAACGCTGACAAACAATGAAGAGTCTTTCATCACAAGTGCTGAATGAATTTGAATGTCGACAAGTGAAAGACATTCAAGTGTTTCGATCAGTGATCAGCTTTCAGAGATTCACAATATTAATGCTGATGAACGCAGTGTGCATTCTTATCACGAGCTCTCATCTCTGAATCATTCTGAGAATGATGTTCTTTTACTTCTTGTATGAAGTTCTGACTGTCACGATCGAGCTCTTCAAGCACTTCACACGTGAACAATATCAGAAGATGACAAGCAACTGTATTGAAGACTGATTCATGATCTTTGTTCTGAAAAAGCGACTGCTCAGATTGTGTTAAGCTTAGCTGTCTTTGTATTTCTTTTATGACTCTTGCTCTACGAGTTCAATAAATCTTGTTCAGTCGAAGCAAACTATCTGAGAAACTTTCTTTTGCTATTGAACGACTTTCTCTGCAACAATATACGAGTGATCATGAAACATATGATCTGATTCGTTTGAACGACGATATCATCTCTAATCAATTTCACTGAAGATCAAAAGATCTTTCAAATTCTAGCTTATGTTGTTGATTCAGTCGAGTCTGTGTCGAAGCGTGATGACAAATATTTGAATATTTATTGAGAGCGCAGATTCGATTTCTTTCGTAGTAATGATGAGACACTTTCAATCATTTCTGAAATTCTGAAAAAGCTTGAAATAATGATCACGTCAGTTCTGTCAGCGAAGAAAGAGACAAGTACACACATCAAATTCAAGACTGCAAGTGATCGTTTTACACAGATTGAAGAAAGTGAATCTTCACGAGATCTACTGCGAAGAATGAAGAAAAAAGACAGAAAGAAAAAAGAGTGTTGAGATGCGTGATGATCTTTGAAGATTGAGATATGATCTGTATTGTGTTGAGAGATTTGTCTGCGTAGTATCATCTGAGCTGATCGTCAGCTCATATTGATGTCAATAATTATTCTAATGAATGCTGTAAGTAGTCATACTACAACTTTCATGCAGAGTTTGCTATGCTTGAGCGACTAAAGCAACGACTTTATTATCAAATAGTAGCATTCGCTTTTCTCTCGTCTGTTAGCAATTCTTCAAATCTTTTCGAAGTGACTGCGCATTGAGACGAAGTCAAGACGAGATCGTCAATTCATTGCTCTCACTCAGCTTCTGCTCTCAACGAAGAAGTGAACTTTCTTGCAAGTCTTAAAAGTTCATGCTTTAACATTTAACTTGAAAACTCAAGCGTCAGACGTAAACTGCAAAACTCTCTAATCTTCGCTTCACTCGTCACTAACGTTCTCGCTGAAACAAATGATGAAATGCTCTCTTCAGAACAACATCAACAAGACTTAACATCATCTCGATTCTCAAAAGATCAAGATTTAATTCTCTTCGTCATCATCATCGTCATCTTTCTTCTTCATTTGCAATGCTAAAAATAAGATTATTAGATGCACTGTTGTATATCTTGATGACTTTAACATTATTGTTTTCGTCGTACTTGTATGTCAATACTGACTTGAGATGTCTAAGCACATACTCTAACAGAAGCTCAAGCACACTATCGCTCAAGACTTCGAAATGATGAATAGATTCATTCTGTGACTTGAAACATATGATTCAAAAGTGATTCATCATATAAGTTCTCTTCAAAGCTGACATGTCTTCTGACGTTGATACAGTGAACAGAACGTATTCTTTGAAGAATTGCTTCAGATCTCAGACTCATTTACGATTCACGACATCTATCATCAGAATCATGTATTTCTGTATAATCTTGTTAATACGATGATAATACTTAAGCTATGATGATGCTTTACTCAATCTTTCAGAAAGTATTTCTTCGAGAGAAGAAGCATCGAGTCATCACTCTTAAACTTCAATTTCTCAAGCAGAATCATCTTTGCACAATCATCTGAAATCACTTCGTCTTGTCAGACGATTTGACTCTTGATTCTGTGATTACTTTGTGTCGATAAAGTGAGACTAAGATCATCGAAAAGCTCTTCAAGTGTGCATTCATAGTACAATACAACGATTGCTGCGATTCGATTTAAGCTATCATCTCGAGCAAATTCTGAATCAGAAATTTTGATGTTCTGTGAACAGTTAAATAATGTCAGCAGAGATAAGATATACTGTCTATCTCAAATGACAAAGTATCAGCGATAAATTCATGAGACTCAGATTCTTGAAGATACAAGATGTTCTCAAGTGACAACTTGATTTCTTCTTTTGAATTAAACATTGATGTATGTGATGTATGTGATGAATATGATGATAAATGATGAACAGTTTTCTTACAAGTAAACTGTTACAGATTTTACGCAGAATATGAATAAGTCTGCACGTTTAATAACAGTGACAGTAATTCATATCTTACTATAAATAAATGTTGTGTTGTCTTTCAGTGTTCAAGCTCGCATCGCTCTCTCTCATCTGCAGACTGCAAAATTGTTCAAACTTGATTGTTGATTCACATGTTCATATGTACATCTGTCATATAATTCAACTGCGTTGATTTGCTGTCTTCTCAGATGCATTAATGAAAGTCAAATCACAGTCTGAATCAAAGTCGTTTCTCTAGTGACATTACATCAGAGATGTGAGATTGCACAGAGCGTTAAGAATGATTCAGAATTTCAAACTTCACTTCGTCTGTGTTATCTTTCTGTCAAAGATCGTGCAGCTTTAGTCTTGTAGACAAGTATAGCGCTTCTTGAAGATCTGAATAAATCTCTAATACACTCAACAAAGCAGAGACGAAAGAGCTAATCAAGCATGACAAGATGATCGATAGATTTGTAATAGCGAAGTTCTCTTGATTCTTAATCTCAACACACTTCAATTCATGCTTTAGATCATGTTTCACAAGTTGATTGACATCAATAGCACAAGCTTCACTGAATTGATAAGAAACTTGAGATCTGATTCATCTCAACAGATTTGACTTTGTTCTCTTTAAATTTGAAACTTTCGATTTTTTTCTCTGACTTTGCACTATTAAAATCATGCTACTGACAGATTATCTTTCTTCATTGATCTAGCATTGAAAGTCTGCATTGCAGAGAGTCAATGCATTATGATTATAATTGTGACATCTGAAGATATGCAAAGATTAACTCTGCATCTTCACTATCGATTTTGAGAAATGTATGTCTGATTAGAATGATGAAGTAGTTCATCTCAACACTTCAATCTTGTAAGCAAGTGAATACAGTCTCACTTTTGACAATCAATTTCTTTTCATCTTGAGTATTGAGTTTGATTGAATGCAAACATGAGACTTAAGTTCAAGCAAGACGAAGACGATTCAGTTGCACATTCTTGAAGCAAGCATCAACAATGCAATTTAGACTTCATTGAACAACATAGCTTGTGATTGACTTGATAAGATCAGAGTATCTGTAGACTTTACATGTATTAAAACTGATCTGAATTCTCACATATCATCTCAAAAAAGAACACAATCAAAACATTCTTGAGAAAAGTGTATAAGACAGCAGAGTCAGAAGATCGACGAAGATAAAGCAGCTAGTCAGTTCAAGTGCTGTCATCGCTGACACACAGAAGTTCTCAGACTTTTTTGCAAAGTCATCGAAGATCAGTGTGAAGAACTCTCTGAAAGATCAACGACTGACATTATCATCAAGTCAAGCATACGCAATTCTTCTTTGATGATGTTGATGCTCAAAAATGCTGAAAGTCTCACGACTGAATTCGACTGAGTACAGCTTATCGACACGAAACTTGATACGAGTGAGAAATTTAAGACTACATCTGAGATGAACGTTGAGATTAACAATCTAAAGTCTTTTGAGAGCTGTGCAGCTGAGCTGATCTGTGCATCAGATCTACTTGAATCGAAGTCTGTCAAGAGTGAGAACTCTGAGACAACACTTACGTCAGACTTGACAATCAACAAATCAGAGTCAGTCGAGAGTTTGCAATCAAAGTTTGACTGAACATTCGAGATCATTTATGATAGACTTGAAGATTCGTCTCATTTTCGATTTCTCGAGAAAGATGAATGACACAACGCTCTTCATCTTTGTCATTCATCTCACTTCTTGCTTTGAACGTGCAACTCGCTCATTGTATTACATCAACGTATGTCATGAAATGATTCTGATCTGCACGAGTCAAATGCATTCTACTTTCAGAAGTTGAAGAATGTCTATTTCATTTTCTGAGTGACGATAAGCTTCGTCTTCACTCGACTCTATTATCAAGAATGAAATCAACTTTCAACATTTTTCAGTCACGATCTTCGCTTCTTGTCAGACTACGATGAGCATGATCGCTGTGTTCATCAACTTATCATGAACATTGAAAGAAGACTTGTATTCAATGATCACGTTCACGTTCTTTTGATGATATATTTTGATAGAAGATAATCAATTAAGCTGACGTTACTTTGACGCGTTGACGAACGAATGCATCAAAAATGAGTGAAACATGTCAAGTTAATAAGCTCGAGTTCAGACTTTCAGCTTGTTGACAATCATTACGATACATCAGAGCAGACATTCACTCGTGAGTCGATTTCTTCGTCGTCTGAACAAGAGAAGCAGACATGAGCTTTTTCAATTTGAAGCATGAACGAGCTCTTGTTTAGAATAGCTTCGTAGTATAGTCAAGATGTTGAAAGATAATGAAACACTTGCTTTGAGCGTGATACGAGTACACTAGAACTTAAAGTATACTCATAAGTGACTGACTAATACGACTGTGACGACGATCATATCAATATTCAATAATCTCGAAAGACGACTTGAAAGAAACATAAAATTCTGTACATTTTCAAGATCAATCTATTCTCAAGTGAAGTTTTAAAAGATCATCTGAGAAAGAGAAAATCGAAGTAACAAGCTTCATTAAATCTTTTTCGTCTCAAGAAAGAAGTAGATAGTTATTTGAGCACTCGATCTGATGTACAATTTGATACATGTCATCTGTGACATTCTTACTATTCTTGTCTTCTTGACTTTCCTCATTTGCATTAGTATCAGTCTATGTACTTTTCGTCTCAACATCATGCTCTGACTCGCTTGCAATATTCGATGTCAATCTCTCTCTGTGCATCAAAGATCATTCATTGAAGTCTTTTCATTGCATTCTGCGTCTTTCTTGCAAGATCAACAGCTTCATAGAATTGAAAGATTGATTGATTAAGCTTCTTCAATGATGAAACAAAAAGATTCTGATAATGACAGAGAGTCAGCGAAGAGTGACATCAAACACTTTCATCTTCATTAACACGTAAGTGAAAGCATGAACTAGCAATAAATAAATCGTGCAAAAGCACGAAGACTAAGACGATATGCTAACAAGCGACGTATTTAGAAGAATTTCTCATCACACGACAAGCAAAGCGATGATCATCAATGTATTCAATCGAAGTTCTATTTAAGTCATAAGCAGATCATATATTTTCAATAATCACGATAAATCAGCTATTTCTCACGTCAATGTAATTCATTCAGAAAGCATTCATCGTTGAATTCTTAAAAGCTGCTAATATGCGCTGTGTGAAATTGTCTTACTTGCATCGCTGATCTATTTGTGAATACGATATCGCGACAAGTAATGATGATGTCAAAGCTTGCGCGAAAATAAAAGCAGTAATGATGAGAAGATGATTCTTTCTAGAAGATGTGACTTTATGTCTCTAATTTGTATACGTTCAACATGTTGTATGTTATTTCGTTTAAATTGTCGTGAGAGTGCTTGACATGATGCATCAACGCAACAAGAAATCAAGATACTCTTGAGATTGTTAACATTGACATTGTTATCATTTGAATAGATGTAGATTGTTCTTGCACAGACTGCAAAAAATGATGAAGTGAGTTCATTGACAATATTCTGAGCGAAGTTCAAGCAGACAGAATCGTCGACTTGATCGTTGCATGAAATACTCGACTGCTTGAATAAATCAACGTTGCAATCGAACACTGCTGTGTCTTTGAAAGAGCACGTTATGAATACAGAATAGTCATTTACATAGCTAACATCGATATCAGATGAGCTCGTATAGCTGTTTTCAATCTTGCTGTCATTGAAGTTGAGATTTGAGCTCACATATATTCTTTCTGTTCATTCAGTTGAGAAAGCATACTGAGTGAAGACATTATCAGAAAGTATGATTACTGAAGAATTATTTATCGAAGAGAGATCATCAGCATTTGAATCAAAGAAGAGAGACAATTGATTGTTGTACATATTGATCATCAAGATCATCATGTAATTTTCTGAATCATTCATAGTTGCAGTACTTTCAGCGTCTGAAGCACTCATAACTGAAACGATACTTGAAATTAATGTGAAATTTCGATTTTCAAGAGTTACTGTCACAGTACGAGTCAATGAGCAGTTGAATAAAGTTGCAGCTATCAGAGTCGCGAGTCTCAAGAAAGCGATCTGATAGAAAGTTTTCATTCTGATTTCAGATTGTTCAGAAAATGACTTATCTTGAAAAAAAGTTGAGCTTTCGCTTTCTTTTGTGATGCATAGAGAACATCACTTCTTGAATGCGTATGAGAGCATTCTTGTATGAAGTCATATGATGTCATTCTTTCTTGATTTAACTCGAGCTCTCTAACTGCGCTTTTGAATGTGAATGTTCATAAATTCTCACTTGTATGAGTGCTGTGTCTTCTGCAATCATTCAATATCATCTCAGCTCTGTCTCTAGTAATCGATAAATCATTGTCATGTGCTCTCTCTTTGATCTCATACTTCA
>JAABUK010012210.1_pt1 | contig 10982 bp, 9 predicted proteins | sample 5559141 | NCBI WGS metagenome assembly JAABUK01 (sample SAMN10711869, study PRJNA513367) | rock metagenome | isolation source: Antarctica rocks | place: Antarctica: Victoria Land, Pudding Butte nord | collected 2016-01-03
ACTTATTATTACTATTATTAGGGTTAACTATTATTACTTTTAAATAATTTAATTTAATTTATAACTATAATCTATTACTTCAATTATTTTAAAATCTAGATTTCTAATAATCTTTTATAGTATCAAGAAAGTACCTAAATCTAAATTATAATAATAGTAAGGGAGTTATAATTAGGTTTAATTAAAGTTATACTCTTTATCTTTAATATTAATATTACCTCTAAGCTATTTATAATAATTATACGCTATATTATTATTATTATATAGTAATAGGTAAGAGTTTATAAAATAGAGAATAATATTCTTCTTTATTAGGGGCTAATATAAAATCCTCTAGGCTTAAAGCGCTAAGGTATACTTAAATTATAAGTTTAAATTAATATTAATTAATATTAATTATAATATATATAGTCGTAAGGTTTAATAGGGAGGATTAGAAGGTATTTCTTAAATAATAAATATCTTTAATCTTATAAATAGTAGAGGTTCCTTATTATAATACCTTACTATTAATAGTTAGTTCTTAGTACCTAAGTTTATTAAGTAGGTAATAAATTTCTACTATTAAAAAAAGGGGTAGCTAGTAGAGGAATAAGCGGGTTTCTCTAATATTCTATTATAAGGTTAGTTTAATAAGTTTAATAGGTATAGCCTTCCTAGCTAGTTCTATTCTATTAAAGCTACGCGTTTATTAGGCCCTTATAATATAAATATTAGATGTTACTAGCTTAAACTAACTACTAATAGAAGTTTAGAATAGTAGTATATATTACTAAGTTATATACCTTATTATTATAAATTATATAATTATTCTAAGATATATACTTGGAATTTAATAATAGGTAAGTAATAGTAATAGTAATAGGTAAATAATAGTAATAGTAATAGGTAAGTAATAGCGATAGTAATAAGTAAGATATATATAAAGGTATTATAAGTCGTCTAATAGCACGTTAGCAGCTAAAAACCTTATATTTTACTTATATAAAGACTAATGATGGTATATTTTAGCCTACAGCCTTATAGGGCTGCGCCCGTTCTAGGTGAACCCTTCTAGAGCGTACATCTCAGCACGAGCGAAATTCACCAGCCACACTTTCAAACATCAGTCATCGTGGCTTAGCCTTACCAGAACCTATCTCGCACTGAGTTAAAGCACCCAATTACTTTTATCTCCATACTTGGATGCCCAGAATGAGCATTATTGAAGTCGCTCACATCAAGTCGTCCAAAGGGATTTGATTGATCCTGAGAAGGGTTTGAGCTCGGAATTGAGCTTCGGCGAGTATGGCGGAGGAGGCCACGCTTGATGCCATGCTAGAGGGTTCTGTGCGCTCACGGTTGCTATCATTGGCTTGCAACACTCATCACGAGGCTTCCCTCTGGCGCCACGTTTGGGCGAAGTAGATTCATTAGTGAGTCCGGTCCTAGCCACGAACGCCCCCCTCCAGTTGAGGAGAGGCTGAGGCCTCACTCGTTTGCTTTATATTCTTGTCATTTTCGCTTTCTTCTCTTGCCAAACCTCTCTTTCGCTGGAAAAATTTCCACACTTTTTTATGTCCGAAGTCAAGTTGTCGATTGTGCCATGGCAATCGATTGCAGCGCCGTCCCGGCAAATGTCACATACGGCTGCAGCAATCCTTGGGGTCAAGGCTGTGTAAGTAGACTGGGATTCGACTTTCCGAGCCTCTGTACCTATCTTCAGCACATTCAAGCGGCATGCGCAACCGACACGCGGTTGTTTGGCGTTCAGTCCGGCGTGGCCACTACCTCCAATGCCTCCTTCACCAGAGCATCGTGCGTCGCCATAGCTGGGTCATCCTGGACATCGTATCCCGCCGAAGACATTTGGACTCGACTGACCACATGGAAATTCCCACTCTTCCAACTCATCGTATCATTACCTCGTCCGCCCTTGGGTATTGAGGTACAAATATTCGTGATCAATCATCTCCTTGGCGACCCCATTGATACCATCGACAATTTACTCCTCAAGCTGTCCAAATGCCAAGAAAACGCCCAATTCTGGAAGAATCTTCAAGAACAGCGCTGGAAACAACTTACCATGATTACGGATGCCTATATAGAGTGGGACCAGGGGCACACCGCACGAGATATCTTGTACACCTTTATCTTCCCAAGCTTTGCTCCATTCTAACGATGCTATAGGTCTGGCGAAAGGACGACTCAAGAGAACATTGCATTTCAAGATGCTAGCGACACTCTTGCAGCCGACCGCACGACCAATTTCCTTCCTATCGTGGTAGCTGAGATGCTATTCATCAGCACATTCATCATAGGGCTAGTCAGGACAGCGGCAACTGCAAATGCCATAGCTCCGGGCAGCGAGATCCCCATCAGGGCCGAAGCCCATACCATTGCCTTCACTGCCCAGTACCTTTGGATTGTACCAGCTGTGTTCCTCGGCTCCATAATAGGTGTTTCTCAGACAGAGGCGACGATTCCTCGCATACTGAAAAGGCTCCAGACAGATCTGGGTGATTCACCTCGAGCTAAGAAAATAGCCCAGCTCAACGGGGCATGCTTTACCGACGACAAGCAAAGCAGAGTTTTCTGGGGTGGTGTCTACTCTTGGCACCCGTGGAAGTGGCAGCGCAAGTATGAGGAACTCCCCACCATATCTATTGCCTATCTCAACAAGAAACTGGAGCGTCGGGACCATCAGCGTCCGGCACGTAGACGCCGGATCCAGCTCCGCACCGTTGCTGTTCTAATTGTGATCTCAGGAACCCTGGCAGGAGCAATAGTCTCAGGCTTTGTACCACCAGATGGCATCGGTTGCCGTCACATCGTGTTGTTTTGCATCTTGGCCGCCTGGCTACTAAGCGCATATCTCGACGTTCACCTGGATAGAATACCGCCAATACGCCGTAAATGCCTTTTCTGGTTGACTTTCGCAAAAGACGCCATAGTGACTTCTTTCACAATGGCATGTGTCGTCTCCACTCAAATGGGCATACTCAACCGTTGCTCTTGCTCGTCTTTGAACGGGAGGACGGGGATCATGTTGCCGCAAATGCCCGAGGTCGCCAGGATTCTCCGCTATCGCCTCGGTACCCTGTATCCTGCTGTGACAATCTCCTGCGTTGCCTTCGAATTGGTGGTTGTACCACTATTTGTCTGGTGGTGGTATGGCGACGCGCTGAGGGTCTATGTCCAATGCGATGATGGCACGTCGAATGCGGCTTGGTTTTGGATAGTGGTATCAAAATTCCAAAGCAGTAGACGACTCCTCCCAAAGGCGTTTTTCAAAAGGCCTTTGAGCGGAGAATACGAACATGTAGAACTTATCCCAATCCATGGAGTGGAAGCACCGAAGCCGGCAGCAGCAGTGGTAGCGGAACCGCATACGCAGCTAACGATTATGGGCGGCAAGACCGTAACAGAGAACTACCATAATAGATAGATTCGAATACCCCATTGGCCGATGGCGGGTTGATCATCTGATCCCACTGCAGCCCGTAGCGGCGATGATTCTCAGTTTGTTAGCGATGATGAGTCCTATTACGCCGCTAGAAGTCGGCAGGAACAGCACACCCGAGATAGCGAAGGTAGTACCTCTTCGTGCAACTTGGCTATGCCAAAGAAAAGAGAAAGGCCTACGTCCTAGCTGTGCTGCTCCTTCGAGTATGACAACGATTATCACATGAGTGCAGATGCTACGCCGTACTCGGACAGAAAAAGGAGCAGTGATGGTGGTTGTCCCGCAGCTCAGAACAGTCATACTTACAGCTGTCCGGCGAGGATATATCGCGCTGGCAAATGGTAGGCGCGGCAGCTGCAAAGTTCGCTTGTGGGCAGAGGCCATGAGGGGTATGCCAGGGCATCATATGAAATAGCGAAAAACGATTAATGAGCACTATGATCACGACAAATGAATGCGTTCCAGAAGGGAGTCTGAGCGGAGATAATTGCCTACGAATGGGGACAGATTTTTTTTAATAAAGGAGAACGTTTCACATGATATTTGATGACTGGGAATTTGAGACAAGGCCGAGAGCAATCTTCTAGATATCCACTTCTCCAATACACAATCCAAATACTGGCTGAGGACATGAAAGTTTCATAAGAAACATTCAGTCTCTTGTTGGTAACACAAACCGTACACAACAATCTCTCCTAGCGCTATTCACCCTCCGCCGCAACCACAGCCGCCACATGCACCACAAACGCCTCCACCGTAACCGCATTTCTGCCCAGGAAGATACAGCTGTCGTGAGATTTCCAGCCGCGCCAGGTGGAGGGGTTGGGGGAAGCGTTCCCAGACGGATGTTTCTAGGAAGTTCGGGCGGAGGAGGATTTTTTGGAGGGAGGAGCAGTAGTTTGGGAGGGGTACGGGACGGCGGAGGGGGGGGGAGGGGAGGGGGTTGGGTGAAGCAGTTTATGGTTATTGGGGAGGGGGATGGGTATGTTGATGTGTTGAGATTTGGGTTGAGGGGGATGTTGTTGATTTTCCCTGATATGAAGGCTAGCTCTAGGGCGTTCGAGAGATTACTGGTGGTCGATGACATAGAAATGTTGGGTTTTGCTGTAAAGGAATTGGCGACGCTGATATAGAGTAGGAAAAGTAAAGGCTTGACAATATACATATCGGTGACTTCAGGAGAAATCTGAGATAGAGGACTAGGGCAGCTTGATGCACGTCTGTTAGCTGGAAAGCGAACGTTTTATGACAGAGCTATTGTTATTTTGCGCATCGAGCTTCTTGCGAGCGGCAATCCGACGTCAGAGCCTGATAAGAACCTTTCACCAATTGACTACCTCTATTCTTTGAAATAATAGCTGAAGCCATCGAAGGACAGTCGGCCCCGCTGGTCTTATAGACCTCTTGTCTCTAGCTGAAAAGGAACGATCTCTCATTGGGTTGGGGATTGAACAATCTTTTTCTGCTATTCACATGGCTTGCTATCCTACCAGATGTGACAAACTTACTAAGCCCTTGCGAATGGGGTCATTGGCACTGAATGAGAGAAACATATGATTCCGATATATTAATGAATTGGAAGATTTCCAACCGTTGTAGGGAGACGGCTCCAAGACTTGGTCCACCCTTCACTCTCTATGAAAACATCTTCTTGATTCCTATTCAATCCGTTAATAATGTAGTCTTCCGAATTTTTCTAGGGTCTTATCCGTGGAGGCTACTCAGTGGAACAAAGTGTTGCAATCAAACTTTTGTGGCCCGAGGAAACCAAGATATGTGCAACAACAACTTGCTTGTGATTGTGTGATTGACTTATAGCTCTGCCACGCTCTATGCCATGACTGGACTCAAAACGCTTACCAATATGTAAAATCCGACAGAAAGCAGCGTGGCCAGGACTCCCTTCGACGCACTCCAGAGACTTGGGGTTCTGGACGCGTGTTATCGTGAGCATCCTCGAGCACAAAATCTATTGTCAGCTATTCCTATACTGCACACGAACGTGACTAGTGAGCCTTTCCACCTGACCGAGGAAGGCAATCTTCGCACCGATACTAACAGAGCAATTACCATTGATGCAGTAATCAAGGTGATAGCCGATCCGCCCAATTGTTCAATCGAGGACAAAATCTCACCTTCGCATAGGACGAGGGGTATTGGACGAAAATTGAAGTTGTGGAACCAAAAGATTGTGACGACGGCTCGGTAATTTTGCCATCATGGCTTCAGTAGTACTCAAACAAGTCGAAAGGTGGGAAGGTTTGGTAAAGACGCTCGATATGGTGTTTCTGGCCTCAGGCGCGGTTTCCAAATACTGTCACTGAAAATACAGAATATGGATTCTCGCGCTGGCAGGAACGACTGGCGTAATTAGCGATGATGTCTATCGAGAGTTTGAGGGGCCTTCGAATAGAAGCCCAGTCAACTTTGACTTATGTGGCTAGCAGTCGCGTTTGTGCTCTTTCCCTTTGTCACAAGCTTGTCCAATAATTATATAGCCTCGCCATGAGTTGGTATCCAGGCCTTCAAGATACAGGGAGAAAAAGAGGGTGACTGGAATAGAACCCAAGTCTCCAGCGCCATTGGATGGGATTATAGAACAATCGACACTTGCTTTGTCTGATTTGCCGTCATTTGGCTCTGTTCTTGTTCATTCTGAATAGTCGCTTTCACGTGGTCTCCCTCAAGTGTGGTCTGCCAGCCTTCTTTGTTTCCCTCCCCCGTACAAATAAATCGAGTTCTCCGAGACCTTGTCTGGCTCAAACCCTGAATATTTCACGGATGTCACATTCCCTGTAGCATAAGTCCAATTACACGAAGCTTTGCACCGTTGCACCACTCAATTGGTGATTCAGCCACGCAAAACATGGCATTCCCGTGGGCAGTCATGGCATCTCGTCTGCCTTGTGTGACAAGATAATTCCCACGCAACAGTAATGTAAGTAGCTGTTCGACTTGTCCTAAACAGAGGAGATGCTCACACTGATTTCCGTAGGGGTCCACCTCAACGCACGACTTTTAGTCCGAGACCAGCGGTGCCAATTCAATATTTCGCTCGGGCCTTGCATAATAAGAACTTCAGGATCAAGAAATTTGGTGCAAAGAGCCAAAAGATAGTGGCGGGGTCACCACTTCTTCATGTTAGGTATGAGCTGTCGCAGGATCGAAGCTACAAGAGTTTTCCAAAACAACCCGAGGAAGAGCCGTCGGACAAGAGTGGAACATGGAGCTACGAAGACATGAGTGGTGGTACTGGGCCTTTGTAATATCTTAGCCAAAAGCGCAATTGTTGGGTAGAAGGGGTAGTCTCAGAGAGGATTTTGTGGCCTTGTTTTTGAGGCGATACTTCGCTCGCCAATGATGGTTGCAATGAATCGCATCGAACGTTCGGATTCTCTAGTTCTTCACAAGACCGAGTTGATATCTAGTCTTTTCCCTCCTGCATGAAAGAAAGTTGATCAAATGCAAGACTTATGTAAGTCTAGACTTACTATGCGGAACAACTTGCTCCTCGGCCGCATGATATGGGGGTAAAATTCACAAGCCTCGTCTGGTCGCTCACCAGCTGGAAACCAATGTCACACCATGTATCATGGTACAGATGTTGCTGATTTCTTCTCCTCTTATCGCCAGCCCTTGCCATACATCGTTGGTGGTAAAGATCGCCGTCTGAAGAAATTCCAATCGTGCCACAACTCTCATCTCAGACGAGTGAGATCGCGTGTAATTTGCATTGAAGTTCATAACAACGGAGTGTCGAAGAGAACGAAAGCGAATTCTAATCAGAGGGTACTCAAGATCAATATGGCGAAACGGGATGTAGCCGCTGTTATGGATCCTGTAGAGCGACTGTAAGAATGCCAAGTGATGCCAAGCCTCACAGCCCTATGGAGCCGCAGCTCTGCTACAACTTGGATTGGAAGATCCATTCGCCCAACACTATCATTATATTGCTTAACATCTATTTGTCGTTATAGTTATGAGCTGTTCTGCGATCGACTATTGTTTTTAGCGTCGCAACCTGCCTGCTTTTGCTCACGCCCACTTCGGGTTATCTCTTCGTCTCTCCTGTCGGCATCTCACATCCTTGAAACCATAGGCTCGGGAAGCTACATGTGCTCTGCCCGACGTACGGCATGCCCAAGTCTACAATGGAACAACAAGGCCTTCTGCGACCCGAATCCTTCGACCTTGATGATCTCGAAGCTTCGGAAAGCCCAAAGCAGAATGGGCATTGCCAACGCCCGAGTGAAGATTGGTCGCGCCCGCGCAAGACATGGACGTCGTCCGCGCCTCCATGGGTGCGGCCAAGATACATCATCATTGCGCTCTGTATGCTGGCTGCGCTGTTGATCGTTGGTGTTGCAATGAATAGAGGGGCGGGATTTAAGATTCGTCGACCTGGTGGCTTCACACATCCTTCGCATACGCGGCCTCCCAGCGATAGTGGCGAAGGTGGGACAGTCAGAACGTGGGAGAAGCCGGAAGGGTTCAAGATAATAGGGTTGATCTTCTTTGGACGACCTTCTGTGGTGGCAATTCTGGACTGTTACCTCAAAAAGAATCTTGTCACGCAAGGAGGCTGGTTGGACGAAGTGCATTTTGTTGTCAATACGGACAAAGAAGAAGACATTGCGTATTTGGATGAGCTTATAGAGACCGAGGGCCTGTATCAGAAAATTGCCATATCGAGTTTGGGGTACAATGAGGTTTGGAAGGAAGGGGTGGAAAGCGAGAACATGTATATCAAGATCGATGATGATATTGTGAGTGCCACTCCTACTGAATCGGACAACGGCATTGCTTTGGCTGACAGACAATGCAACAGGTCTTTTTCAACGATGAAGCTATCCCTGACATTGTGTACACAAAACTTACCCACCCTCGCTCGCTCGACGTAGTCGCCAATCTTATCAATAGCCCTGAGACAGGATGGCTGCATTATCGCTTTGGGGCCATACACGCTTATCTTCCAGAACTGGAACCTCCACAGAATCCTAGTGCTGATTCGAAAGGCCCAACAGCATGGCGAGCATCAGCGCTACCTGAATGGAAAGGGGAGAATATGACTTTCCCTGTTGCTGGGATCAGAGCTGGTAAAGACGACGACGGAGGTGTCCTCGCACCCGATATGCCAGGAGCGCCACCGTTTCAAGGCCATCGATGGCTTCCCCTTCCTGGAGGCGCAAACAAAGACGAGGAACTGTGGAGGACGCCAATGGCGGAAACAAGCTATGATCCCAACGGACCGGATTGGGGAAGCTGGTCACTTGGCGCACAGGCACATTACTCGTTCTTGGAGAATCTGGAAAAGGGTAACCTAACATTGTATCACTATGGCCATGGCGTTGATGAGGAAAGAGAAGGAATTTGGAACATGGCATACGATCGCATGAACATTAATTTCATGGCAATCTGGGGGAAGGATGTTTTGGATAATCTGCCTTTCAGAACGCCGGATGATGAATTGGAATTGAGTGTTGGGATTAATACGGAGCTGAGGAGACGTATGTGTATCTCTTATTTCGTCCCTGCACCATATGTCATGTTGGAATGCCGTGCTAATGATGGTCATAATAGCTCTACTCGTCAATACCCACGCCATTGCCGCACACTTCAGCTTTAGATCTCAGCATGAGATGTACGATACCGATTTGCTGGACCGATATCGGGCTTATGCGAACGAAATGATTTGTACAACCGATAATCAGATCAAGATACCTTGATCGATCACCGGGATTCATTACCATTACAATTACGCATGAGTGTACTCATGTCACATGGCTATCTGGCGACGCAACTCTCGAGAAGCGTAGTCGAGGACGCGGCTCAGGCCCGGAGAAGCACCGCCAAACCAAGCTTATCGGCGTAGGTTTCGCAAAACCCCAAGAACACCAGCGCCACGACTCGTTGAATATATTTGCCCGGCAAGACGGCCATGACCTTCAGTCATCGGGGCTATGTTCGCAAGCCGAACCATACTTTATCTAGGTCCCCCTCGCAATCTTGGATAATAGTCGAGTCCGGAAGCAAACTCGGTATATTTTGTATTCTAGAAAGTCTGCCAAGCGTGTTGGAGATGATTCGGAATGAATATCATGTGTCTACACATGCTACCGCTATTACTGTATGAACAATGATAGGTACTTACGTACGCTACCGCCATTACTACTCTACGAAGCTCGCAACTAGTTCATCAAAAGTTAATGAATCATTTGCTCCAAAGGAATCGATGCGACAGTACTTGTTACTCCTTGTTGCCCAGCTCCGGACGCTGAATTTCGCGTCGTTATCCACCAAGCGATAGTTCTCCAGTGCCATCGTCGACCGATGTCCTTCAGCCAGCCTCTCTATATGCATTCCGAATCACCTTCGCTCTCACTGCACTCAGTCCCCAACTCATCATACTCATCTCCTCAAATCCTATCAGTCAACTCCAACTCTATCGCTTAAATCATCCCCCTGATTCTCCATGCACGTCCTACTCCCCGCCTCGATGTCTGCAACAACGCGAAGAATCGGGATCAGCATCTCCACTTCTTCTTGAGCGGAATGAGATGGTGCTATGATGTTTGTATTTTAGTGCATGGTATGGAGGAGAGATGAATGAATTTGGAGAATTGTTTATGAGTGTAAATTGTATGTGAGTATTGAGAATACGAGGGCTGTGTTGATGGATGGGAGGATAGCCATAGGATTTTCTAAGGATAACGTAGATGACGGGCTTTCAAGAATAATAGTCTTTTGAGAATACTAAGTAATTTATTTACTAAGGCTTAATAAGAAGGTCTAATTAATCTATCCTAATAATTAAGTATAGACCCTAAAGTCTTTAAAATACTAAATCTTAAATTATAAATATTTTTAAAAGTATTTACTTTATTATTATTTATAAGTTACCTAAGATATATATATAATATCTATTATTATAACCTTTACTCCTAGCTTAATAATATATAAGAAGCGCCTTAAAGTCCTAGCCCTTAAGTATTATATAATATAAGTCCTAGAGTTATAAAGAGCTAATCTAAATCTTAAAAAATCTCTTAAGAAATATATAGATATATATAATATACCTACCTCCTTACTCTACTATTATACTAAAGGATATTAGATATTTATATAAAGATAAGAAGAAGCGTAGCTATTTAATCCTTTAAAAGAATAAGCTCTAATAGACTAATATATATAACTTATTAAGTAGGGATACCTACTAATAATTAAGAGTCTTAAGATTATAGGATTAGGCCTCTTATAAAAGAAGAAAGATAATAAGGCCTTATAAATAGGTAAGTATTAAATTAAATAATTTATTAAATAATATCCTTAATTAGAAATTAAATATAATTAGGCGTTAAATAATAATTACGCTAGAGGTATATATCTTAAGTAAATAAGATAGTAGTTTAATCTCCTTTAAAAGGTTATTAATAAATATATAATTTAAGTTAAAAATATCTATAATTTTAATAAAAAAGGAGTATTAATAGGTATAACTATTCTTATAAAAATTATATATAAAATTAATAATAAGATA
>JAABUK010012211.1_pt1 | contig 10981 bp, 12 predicted proteins | sample 5559141 | NCBI WGS metagenome assembly JAABUK01 (sample SAMN10711869, study PRJNA513367) | rock metagenome | isolation source: Antarctica rocks | place: Antarctica: Victoria Land, Pudding Butte nord | collected 2016-01-03
TGTGTGAGCATGGTCAGCTCACATGCTGGATGTACTAATCTCTTCATGTTGCTTCATAGACAGCATTGCTTAAAGGCTGGCCACGTTGTGCGACAGGTAGCTCCTGGAGATGCACAGCAGGTGTGGGACGGGCAACCAGATAATCGTGTCCACAGGACTCTATGTCCCCAGACAGCCTCCCTTTCCATTGCTGATGTGGTCACAACAGCACCCGGGCCAAGGCACACCAAGATCATGTGTGTCTTGGACCCTGCAGCTTTCACCCTGAGCACTGGTTCCCGGCATAAGCCCAAGCGGCCTGAAGGCCTGCTTGCACGCCTTAGCATGGGTAGCCCAGCAAACCCCCCCAGTAAAGGCACTGGGACTCCCGTCAAGACATCACCCGTCAAGGTAAGTCACTGTTGCATTGTCACAACTGAAATGTGCAGTGTATGAAACCAAGCCAGGAGATAAACCAAAAAGCAACAAGGCCCACTCTGCACTCTGCTCATTTGAAGTGGATTGCCTGATCTGGTTTGGGATGCAATACTTGCATTCAAGTGCCCAGATACGGCAACATTGTTCATAGCTGAGCTGTCAAGTGTGTACAGCTCTGCTGATGGTACTTCACATGGCGTAAAGCTGCCTCGTGTGGCATGGCAGATGAAATCACAGCATTGAGGCAGATCATGATGACTGCTTTGATGGCATGAGCAGTTGCATCAAATTTCTCAGGCTCTACGTTGATTGCTGCCACCCAGTCTGTATGATTTCAAATGAGCATCTCTGAAGTGGCTTTGCCTGTTTGTGAAACGGCTCGGCCCTGCGTCATGCCAAAATGCTGGTGAAATCTTTCCGTATCTCTCTTGACAATGAGATACCCATCCAGCAGAACCTGCCTGCCTGCTTGCTTTGTGCAAAGCTTGGCTGACACCATTGACCTCCTGGAAGGACACACCTTCTGAAGCAGCAGTGCACAATGAGCAGTACGTCTGTCAATTTTCACACTTGCTTGGTGCAGGTGACTGCAGCAGTCAGTCCTGTGAGTGGTGCCATTGGGGCAGTACAGGCAGGGCAGCTTGGGGCAGGGCAGGGCGGTGAGCTTGTGCATGAGCTGACAGCCCTGATGGAGGCTGGCATGGACGTGGCCTGTTTTGACCTGTCTCAAGGCACCCTGGAGCAGCACCTGGACTTGGCTGACCACCTTGTTGAGGTATGTGGCATTCACTTGTGTGATCCTGAGACAGCACCCTTTCCTTCGTGCATCGACTTGAGACCATTGTGATTTGCTTATGGAATTGCTGGTGCAGCTGCTGGTCCTCACATTGTTGATGTAGGATGTTCTGATTACGCTGCGCATGCTATGCTTCTGAAATCTGCAGACTCAGCAGAGTCTGTCATGCTGATACTGTCAGCACCACATCCTTTCTGCACCAAACATGATTTTGTACTTCTGCATAGCCACATTTTATATTGAAGCCGTCTGACTGGCATCCTTACAACCAAGCCTGTGACAACATCTGGCTTGACTCCAGGCACTTCACCAGGCTCTGCAGATCCGTGCAATTTTGAAAACATGTTTCTGAACCTGCCTTTTAAGTAAAGTGTGGTACCTTTCAGGTTCAGCAGCATGCAAAGCAGTCTGGCAAGCAGATTGCGCGTGTTCTCAACTTAGCGGGCTCAGACGCTCACATTGTCAGTATCAACACAGCGTCTCAGTCAACAGAGCTGCAAGAAGGCCAGCTGCTCAGACTGATAGACAGCAGCAGCAAGGAAGGTGTAGGAGTCAGCAAGAGGGGGAGTGAGGACACCTCTCTCAGCAGCAGTCCTGTTGTTGTACACTGCACCAACATGGCTGCCATCATGCTTGAGTCTGGTCACAAGCTGGTGACAGATGATGGATCTGTGGAGTTTGAAGTAGTCATCAGGGACGCAGCCAAGCAGCAAATACAGGTCAGATCTCTCACAGCAGGGACGCTTGCAGCTGGTCAGCAGCTGCGTGATGCTGCAGCCACAGAGCAAGCAGGGGAATCAGAGCTGACAGCTGCTGATGCCAAGGCAGTCCAGCAGTTTGTCCACAGGCATTTTGTGGAGTATGTCGCTGCCCCCATCAGATCACTGGCAGATGCTGTGGCATTGAGGCAGGCACTGGATCAGGTAGAAGGGACTGCAATCCAAATTCTAGCAAGAATTGAAGATGTCAGGGCTCTGCCAGAACTGGACAAGCTGCTGCAACGAGTAGCTGGAGTGTACATCAGCAGAAGCAACTTGCCCAGTCAGCTGCTGCGGCAGGACCTACCACAGCTGCAGAAGCTTCTGATCAGCAGAGCCAAGCTTGCAGGGCGCATCTCAATCTGCTCAGCAGATTTGCTAGCCTCCTCACATGCTCAGGCCAAAGCTGCACCTGCAGAAGTGGCAGACATCACTAACGCTGTGTTGGACGGCTGTGACTGTGTTGCCCTCTCGGTGCAGCAAATGCAAATTCCACACGCCAGCACCAGACGTCTGCAAGCCAGCGATAGCAACAGCTCCTGGTGCACCACCGACGGTCTGGCAGACGACAAAGCCGACAGTGATGCCAAGGCCAGACAAAGCGGGACCTTCGCTCGACGAAGCAGCCTCAACGCTGCCATGGCGTCTTTGAGTTCTGTATTGCAGTGCGCGGAAGGAGCGCTGAATGCATCAGCTATGCTGTCTTATTTGAAAGAGCAGGCTGCAAAGCCTCTACCAGCGGTGTACACGGCAGCTATCTCGGCTGTTGGTACGGTACTTGATTGCCATGCGTGCCTCATTGTGACTCTCAGCCGTGGGTCACAACTGCCTCTGGCCATCGCCGTCGGCAGGCCGCCTGTTCCTCAGATGCTCATCACCGACAGCAAGGCCACAGCTCGCTTGTGCAGCCCGGCGTTCGGAATATTTGACTTGGTGGTCGATGACATGGATGACGTGACTGGGTTGGTAGCACAAGCACGCATCATTGCACAGGAGGCAGGGCTGTGGAACGGCCGTGATTCTGTTGTTGTCGTGCGGGAGGATGACGGTGGAGCTCCTCTAATTGCAATTCAGGGCTGAATCTGACTTCATCCGGCAGGCAGTAGCAATTTGAGGGTCTAAATTTCGCTCTTTTTAGTTGTTTGCCACATTTGCAGCAACCACAGAGCTGCTGCAAGATCTTAGCATGTATGACTATAGTTTAGCAGTGTCGCATTCGAGCTTGATCTTGCCCCAGTCGCTGCACAGTCATTGTGACACAGTTGCATTACTCAAGCTTGTTTGCGTCAATATGCAGGCAGTTGTTGAAAGTCAAGTATGGAAAGGTGACAACACTTAGCTCACAGCAATCTTTGCAAACATTAGACAGACTGATAATTACATGCGTTACGACAAGGCGTTTTCTGGCATCATTCATTTGACCTGAACAATTCATTATCTCATCAGTTTGCTGCTACCACTGCTGCCTGTGACAACTCAACTAGGTGATCACTGTCGGCTTGTCCCTGCCAGTGAACTCTTGAAGCTTGCTCACTTGCAGAGCAGTCTTGATGATTGGCCCCAGTGCCTCTTGGGCATCCAGCCCATGCTTGCTGGTGTCATCACTATATTGCTCAATGTACATCCTACATCAAACCCATGCGTGAAGATGAATCAAGTGGATATTGCTGCACACACATGCATTGATAAGGCTGCACAGACATCACAGGTGTCAAACACATGTCATTGATTTGTCAGTATCAGCCCGCATGCTAAATGCATGCACTTCTGAGTAAAAGCACAGTGCAAATCACTTCAGTATGCACGACATTTTGCAGCAGACAATCACAGTTTAGCAACTGCACATTGCATATAGACTCTACAGTTCAATCCCAACATTCCATTGTGGAGCATAATCTCACAAAGAACATCATCTGTACGTCCAGGCAACTGCTAGTAGCTCTATGCAGCAGAGGTACTACCAAAAGCACCTTGCCATTTTGGTATGGAGACCACATATGATGGTAATCTCACCTGACAGTAGCGCCAGCTGAGCCAGTGCCTGACAGGCGGAACACGATTCTGCTGCCATCGTCGAAGATAAAACGCACGCCCTGCTTCTTGGCCACACTGCCATCAATGGGATCAGTGTAGTCAAATTGGTCTGCCGTCTCCAGGGTGTACTCTCCCAGCTTGTCACCCTTCTTGCTCTTGGCAATCACCTCCTCCAGGTGCTCAACCATCTTGTTGGCACCCTCTGACTCCACTCCCTCGTAGTCATACCGGCTGCCATAGCAGCAAAGCTTGTCAAGGCCAGGACCAGACAGCCAAGCGAGGCAGCAGTTGCATGCAGGAGAGGCATAGAAGCCACAAGATTGAGACATGCAGCACGCTGATGCATTGCTAGTACATGCTGCAGCAACACAGTCTCTGGACCTAATCCTCATCAACAGCACAGGCTCCAAGGGTGTCCTGGCCTGAAAACAAAACCAGGTTTCTGCTGTAGCATCCTAGACCAGCATCTGCTGCTACATACCGGCAATAACAGCAAAGTGTGATGTCACTGTGAAGTGGATGAAGGGTAAACCTGAAGAAGTTACGGCCGTAGGTAGCCCAGTGCTCCTTAGCTACATCTTCAACAGTGAAGAGGCCAGCACCGTCCTTCTTGCCCTTGTTCTTCTTTGCTAGGATTGACAACCAGGCCAGGACCGCCCACAGACCGTCCTTTTCTCGCACATGGTCTGAGCCGGTTCCGAAGGACTCCTCACCACACACAGAGCACTTGCCTGAAGAAGCATACATTTGCTGGCACATCAGCCAGAAAACCTTCAGCATCATGGCCTCACGGCCTGCTTGAATTTACCCATTGCTGGCGTTTACATACTATGCATGCTTATCTTTGTGAATTTCCAAGACTCTGCTGTGCCTGTCTGCGGCATGCATGCACTTTGAAGGTGATTGTGGCTCCAAAAGTCTACCAGGAACCAAAAGTTAGGCTGACAGCAGCTTAAGCCACTGTGTCAATAAGATTGCAGGCAGACAGCGTCCGTGTCCAAAACATGATGCGCGACTTTACTTCAAGAACAGGAAATCATGTGCCGGCACCACACACGCCCAGATGGCAAGCTCAGCACGGCAAGCATTCTACCACTTGCCACATACAAGCTGTCATCAAGCAAGTCATATAGGCAAGGGCAAGGTGCAGACCTGCATCCATGAGGTTGCCAAAGAACTTCCAGCCAGTGGGCACTTCAAAGAATGTCAGGTTCTGCTTCTTAGCTACCCTGTCCAGTGCAGCACTGGTGGGCATGCTGCGTGCCACTCCCTACACAAGGACAAGACAAGTCTGATCAAGCATGCTCATGTTCAAGACCTGACCCACAGCTTGATGGCCAGGGGTATGTTGGATAGCATTACACAGACATACACTATGCTGCAAAATGCATGACCCTTGCGCTCGCATGGAAAGGCTACAAGAGATCAGCACTGCGTCTGGGTTTTCTCTGTGAAGCCAATAGCCATTTATTTCAGCTGGCGTTAGCTATGACTGCATGACGCTTGATACACCAAGCTCAATGCTGACAGCCTGTCTGCAAGGAATTGAGTGCAAAACTGACAGCACAACTGGGCAGCACATGCCTTGAGACCAGACTTGAAGTAGGGGATAGCATCTGCATTGGCTGCAATCATGGCCACAGAGTCGGAAGGGGTGATGAAGAACTTCTTGCCCAGAATCATGTTCCTGTCACCATCACCATCTGAAGCCGCACCAAAGTCTGGGCCATTGTCACCCCAGCAGATGTCCACAAGCTCCTTGGCGTAGGTCAGATTGGGGTCTGGGTGTCCACCCCCAAAGTCCTCCTTGGGCACCCCGTTCCTGCATGTCAGGAATTACTTTTTTAGCCCATTCACACAAGATCACAGTTGACAGATTACATAGAAAACTCAAGGATAGCACATTCAATACAGGGTCAACAAGTAAAAGGCAACACAAGTTCACCATCATGCAGACATAAAGTGCCGTGCACATGACAAGCAACACATAATGCTGCCTATCAGCAGTGCTGTGAGTTGGTGAAGTCAGCTGAAGGCAGCACGGTGTAGCGACCAGCTCAATGCTGCCTGCTAGAGCTGCTCATGTGGCGATGGTTTTGGGGCTTACATGACGACGTTTTTGTCAGCTCCGAGCTCGTTGACAAAGATGGGGGCAGCATAGGCTCCAGTGACAGCATTCATGGCGTCAAAGCAGAAGGAGAAGTCTTTGCGGCCCACAAACTCTTTCAGGGTGGGGAAGTCGAAGACCTCCTTCAGAGTGGCTAAGTAGTCTGTTACACTGTCAATCACCTCAACCTGCACCGGGTGTACCACCCTGTTAATGAAACACATTTGTGCTGCAGTCCAGACCCTGAGAGCAATGCTGTGCAGCTGGAAGTATAACAGCACAACATGCCAAAACACACATCCAGATGGTGATGAGGCAAAATGTAACTCAAATTTGCCCCATTGACTTGCCTACGTCAAACAGCTGAAAGCAGCACTCGTGAAGTGTCAGTCAGAGACAAGCAAGGCGATGGTGCTCTTCTGAGAAAGATGAAGGCCAGCTAGTACCTCAAAGCCGCCAAACTTGTTGTTGCCAATCTTGGCAAGGTCAATGTCTGGCAGGTCAGCTGTCTTCAGCTCCTTGATGCTTTGAGTGTACTTGTAGATGGCATCTGTGATGCGCTCAGGAGCAGGCTCACCGCTGCTGTAGTTGAACTTGATGCCCCAGTCCTCTTTGGGACCTCCTGGGTTGTGGCTGGCACTCATGATCAGCCCACCTGAAACAGCATGACATCCTGGAGCCAGCAGAAAGTTGGCCTACAATGGCGGCATAGACGACACCTGTGAGCCATAGTGATAGAACCTGGACTGATGGGTGCTTGGACAAGACAGCATGCAGGCTTGATTGCCCGGCAGAATCTTGACCTCGACGATACTGTTGTAAGGATATAGAGGATTCATACACTGCTTGAAGGTCACTGCAATTGATTTGGTTCAGCATGCTTGTATTTCGCGTGTATACAGCTGCTTGATACTTGGACACCATGGTGCATTGCATCTATCATGACAATTTTGACATAGTCTGCAGCAACTATTGGCAGACAGAGGCAATCTCACCATACAGTTTGCGGCGCCGGATGAGGGCTGACATTGCTGGGGTGGCCATGATGGCATTGTGCCCCACCAACACCTGAGCAACCAGGCAAATCAGGCATTAGCTACCTTTGGCAAGTGTGCATTTCGTACACAAGGCATACATTGCAACAGAAAGCGTGTTGAATAAGTCAGTGTTTGGCAGAATGCAGTGACACTGTAGAGCTTGCCTTCTTGACTCCATTGGCAGCTGCCATCTTGATGATGATCTGAGCAGCCTGCTTGTTAAAGTACCGGCCATCACCGCCAAGACCAATAGTCTTGCCCTTGACCTCATCACCCAATGAGTTGAACAGGGATTGGATCCTGTGACACAGCTTGCAGCATGTCCCGCATGTCCAAATCAGCTTATATATGGCAAAGGTGAACATTCCTTGGAATTCCAAACAGGATATGCACATCGAGATACCCAGCACTTGTGGGACCCAAGCTGTTGTGCAGGCTTCAGCAAGAGAGGACCAAGTTCTTACCAATTAGCAAGATAATTTTCACCAGTGAAAACATTTGTTTTCTTTCTCAAACCGCTGGTGCCGGTCTTTTGCCCGTCGATGGGTTTCGTGGAAGTGGTGTTGATTTTCAGATCCTGTGCTGAAAGCGGGTGGCCTTGGTACTGCTGACATGATCAGGATCCACAAGCAACAAAACTATATCGCACCTCAGCTTGAGCGGCTGCCATGTTGACTCCCAACTGCGCAGGACGGAAAGTTCTTGAGGCGGGCGGTCTCGACAACTGCAAAAACTTGGGTCTAGCGGTAGACCCGAGCTGAGAGGCTGGTGTGTTATGCCTGCAAATCACGACATTGCTATTGCTGTAGCGGTGGACCAATCTCAATGTATCAAAATCCGTTTCGGGTGCTTCTGGATCGAACTTCTGCAAGGCAATCAAGAGCCATCAGCTGAACGTGTGGCATACCTGGGCTGAGTGGGCGATCGATGTGCGTAGACGCTGCAATGGGTCAGCAAACTCTGCGACATGAGACTGCCAAACTCTCGGATACTATATGGCCAAAATAGAATTTGTTGTCGAAGAGTGCAAGCGAGATAATTCACGTCACTCAATGGAGACCACGACTTGAGTGCTGAAAGTTTGAGCCCAGAGGAGATGGTGAAGCTCTCGAGTACAGCTATAGCTATGCACCCCCTCGATGTTTTTAATACGTGAATTCATCCTGCACCCGTAAAGATTGAGGCAGATCGCTTGTCTACTCATGTACACTATGTTGTGACCTAAGGCCAGTCAAATGCGCCTGCTACAACTGAACAAGCGTCAGGCATCCAAATTGCAATCTGCGGTATTGATACTATAACAGCGCCTTGCCAAGCAATGAACACGATCACATATGTGCATAGAATTGAGCTGTTTGCTGAAAGGAGTACTGGTCAGTGGAAGAGCAAAATTATATATACCCTTCAGCACCAAAAAAAACCATTGTGCAAGCCTGCGCACCACCTGCAGGTGCAAGAAAGCACCATCATAAGGCGGGCTAGACATGGCCAACACAGGCTTCATGAATGCTAGTCTGGCGGTAAGGTGCTGGCAAGGTTCAAGGCAAGGCAACTCAAGGCAAGGCAGTACAGGAATCTTTGACAATGCTTCACCAATTGGGTATGCTTGCCCTGAAGCATTTCAGTTGACCGCGCCTCATATGTTGCAAAGCCTTCCTGTTTCAGCCAGAATGCAAAACTTCAGGTGGTTTTGTCCTGCCTCATAGATTCTCAATGTGCTGGCCATGCGTGGACATTACGCCAAAAGCAACATGCTTCTGCTGTCAGTGATGTCTGTCATCTCCGTCTGTTGCCTTTTGCAAATGTAGCAGCTGAAGCTGTCTGTTGCTGTTCCTGGAAGCCAGGTATGGGTGGTGTAAGTGTCCACATCTGACGACTTGCAGGGAAGGGTTCATAGTCGGGCTGCCTTGCAGCAGCTCTTAGTTCCTCAGGAAGTGCAGCAATTGCTGCTTCCCTCAGCTTGATCTTGATTGTCAGATCTCGTTGCCATTCCCTATGTGCAGACAACAAGCCATCTGTCCAACAAGGCACTGCAGCTCTGTGTGCCAGCAACGCAAAAAGAGCCTGGCTCGCCTGTGTTGTGCCATTTTTCTTCGACTGTACTCTTTGGATCTTACAGCAGCTTCAGCCTGCTGCTCTTCTGACAAAGTCAAGTCCCCCATGTTCTGGGGGGTCAATGCCAGCAAAAACTTCTGTGCTCTAGTATCGTTCGTTCCAGGATCTTTTGCTTTCTTAGCGCTTTTGCTTGGTGTAGACGCTGGCTTCGCTGCTCCTTTTGCAAAGGCAGCGTTCTGCAGCGAGATTAGCTGAGTGGCAGCTGCGATGGGAATGTGACTCAGGCTGAGCACTGTCTGAGGTCCCAGGGTACTGTGCGTGAAAGCTGCAAGCATGATGTTACAATGTTCGTCGTGAGTGCGAGTGTGTTCAGTCACATGCACGCTTGCATTTGTGCTATAGTTTCTGACGCAGAATGCGCAACGCCGGGCCCAACAGTGGAAGTCAACCAGGCTGCATCCCCGTAACAAGCTTCTACGGTACGGTGAAACATCTGATGAAAGCTTTAGCCCAGGCTTTAGCCGTGACTTGTTGTTGATTGTATTGTTGTTGAGCGCGCTGGGCTGTAACGCAATAAACGGACAAAGCTGTGAGTGATAGCTACTCGCGGCCACCCTGCCGCCATCATGACCGATCGTCACAGACCGGACCGAAACAGTCGATATGCGTACTCTGAAGCTCGTGTGGCAACAGTGCCGGACATTCCTGGATCTCTCTGGAGAGCTTTCGTCAATTATAGGCCGCATCGATACCCAAAAGTGACCGGGCTACTGCTGCTTTGGCTGTTTGGCCTATTCGCTGTCTTCCTGTCTCCTGCACCCGTCAAGATTACCCCTGAGAAGCTTGCTCGGCATGAACAGCTCGTCTTACAGGTCAGGCTTGAGACCGCGCAGCCAGCCGTGCGGCTTTGCAACAAACCCAACTTGTAACAAAATATGGTTTGAACAGGCGATGGGTGACCCAAAGGTTCGAGCAGTAGCGGAGCAGAGACTATGGGAAGCCACAATGTATACGGAAGATGCTAAGGTTGCTCCTTGACCTGCTGCCAACGTCTGCTTGGCTGACATTAGGCAAGGACTACGCTGCATGTATTTGACTGACCTTGTTGACAAAATCAAACAAGATTGGGCTTGTGCTCAGTTGAAGCCTTTTCATTTTCTGGTCTTGTCTACTTATGTGATTGCAGCCAACATGACAGGGTAGCCTGCAAGCCTCAATGTAGTGATCAGCACACAATCATCCTGCTGCAAGGAAAGACTGTTGCTGTGTATTGGTATCGTTTGCGGTCTTGCATTGTGATGTGCGCTTCAGGTTTGGTTTTGGAGATTCAGGTCGCCACACAGTGGCATTGTGAAGGAGCGGCTGGCAAAGCAATCAGAGGCACAAGCAGCTGTCACAAAGTTGAACAGGCAGAGAGCTGCCATCATGTCTGAAGCTAAATCACAGCTTGGACTGTGGTCAGATGCTGGCATTGAGGAATCTCGTCAATCATTTTGGTGAGCATTGTACAGCTGTTTCAGATCAGCTCCTAGTGCTGTTTACAGCCAGAATCATTGTACAACGTCCAAAAACGACTGCCTTTTTGAAGATGTGTTCAGTGTACATCACCATGTTGCTCTGTGTTGCCATATTTGATCAACACTGCATGATATTGAATGCCATCCATGCTGCACGGCAAATAGCACGCATAGCTGCCAAGGGTGTATATCTTGCAGGAAGTCTTTTGAGTCTGGGAAAGTGTTTGGGCGGCGGCAGACCCTCTGGGATGCTGTCATCA
>JAABUK010012213.1_pt1 | contig 10980 bp, 11 predicted proteins | sample 5559141 | NCBI WGS metagenome assembly JAABUK01 (sample SAMN10711869, study PRJNA513367) | rock metagenome | isolation source: Antarctica rocks | place: Antarctica: Victoria Land, Pudding Butte nord | collected 2016-01-03
ACATGTTTTGAGCCAGATGTCCATACCCACTCGTTTGGAGACTGCTGGCTCAAATTTTCAGAGGGTCCACTGAACCCGGAGGTACAGAATGCATATGGCCAGGATTGCAGCATATTGAAATGTTCCGTTGCTGATACTCACAAAGGTTGCATGTTGAGCGTCATGCTGCTAAGTGGCTGTACTGGAAATCTCAAAAACCCTCCTGCTGTGTGTGACCGACAACCTCAAATGATTTCTGATGCAACCCACTACGCGCTTATGAGTGCGTGACTGCACAAGCACAGTTATGCTTGTTGACTGACAGCAGAAGTCACGTCGGACAACCACGTTGGACAACCACGTCGGACAACCACGTTGGACAACCACAACGTCCAACTTGTGGCCATTGGCAGCCATCACATCTTGGGCATCTTGGCAACCACAGCCTGCTTGTTAACACACTATATTACCCTGAGACCAAACAATTCCAATCAATGCACATGTATTTGAATTTCCTGCTTCAGTACACAGCTGTTTTGCTGATACTGCTAATTTTTGTGTACTACAAACACAGCATTATGTAGTGGGTATGATGTATGCATATGGTGCAATGCTTTGCCTGTTGTGGCATATGTGCACAGCATTTCCTTCATACTTTATATTGCTCAAGGGATGCTAGCTGAATCACATAATTTTGCAATGCAGGTGAACATGAGAGGTGCGCTTTCAGATGACTACCGAATACGCCATCCAAATGCGCCAAAGACGGTACAGTGGCACTCAGGTTAGGATTCTTGCACCTGTGACAGTTGCTGCGGACTAGCATCTGCAGCTGTGTACAGGCTATGTTGCACATAAGACCTGCTCTGCCTTGCTTGCTAAATGCCAAGTTGGAGAGCTGATAGTCTGGCCTGATTGCAGGGGTGGTTCTGCCAGTAGGACTGAAACCGAGCAATGGAACTCACAGCCCCAGATTTTATTGGTAAAATACGGCTATGTTGGGTCCTTCATTGACATGCTGTGGTGTGTACATATATATGCAGGGGGTTACCTTAAGGTAGTTGCATGACTGTGCCATGTACATGCCATGTGTGACTGTGAGTACCTTACCTCAGCCATGCGGGTATGTTTGCATCAAAGTCGATGCTCGGTATTGATTATGGTATCTAGCTTTTACATGACAATAATGGCTTGTAAATGTCGAATCCTCAGTTGGAATTACGGTGTGACAAAGAAGAAGATCAATGGTTTGTTTGGCACCTTTTGCACTGGGGCATGTGTATACTGGTGCATGAGGCGTTGGCGCTGCCTGCCGCGTTGTGGCATGATAGCTTGCTGAGTTGGGTGTTTGTAAACAGAATGAGACTACCAGCTATCGTACTTACCTCAACAGGCAGCTTGTTAGCTGACACTACCTGCAGCACGTCTGAATCTGAGTAGGACGTAGCAGGTACGAGGCCTGTTTCTGTTGGCTTCAGCTTGGCAGTGCTGCAAGTTTTGCGAGCATCACTGGGCTGTTTGCTCACGCTAGGACGCTGACAGGGTGCTTCTGTCAGCTGCGTTCACGGTCGTCTGCGAGTTGCTGCAAGTGACAACTTTGCAGTTAACTAAGGCAGTGTTGAGTTGCAAACTGATACATGCGCGTTGCTCTTTTCATCCAGCATATCAGAAAGCACGAATTGCTGAGTGGACCAATGTCTGTTGTCGAAAGCTCGTTGTAGCACTTTGCACATAAGTGGCGGGCCCTTAAAGACACAGCTGTGTGTGTCCGTAGGTTTTATTTTGAGCCAGACATTGTCCCTGAGTGACATTGTAGACAGCGTACGAGTGGCGCGGTGTCTGCTTAGGCAGGATGAGTGCAGCAGAGCAAAGCTTGTCACTTGCAGAAGGCGATCAAACAGCACCAAATGCCTGGCACGAGTCAGGAAGCAGTCAAGCACCTGTGCTTTCTATCGCGTGCAATCGAGTTGCGCCTCAGGTTGGCTTCCAAGTCAATAGCATACGCGTTCTCAGCATATCGAGAGGCCCTTGAAGGCATCTAAGCTCCATGCTCGTGTTTCCATATCAAGCAAAAGTCACCCGTCCTTGTTCTCGACGCAGAAGCGCTTTCTGAATTCACTTGCGACTTCATGCGTATTATGCAGGACGGCGACCTTCCTGGTAGCGTTCCCACAGACTCTGTTGTACAGCCAGCTCTCTCAGTTCCACAGACTGAAGCCAGCTTGACACAAGCAGGAGGTATGCAGCTGTGCGAGATGGTGTGCTGATTGGTCATGAGCTATGTTTTCACTGCACAGAAGCGAGTCCAGAATCTGTGCAGGCAATCAGCCCCCAAAGGTCATAGAGCCTGTGAAGCGCCCTCAAAGAGCCAGCGCACTGGCCGCAACCAAGAGAGTGACCGATTTTGCTGCTCAGCAGGCACAGAGCAATGAGGTACGGTGTTTGTGCTGGCGCTGAGGATGTCTCCAAGCAAATGTTGACTATGACCTTTTCTGTTAACGTGATTTACAGTTGCTTACCCAGCCTGATGGGCTTGCAGGAAGCTAATGACAGTAGCGGTTCTGAGAGCTCTGACCAGAGTGGCATGAAGGCAGAGGATGCACATACAGACTCTTCTGATGAAAGTATGCCTGACCAGGATGCACAGGATGGCGAATCTGATTCTCATGAGGTTGGCCCCACTTGCCCTTGCCTTTGCATGCATGCAAGAACATCACAGCCCACAAGCATCAGTCACCCAGGCAGGTTCAGTGGTGAGCACACTGTATTGTCGTGCATGTACATCCTCTTACTCATGCTTGCCTTTGTTCTGCAGGCTACTCCCAAATCAGATGCAACTGCTGTAGACCACCTGGGTGCTTCAATCTCCAATGCGGACAAGGGCAAGGGTGAGCAATCACAGTCAGAGACAAGCTCAGGTAGCATCAAGCAGGAGCAGCAGGCAGACACAGCAGACCAAGCATATGTCGCTACAGTACCTGCAAAGCCTGCAGCAGCAGCACCTGCTGCAGCAGCTCCAACTATCACAGCAGCAGAAGCTGCAAAAACGCGCCATACTCGTGCCCGTAAGCCAGCAGTGGCACAGGCCATAGCAGATGCTGAGCCAGAGCCGCCAGCAAGGCGACGCACCAGCATTTTGAAAGAGCGCCAGCGAGAACGCGCTCAATCAGAACAGACTGACGAGGATTTTGTACTGAGCAGCAGCCGCGGCAAGCCTAAAGGCAAAGGCAAGGGGGCGGGCAGCAAGGCTGGCAAAGGCAAACAAGCTGCTGCAGCTGCAGCCTCAGACAGGACAAAGACTGCAAAGGCGTCCTTGCCCCCTGTCATGGAGGAAAGCCCAGAGCCCCCAGAGGAGATGGACATCCTGCTTGGTTGCACCAAGTGCAGATACCTCAAAGGAGGTTGTGGGGCATGTAGGGACAAGCCTAGCATGGAGCGGCCCACCAGTCTAAGGTGGAAGCCAGATGCATCAAGGCAGCAGAAGGTATGCTTGTCACAACAAAAGGGTCCCTGCTGTCCAGGGTTGCATTGGCTCTTGCACATTCATATCTGTTTTTTGAGGATGCTTCTGCAGTTTGCTGTTGTGTAGGACTTAGCTATGCAGCAAGTAATGCAAATGTTTGTCTCAGCACTCTGTTGCAGAAACCTGGATTGCATCTTGTGTATGTATGGCATGCCTTTGAAGCTTTATTCGAGCTGGATAGACAGTCCTGTTTAGCATTTAGCATTGTGCTTTGACAAATAGCCTGTGCTGGCTCTCAATGCCCTTTTTGAGTGCTGCAGGGCATTCCTGTAGCTCCCACGTTTCACCCGACATCAGAGGAGTTTCGGGATCCGCTGGCATACATTGAGAAGATCAAGCCTGAAGGCGAAAAGTGAGTTTTGTTTAAGTCTGACGCCCACCTCTGTCTGTTTGACTTACATCATGCCTAATCAGATCTGTGTTCATGTGGTGCCAACATGCCTGGAGGCATTCATTGGCTGCTTGTAGTGTCTGCCATACACTGATCCATGTGCTGAAAGGCAGCAACATCTGCTCAACATTTGTAGCATAGGTTGATCTTTGGGGGTATATTACTGGATGGTGATGCAATGTCACTGCATGCTGGCTACAACATCCATTTGTGAGTGCAGAGCTGGCATCTGCTGCATTGTGCCGCCGCCAGGCTGGGCCCCACCTTTTGCCTTGGAGAAAGGCACCAATGGCATGAGTGCAGAGAGCTTCCGCTTCCTCATCCGCCGCCAGCTGACCAGTCACCTCTGCATGCGCCTTCCCAACACCTCTCGCAGGCGCAAGGCTGCAGCTTCTGGCAGGTCAGTGCTTCTCTGTGCTGTGCCTTGCACATGTGGCTTACAGATGTGCAGTGCGCCTGCTGTGTTTAATGCAGACTTGCTTGCAGAGCTGCTTGCTGTCAAGTGCACAACCTGCTGACTTTTGGGGGAGTATGCAACAAGGGCACGGGTCATCATGCAAGCATGTTGTGCAATCAAGCATATCAATGTTGTTGACCCTGCCATTGGGCAGGAGATGTTGTTATGCCTGAACGCCTGCCTTGACAGTATCAATTTGTGATGCCCCTGGCAATGCACAAGCTGGGCATGGAAGATGTCTCAGTCTGCACTACATCTGAAATAAACCAGTTCTGAGTCCCAGTAAGAGTCCTGTGCTTTCACTGTAGCGTTGCATGTCACAAGGTGTATTTTCATTTGTGCAGGTATGGGGCCGGCAAGGTGTCATCTGGTGCCAATGTTGATGGCGCACCTGCACCAGAAGAGTTTGAGGAGAACGGCAAGGAGGAGGAAGTTGGGGAGTTTGGCTTTCACACCCTGGTAAGGCTTCTCGTGTTGTTCTCAAAGCAGCAGCTTGCTAATGCAGGCGTTTGCGGCAAACACAGGAATCATGTGTGTGGCCCCTGATTCTCAGCTTTGCTGTCAGCTGCCTGCCATTTCAAAGCCGCAAGTGCTAGCAACACTGCAGTAGATGTTAAGCAACAGTCAGGCGTTGCTTTGTGTCACAACTCTTCCTCGGTGACTCATTTGTACACCAGCTTCTCATCATGGGTACACTTGCAGGACCGTACTCACACCTTGAAGTCCTTTGCATCATCAGCAGACTGGATCAAGTCTCTGCATTTTGGAGACCCTAAGCCAACAGCAGACCCAAGTGCTGCTGTGGAGCGAGTGTCCAAGCGTCGCAAGCTTGGCAGCTACACTGGTCCTGAGCCCACCATCGAGGAGATAGAGGGCGAGTTTTGGCGCGTCATTGAGGCACCGGATGATGTGAGCATCTGCCTCTCCTGCCTTTGTTGCCTATGAATCTTCCAAAAGATTGTACAACCTTGCATCTGGGTTGTGGGTTGGATGACTGTTGACTACTGCTGCCCAGTCAATCTTGTAAAGGTGCAAGAGACTCATGGTACAAGTTCTTTGGCATGACAGGTGGTGGAGAGTTACTACGGGCAAGACTTGGATTCTGGGCACCATGGCTCTGGCTTCCCACTGCCACCCTTCAGGCAGAGGCTGCTGGAGGAGCACTTGCAGAAGCAGGCTGTCTCCCGCAGTAAGCCAGCTGGCAAGACAGACTCTGACACTGGTGAAGACAACAGCAAGAGGACATATACCAAGGAGGAGACAGTTTACAGCGAACATGCTTGGAACATCAACAACCTTCCCCGGTGCAAGGTAACTGACATGAATATCCAGATGATCACCACAGTTGTGTAATGCGACTGCATACTCATGGGCAACAGTGTGTCCTTGTACTTGTCATGTCTGTTCTTGTACATTGAATTGCCAAATTTGAACACACTCAAATTTCTGTGATTGGCACCTGAATGTCTGTGACAGATCTGAATACAGTCTTCCTCTACAATTAGCACCTGAATGTCTGTGACTGCTGCTGCTGCAGGGGTCTGTGCTGCGCTACTACATAGGAGATGAGCTGATCACTGGTGTCATGGTGCCCTGGCTGTACGTGGGCAGCTGCATGTCAGCCTTCTGCTGGCACGTCGAGGATCATGCTCTCTGCTCCATCAACTATCTCCATATGGGTGCCCCTAAGGTACTTGCAATTTGCTGCCAAGTTTGTTGATAATGTGACTCGGTTCAAGATCCATTCACGGCCTGACATCCCTGCCAGCCTAAATACCCAAGGCTCACATGCTACTCAGCTTTGCTGTATCACATCTGCAGTCCTATCAGCAGTACCTGGGTTGGTTGTGTTTTTCCTGCCACTGTGCATGGTCCTCTTTTGCATTCCTCTTCAGCTCAGTCTATGACTTGATGCTGGCAGGTGTGGTATGGAGTGCCTGCAAATGCTTCCTCTGCACTGGAGGAGGCCATGAAGGATGCTCTGCCTGACCTATTTGAGGCTGCACCTGATCTCATGTACTCCCTGGTCACCATGGTGTCACCCATGAATCTGCAGGTACACATCCTGGCAGTAAATTGTGCTCCTGCTTCCCTGCTGCGTCAGTACTATAAATGTCTGTACTTGAAAATACTGGCGGCAAGTCGCACTTTCTGTCATTCTGCACAAGGTATTGCGCGCCATGACATATGTCTGTCTTAAGCATTATTATTAGTTTTATTATTATCGTCATCTTTATTTTTATTATTGTTGTTACTATTATTATTATTGTTATTATTTATGACATATGTCTGCAGCTGTTCAAGTGCATGATAGCATCTCACTGCAAGTATGTTGCCCTACAGGCACGCGGGGTCCCAGTGCACAGGCTGGTGCACCAAGAGGGATCTTTCGTGATCACCTTCCCAAATGCCTACCACTCTGGCTTCAACACAGGCTTCAACTGTGCTGAAGCTGTCAACTTTGGCCCGCCAGACTGGCTGCCACATGGCACAGACATAGCTGAGAAATACAGGTGCATCCCTGACACTTGGAGTTGCCCGTGTTGTGTGCACGTGTGAAGTTTGTGTTACGCTTTGCTGCAGTTGAAGTCCAAGCCTGCAAGCTGCAGCAAGTGCATTTTTGTGGATGGCTGATAGCGTTGTGTGTCAAGCAAACATGTGGGCACTTTCCATAGAACCTGTAGCTCCAGGACACCATTGAAACATCTAGGGAGAGTCAGCAAGCTGCGTGATGTTCCTGATCTGATTTTGCTGTGTTAAATTGCAGGCGGGATGGCAAAGCAATCACCCTATCCCATGATGCTCTGCTGGTGGCTCTGGTCAGCACAGCAGAGGCTGTCAAGCAGGCTGCAGACAATAAGCAGCAGGCCGTGTCCATGGACATGTCCATTGCTGATGAGGGCAACACCGTCAGCCTATCCCTTAGCCCTACCAAAGCTGCTAATCCAGATGCTGCCCCTGAAGCTGGTGGTGAGCCCATCACGTCTGCCAAAGCAGCCTCCACCTCTCAGGCTGCAGCAGCAAAGCAAAAGGGGGACAAGCCGTATGCGCCCGGAACTGGCAAGCGCTCTGACCTCACCTTCCTTGACCCCATGAACAAGGCCGACTGCCCTCCCAAGGCTATTGCACTGGCGGCTGGGGAGCTGGTGCTGAGGATGAGAGAGGAGAAGAGGAGGCGTGAGGCTGGTGGCATTGCTGCTGAGCCCCCATTGCCTGGCAAGCGCATGTGCGGCGGCAGTCCAGGTGCAACTAAACACTGCCACTGACTGTTTGACACCCACAACACTGTCGATGGTTTCTGTGCACCACATGCCGTGATGCTGCTCGTATCTTTGCTGGTATGCGCGTCAAAATTAGTCATGGTCACAAGCGGATCTGGCCTGCTGTGCATTTTGGGCTGTTAACTTAAAATAACCCTGCTTTAGATGTGTCTATGTCTTGCAACTTGTGCTTCTTGTTGTCATCTGTAGCACTCTTGCTTGTAAACCGGCAGCTTGACGTCCCTTTTTTTTGCTGCAGGAGCTGTGGATGAGAATGGCATGTACACAGACACAGAGGACATTGACTGTCTCATCTGCAAGTGTGACATGTGGCTGTATGCTGTCGTGTCTCCATCCTGTCCTGGCAAGGCTGCCTGCACTGAGCATGCTCAGCAGCTTGGCTGCCCACGCAGTGAGCAAGTGCTGCTGTACAGGTGACCCCTGTTGCCCTCTCTTGCCTCTGCTGACCAGGCTCTGTGCCTGCGTAAGTGCAATGTTTGCATTGTAGCCTGTAAGTCAGTGTGTATCTCTCAAGACTGTGTACATTGCTCTGTTGCTGAACTATGCTTGCCTTGTTTGGCATTTTTGCTGAAAATGCTAAGTCCCAATGTGTGGTTTGTCGCCCGCAGGCACACTTTGGAGGAGCTTGAGCAGCTTGTGGAGACTGCTAAGCAGGCTGTGCCAAATGTTGACGCTGCTATTGCTGCAGCCATTGACCGCAAAGTCAACCCTGTGAGTCTCACCCCTATCTCAATTTGTTGCAGCTCTGCAGCTTGCTGTGGCAGCAAACAAGACTGATAAATGAGTGCAGACCTACAACTTCAGCAGTTGCATTTCTTCGTCTGCAGCACAGTTGCCTTGTCATTGCGTCTGGCCCTTGCTGATGTTGTTGCCTTGCATTCGTCACAATTGCGCTGTGCGTGAGTGATCTCTACAGCAATGTTCGACATATAGCAGCCCTGAGCACATCTCACTGCTTTTACACCCAGAAAATGGCATGTCAGCATTCATGAGCATGTTTTGTTGCACCTGCAGCCTGTTCCAGTGAAGATGACACCAGTGGGGCCAGTGAACCAGCACTTGCATGGCAGCCAGGCCAAGTCGGCCTCGCCTGCACCACTGGCTGCTCCAGCCAAGCGCACCAGAGGCAAGGACAAACACCCCAGAGGCCCCAGAAAGAAGTCCAAGCGCATCAGCAAAGATGGTGCCCAGAGAAGGGAGGCTGCAGCTGCCAGCAGCAGGGCCCCCAGGCCCCGCACCTCCCCCAACAAGAGGCATGCACGCAGGCCCTCTCAGACAGACGATGACGTGCCTCAGGTCATGAAGCGCCCTCAGAGGAAACGGAAAGCCCCTGTTTCTGCAGATGCATCCCCTGTCGCTGCTGCACCCACTGGCACTCATGCCATGACCTCCAGGAAACGCACAAAGCCACCCGTGGCTTCTGAACCCGTGGCTGAGCAAGACGACGCCTCTGTCGCTGGTGCGGATGCTGCTGCTGCTGACGCTGCTGCTGCAAAGCCTAAGAGGGTGTCTCGTCCTGCCAAGAAGGCCGTCAAGACAGGTCCTGAGCATGCAGTTGCTCAAGCTGTGCCTGCACACATTGCTGGACAGCAGCAGCCCCAGTCAGAGCACCAGCCGGCGGTGGTCCCTTACCACCAATCCAGTGCTGTTGCTGTTGCTCCTCATGCTGCTCTCACTGGCAACAGCGTGGCAGCTGCTGTGCCAGCGCATCTCACAGAGCAGAGCCAGGCCGCAAACAGTCAAGCTCAGAGCCAGTCTGGCCATCCGTCTGCTCTGCTGCTCCTGGCCCAGCAGCAGATGCAACAGCGGCTGCACCAACAGTCACAATCTCTCCCTGCTGCCTCACAGCAGCCAGACAGCAGTGCGTGGAGTGAAGCCCCAGGGGCATCTTCGAGCGGCCCCAGCAATGGTCAAGAGCTGCAGCCTCTGGGCACTGCAACTGCTCAGCAAGCCTTATTGGCTCAGCTCATTTCCCAGCAAGCAGCGCAGGGGCTCAACGCCTACGCTCTGGATGGGAGCATGCACCCCTTCTTTAGCCAAGGCCTGGCAGGTGCGTTCCTGAGACAGGCCATGCCTGCTCAGCAAATGGTGAGTCAGGAGCAGGCTCAGAGCTTTGAGCAGGCTCAGCAGCTCAACCCTCAGCTGCAGCAGAGCACAGATGCGGTGCTGCCACAGGCTGGCATGCTGAACCCTGATCAGGCCATCACTCCTGGCTCTGTTGAGCCTGTAGCTCCTCATGAGCAATATCCTGCTCTGGAGCAGAGCCACACTGTGTCACAGGCACAAGAGGCAATGCAACAGCAGCCTGTCATGCAGCAGGGCACAACAGCCCTGCAGGCTCCCTTGCAGTCTCAGCAGCAACAGGCTGCACTGCAGGATGCTGCTGCTGTCCCAGATGCTACGCCACAGGTGGGACATCACAGCACTGAGCTGCCCTTGTCTTAGACCGAGTGTCTGTGGTGTTGGTGTTACAAGCAATGTATCCTTGATCAATTGAACCACGGACACACATTATCAAGGATGCACTGACCTGCAGTGCCTGGTATCATGCCTGGATCATGGAGAGTCTGATACAATAGGCAGTCGTAACAAGCAATGTATGTCGGCACCAAGCTGGGTGTTTCAGATGTTCAGGCGACTATGTTTTCCTGCAGGTTCAAGCACCTTCTGCAGTGGACGTTGGCAATGGTCAGGAGCAAGCAAATCGCCTTGACTTACCATCATCAGATCCAAACGTTTTCCATCCAGATGATGTGTTGGAAGACGCTATGTTACGCACTTGATTTTGCTGAGCTTGTTGTTACATGTTCCCTGTACAGTCATTTTCTATTGTGCTGAGTCATTTGTGTAAAGTGCGCAATAATTTGTGTAGTCGGGACGAAACTTGTCAGGACCTCTGAACAACTCTGCACTCTATGTGGCCTTTGGCCTGTCCTTTTTGCGAAGTCGTTCATTGGATCCCCAGTGCTTGGCAGCTTATGTGTGAGGTGTCTGTAATACCAGACTGTATACCCCCTGTCCACATCAACCTGCTATAACCTCCGCACACTGTGTTCCATGGGAGGTCTTCGTAAATATGATGCATAATAAAGTTGTCCAGAGAGGCACATCTGCACTGCCCAAACGCATTGCCAAAGGCAGCAACCCCAGGGTCTTTTCCTCAGTCACAAATCCGAGGACAGCTTTCCAAACCGGCACTAGCAAAGCCGATGAAGTGAATCAGTGTTGAGATGCAGTGTGCAGTCGGCGGGCTTGCAGTAACAGGACCGTGTATTACATGATGTGTATACTGTGACAGCTCTCCTTAGTGTATCTAAACGCTGTGTGCAAGACACATATGTACAGAGTA
>JAABUK010012215.1_pt1 | contig 10978 bp, 8 predicted proteins | sample 5559141 | NCBI WGS metagenome assembly JAABUK01 (sample SAMN10711869, study PRJNA513367) | rock metagenome | isolation source: Antarctica rocks | place: Antarctica: Victoria Land, Pudding Butte nord | collected 2016-01-03
TCGTAACCCGAAAGCGAAAAATTCTTGACCGCCTTCGATTACTAGGCAGCCTGAAATGTAACTCGATACTGTTAATCCCGCTATAAAATAAGATTTATCTCTCTTGCGTGTTCTGTTCAAGTTTCGCTTTGCTTAACTTTTCGTGATCCATCACGACTTGTCTCACCAGATCGGCTCTTTGTTGTGCTTCGAGGGCTTTCTTCAAAAGCTGTTCGGCATTGTCGTTGAAGGCGTGCTCGCGCATATGTTGTGCCATGTAGCGCAGTAGCATGACGTCTTCTTCGATGGAACGGATCGCACTCCAGAGCGATTCGTCGATTTTTTTCGGTGACCTCCGCCAGCAGGCTATCCGCCGAATAAGCGTGGCCTGTGTGACAGCGAAAGCGTATGCGATTCGCTTCCTTCAATTGCAGAAGCACGCCGTGACATTCCGGGCAGGCGTAAGAAGATGGCTCGCCCATGTTTCTGATACCGACTCCGATAGCCTGATCCTCTTTGGCGATTTTGATTTCAATCTCCATCTCGTCCGACACTTTGGGCGCTCCTTCCTCTCCGGGCATTCCTTCCACATCTTCTGCCAGCGAGCCTGTCAAACGCACGAGCAGAGTCGCTATTTCTGCTAAAGGGAGGCAGTAATCTACCTTGACGTACCTTCGCGCGCTCGCGGGCATCGAAGGCGCAACCGCTTCTTCCGGGTCTTGCACGATGGCCGTGCCGCCGAGTTGCTTTACAGCCCAGAGTCCCGCCGTTCCGTCGTCCAATCCGCCCGTCAGGATGATGCCAACGACGCGCGCTCCGTAGGTTTGCGCCGCCGAACGAAAGAGCGGGTCAACCGCCGGGCGAAAGCGATTCTCCTTCGGCCCTTTGGTGACGCGAACAATTCCCGGCTCGATCAACAGGTGATGATCGGGCGGCGCGACGTAGATGCGCCCCGGTTGGATTTGCTCTTTGTCTGTGGCGTTTGTCGCGGGCAGCGATCCGGCGCGCGCGAGTATTTGATCGAGTATGCCCGGCGATTGCGGCGCGGTGTGCAGAACAACGAAGATCGAAGCTGCGAAGTCTTTCGGTAAGTCTCTGACGATCAGCCGTAAGGCTTCGATGCCTCCAGCAGAAGCCCCGATTACGATGATGTCTTTTTTCGGCAACGCTGTGTTCCTTGCTCTGTTCCTTGCGCTCTCTAGGGGACGCGCACGACATGAAGCGAAAAGTTTCAAAAGTCAGTGATGTGGAAAAGTTCGAAGTTTTTATAGCATATCGAGTGGCAAAAGCGTGCGCGAGAATGCGCAAGTTGATATACACGCGGCTGGCTTTGAGTTAAACTCTTGCTTTTAGACGGCCTGCCATTATAGTTCACGAAGCAAAATTAAAGACTGACAAAAGAGCGACGAGCATATCGTTGCGGTATCCGCACAAGGGAAATTTTGTAAACGGCAAGTCAATAACGGTAAGCCATTAAGGATTCTGTATGGAAGAAATTTCTGGCGGCAACAACGAAGTGAGCGGCGCAGACCCGGCCAAAGTGAAACCGGGCGATGATTTTCTGGTGGTCGGTTTGGGCGCGTCGGCGGGCGGCATCGTGGCGTTGAAGGAGTTTTTCGCTCATGTGCCCGCCGATAGCGGCATGGCTTATGTCGTTATCCTGCATCTGTCGCCGGAACACGAAAGCCATCTCGCGGAAGTGCTGCAAAGTGCCGCCGCGATTCCGATCACGCAGGTGACGGATCGCGTCCGCGTCGTGCCGAATCATGTTTATGTCATCCCGCCGAATCGAAGCCTTGCGATGGCTGACGGACATCTCGCGCTCTCTAAGGTCACACGCATAGAGGAGCGACGCGCGCCCGTTGACATCTTCTTCCGCACGCTCGCCCAGTCGCGCATGGCGCACGCCGTCTCCGTCATTCTTTCGGGAACGGGCGCGGACGGTTCGATGGGCATGAAGCGCGTGAAAGAGATGGGCGGCATCTGCATCGTGCAGGAGCCGAACGAAGCCGAGTACAGCGATATGCCGCGCCATTCGATAGCGACGGGACTCGTTGATTACGCGCTGCCGGTCGCAGAAATCCCGGCGAAGATCATCGCTTACAAAGAGCGTCTCAGTACGGTAAATATCCCCGTCGATTCGGAGGAGCGTGGGGAGACGGACGAAAGAGCTTTGCGCGACATCTTCACGCAGCTACGTGTGCGTACAGGGCACGACTTTTTCAACTATAAACGCGCGACCGTGCTGCGTCGTCTTGAGCGTCGCATCAGCGTTCACGAACTCGCGGACTTGACCGCTTACGCGCAGTTCATGCGCGAGCATTCGGAAGAATCTGTCGCGCTGCTGCGAGACTTGCTCATCAGCGTGACCAATTTCTTCCGCGACCGCGGAGCGTTCGAGGCGTTGGAGAGAAACATTATTCCAAAACTCTTCGAGGGCAAGGGAGCGAACGATCAGGTGCGCGTCTGGGTGGCGGGCTGCGCGACCGGCGAAGAAGCTTATTCGGTGGCGATGCTGCTCTGCGGGTATGCAGCGAATTTAATCAACGCGCCCAAAGTGCAGGTCTTTGCGACGGACATAGACGAACAGGCAATAGCCGCCGCGCGCGAAGGCTACTACACCTTGAACGACGCGGCGGACGTATCGCCCGAACAATTGCACCAATTCTTCATCAAAGAGCAGGACGGCTATCGCGTGCGCCGTGAATTACGGGAGACGGTGCTTTTCGCCAATCACAATCTGATTAAAGACCCGCCGTTTTCGCATCTCGATCTGGCGACGTGCCGCAATCTGCTCATCTATCTCAACCGCACGGCGCAGGAGCGCGTGATCGAAGTGTTTCACTTCGCTTTGAATCCCGGCGGTTATCTTTTCTTAGGCAACTCGGAATCAATCAACGGCGCGGGCGACCGCTATCTGACAATTGATAACGACCAGCACATCTTTCAAAGCCGCGCCGCCCTTGCGCGCACAGTGCTTCCCGTTGCCGATCTGCCGCTGACGACGATGCGCGCCGATTTGCGCCCGAAAGAAGAACGCGCACAGGAAGCACGTGCCGTCGAACGGATCTCCTACGCAGATATTCACCAACGACTGCTTGAGCAATATGCGCCGCCCTCCGTCATCGTCAACGAAGAGCACGAAGTCGTGCATCTCTCCGAGCGCGCCGGGCGTTATATGCAGATTTCCGGCGGCGAGCCTTCGCACAATCTACTCAACATCGTGCGCCCGGAATTGCGCCTTGAACTTCGCACCGCGCTGTATCAAGCCGTGCAAAAAAACACCAACGTCGAAGCGCGCGGGCTACAAGTGCGGATTGACGAACGTGTGCATCTCGTCAATTTGAAAGTGCGCCCCGTGCTTCGTGAAGATGATGAGAAACGCGGCTTCCTCCTTGTGCTGTTTGAAGAGACGCGCGAGGCGACGGAAGCGGAGCGCGCGCACGCCGATGATGCCATCAGCGTTGTTGCCGTAGAACCTGTGGCGCGCCAGCTTGAAGATGAACTCGTGCGCGCCAAAGCGCAGCTTCGCTCAACCGTCGAGCAGTACGAAGTGCAGCATGAAGAGTTGAAAGCCTCTAACGAAGAACTGCAAGCGATAAACGAAGAGTTGCGTTCGGCGGCGGAAGAATTGGAGACGAGCAAGGAAGAGTTGCAATCGGTCAACGAAGAACTGCTGACCGTTAATCAGGAATTGAAAGTTAAGATCGAAGAACTCAGCCAGTCAAACAACGATTTTCAAAATCTGATGAACTCGACGAAAATCGGCACGGTTTTCCTCGACCGTGCTTTGCGCGTCAAACTTTTCACGCCGTCCGCGCGCAACATCATTAACTTGCTGCCTTCGGATGTGGGGCGTCCGCTATCCGATATTACAAACCAGTTTCTTGAAAAAGACCTACTCAATGACATCGAGAGTGTTGTGCTCGAACGCCTTCAGATTGTCGAACGCGAAATCAAAACAAGCGACGAGCGTTGGTTCCTGCTGCGCGCCCTTCCCTATCGCACTTCGGAAGACCAGATCAGCGGCGTGGTGCTGACGTTTTTAGACATCACCGAACGCAGGCAGCGTGAAGAGGAAGTGAGCCGCCTCGCCCGCCGGTTAGAACAGCAGTCGCGCATTTTTAGCACGGCGCTCGCCTCCATCAGCGATTTCGTCTACATCTTCGACCGCGACGGGCGTTTCGTTTACTCAAACCAACCGCTGCTCGATTTGTTGGGCGTCACTGCGGAAGAGATCGCCGGGAAAAACTTTTTCGATTTGAATTACCCGGAAGATTTAGCCGCCCGACTGCAAAAACAGATTCAGAAAGTTTTCGACACCGGAGAAATTGTCAGGGACGACACGCCGTTCACGACCGCGGCGGGCAAACCCGGATTTTACGAATACATCTTCACGCCGGTTTTTGCGCCCGACGGAACGGTTGAATCCGTCGCCGGTTCGACGCGCGATGTAACGACACGAAAGCTGATCGAAAACAAACTGCGCGAAAGCCGCGAGCAATTGCAAAGGGCGACAAAAGCCGGGCGTATTTTCTCCTGGGAATTGGATTTGGAGACGCGGGAGTTTTCCTTTTCGGAAAATATGAAAGCGGTGCTGGGCTTTAATTTGCCCGCGCGGATTATTCAAAATCCGTTTGAAAGCAATATGCACCCGGAAGACGTGGAACTCGCCATGCAAAAAATACTGCGCGCCGTCGAGACAGGCGAGCCGCATGAAAATACCATGCGTTTCGTCAATCCGCAGACCGGCGAAATCATTTGGCTGCATTCACAGGGCGGAACAGTAACAACCGCCGAAGGGCGAAAGGTTTTCGCAGGCGTCGCGCAAAACATCACCGAGCGCAAACGGGCAGAAGCAGCCTTGCGCGAATCCGAAGAAAAATTCCGCCGCTTCGTCACCGTGACTTCGGACGTGGTTTATCAAATCAGCGCGGATTGGCGCGAGCTGCGCTCGCTCGACGGCAAGGAATTTATCCACTCGACCAATGAGGCGAACAAAGATTGGTTGGAAGAATACATTCCCGAAACCGACCGGCGGCTGGTGTCGGACGCATTTGAAAAAGCGATTCAAACAAAGAGCATTTACGAATTGGAACACCGCGTCAATCGTCTGGACGGCTTAATCGGCTGGGCATTTTCGCGCGCCATTCCCGTTTTGGACGAAGCGGGCGAAATCGTCGAATGGCTCGGCGCGGCGAGCGACGTAACAGAGCGCAAACGCGCCGAAGAACTGCTGCGCGAATCCGAAGAACGCCTGCGCCTGACGATGGAGAGCGTGACGGACTACGCTATCCTGACGATGGACACCGCCGGGCGCATCAAGAGTTGGAACGCTGGCGCAGAGCGCATCTTCGAGTATACGGAAGAAGAGGTCATTGGACAGTCCACCGAACTCATCTTCACGCCGGAAGACCGTGCGGCGGGCGCTCCCGAAGCAGAGATGAAGGGGGCGCGCGAAGACGGGCGGGCGGCGGATGAACGCTGGCACATACGCAAAAACGGCAGGCGCTTCTACATGAGCGGTGTGCTTTCGCCACTGTACGACGGCGACGACAACTTGACCGGCTACGCCAAGATCGCGCGCGATTTAACAGAGCAGCAACACGCCGAAGAAGCCCTGCGCCGGGCGCACGAGGATTTAGAACACAAGGTTGAAGAGCGGACGCTCGATCTGGCGAAAGCTAACGAGTCACTACGGGCGGAGAACGCCGAACGCCGACGAATCGAAAAAGCGCGGCTGCAACTGCTACGGCAACTCGTCCGCGTGCAGGACGATGAGCGTCGCCGCATCGCGCGCGACATACACGACCATCTAGGACAACAATCAACTGCGCTCCGGCTCAAGCTCGAAGTTCTGAAAGGGGCGTGCAAGAAATACAAAGAGTTGTGCGCGCCGATTTCGCAGGCGCAGGAGATTGCCGCGAGCCTCGATTCGGACGTTGATTTCCTTGCGTGGGAGTTGCGCCCCGCCGCGCTCGACGATGTCGGGCTGGCGGCAGCACTCGGCAACTTCGTCAAAGAGTGGTCAAAGCACTTCGGTATCCCGTCAGACTTTCACAGCACGGGCATGGACGCAGACCGCCCTTCGCCGGAGATTGAAACCAACCTCTACCGCATCGCGCAGGAGGCGCTCAATAACACCTGCAAACACGCGCAGGCGAGCCGCGTGGACGTGCTCCTTGAGCGACGCGATCACTCAATCGTGCTCATCATCGAAGATGACGGCGTCGGGTTCGATACTGAACAGACCATAACGGAGACGGACAGGGGGCTTGGACTACTCGGTATGCGCGAGCGTGCGGCGCTGATCGGCGGCACGCTCGAAATCGAAGCCTCCCCGAATCAAGGCACGACCGTCTACGCGCGCCTCCCCGTCACATTCCCGGAAGAAGGACTCGCGGAAGCATGAGCAAGCTGCGCATTCTCCTCGCCGAAGACCACCTGACCGTCCGCGAGGGACTGCGGATGATCGTCAACGCACAGACGGATATGGAAGTCATTGGCGAGGCGGGCGATGGCCTCTCGGCCATCGCCCAAGCGCAGGAGCTGCTGCCCGACATCGTCGTGATGGATGTTTCGATGCCCAAGTTGAACGGGCTGAAGGCGACGGAGAAACTAAAGCAGATCTGCCCGCAAATCAAAGTCCTGACCCTCACGCGCCATACGGATTCCGGCTATCTGCAACAGCTACTGCGCGCCGGTGCTTCCGGCTACGTGCTCAAGCAAAGCGCGCCCACCGAATTGCTTCATGCCATCCGCGCCGTCGCAACGGGCGGCAAATATCTAGACCCGTCGGTCGCGGGCAAGGTCATCGGAGAGTATGCCGGAGCGCGGTCGGCTGGCTTGCGAGGCGCCTCGCAAGCCAGCCGCGAGCTAAGTGAGCGCGAAGCGGAAGTCTTGCGCCTCATCGCATGGGGTTACAGCAACAAAGAAATCGCTGCCCGCATGGAAATCAGCGTCAAGACAGTCGAAGCACATAAAGCCAACGCGATGAAGCGGCTAGAGATGCGCAGCCGCATTGACATAGTGCGTTTTGCGCTTCTTCAAGGCTGGCTTCAAGACACGTAAAAAAATACTCTCACAGTCGATTCCCTTTTCACTTTCCAGCCTTTTCAATTCACAAAATCTCCTTAACCAGATAGGGAAAATCCCTATTTGCATTTCGCTGCCTCCTAATAGGCAGCGATTCTTCATTGTGGGATAGTCATACAGTCAACTTACAGAAAAACGGGCGGCGTGTTCAATCAGAGCTGAACTTCAATAATTGCATACGCTCTCGTTTGGATGTTTCCGGAGTTCAGCCGGAGAACTGAACCGTACAGGGGGAAGTAAGGGTGGGTTCCATAAAAGCCCACCCTTAACTATCGCACCTGATTTATTCCTTGCTAATTGAATCCCGCGCCGAATGGTTGTGTATCGTTCGCCGCCCATAGGTTTTTACAGGAGTCTCTCGATTATGGCTACCTTATCGCACCACTTAAATGGCCGAATGGACGCTCCTTTAGTGCGCCCTCAAGCGGCGAGGGTTAAGCCGCTCGTGCTGGTCGTGGAAGATCATGATGACACCATCTTTCTGCTCAAATATCTGCTGGAGATGCGGGGTTACCGTGTGGCAATTGCACAGGACGGCGAGACGGCTGTTCGTATGGCCGCGGAACAGCTTCCGGATCTCATTCTGATGGATACCAGCCTCCCGCGTCTTGACGGTCTGGCGGCGACGCGCCGGATACGCGAACTTGCACTGCTTCATGATGTGCCGATTGTCTTTCTTTCCGGCCACGCCGAAGCCTCGTTTCGCGCTAAGGCGCTCGAAACAGGCGGCAACGACTATCTCACCAAGCCGTTTGAGATTAGCCAATTGGAGCGGATTCTCGAAAGGCATCTCGGCACCGGCGGAGCGCACAAGGCAACGTAATTGCGAAAGGAAATTTTTATGATGAGCACCTCGCTTGCCGTTCCACAAAAACTGTTCGGCCTGTTTGAACTCGATTCGCAGGGAAACGTGCTTTATTCGAGAATGGAGCCGGACAGCAACGATAATAGCAGCGCGCCGGTTGTTGCCGGGCATAATTTCTTCGACGATGTCGCTCCGTTTGCGAACGCAACGGAGCTACGCTCGCGCATCGCACGCTTCACCAACAGCGCAGGGCCAGCCGACAACTTTAATTTCACCTGTCACCTTGAAAACGGCGCGTTGCCCGTGAAGGTTCTTCTGGCACGCATCAGCGAGCGCTCCGATGGCACGCACACGGAATCCATCCTTCTGCACATTAGAAAAGTCCAACCTTACACCGGATGAACTGCCGGATTTAATTCGACCCTGATTTTTGAAACGGAGACGGTAATAATGAATAGACTCGAGCGCAAGAATGACTTCACGCCAAACGTCGCGGAACTAAGCTACCGCACCGCAAATACGTTTGCCGGTGCTCATACGGCGGTGGCGCAGGAAAAGTCATCCGGCATCAATCGCGCGCATAATTTTATCAAGCCCGTCGCGTTCAACGGACTTCTCACAAACAAGCTGTTGATGGCATTGCCCGGCGAGGATTTCGCGCGCCTTCTGCCGCATCTCGAGCCTGTCTCCCTTTCTTGCGGTGAAGACCTTTACGGGGCAGGGGAAGATATATGGGACGTTTATTTCCCTGAAACCGCCGTGCTCTCTCACCTCTATATTTTGGAAGACGGCAGCACGACGGAAGCCGCCATGATCGGCAAGGAAGGCATGACGGGGCTTTCCGCAATCTTCGATTCTCCTGCGCCGACTCATTACACACAGGTCATTGTCTCCGGCACTGCCTTGAGAATGAGCGCAGACGTTCTGAAGCAGGAGTTCGCGCGCGGTGAAAGCGTGCAGCGCATCCTTCTCACTTACGCGAGCGCACGCATTTCTCATCTCTCACAACGCGCCGTTTGCAATGGCCGTCATACGGTGAGAGAGCGTTTATGCAGTTGGTTGCTGATGATTCGTGATCGCGTCGGGGACGATCAATTGCCGCTGACGCATGAGCGTATCGCTTACCAACTTGGCACGCGCCGCGCCGGAATTACGAGCGCGGTCACAGCTCTCAGGGACGAACAGATCATTAGCTGTAGTCGCGGCCAGATTCGTATCATAGACCGGCAGGGGTTGGAGATGGCCGCCTGTGAATGCTACCAAACACTTCATCGGCAGAATCTCGTGACGTTACAAGCCTAATTGATATAACCATGTCGGGCATGATTCAACCCTTAAACGCGAATTGGCTGCTCGCGGGCTTGCCGCGTGAGGAGTACGAACGACTTGCGCCTCACCTAAACACCGTTTCACTCAGCCTCGGCGAAATTCTTTTCAGGCCGGATGACCGCATTCACGATGTTCATTTCCCCACCACATCCGCTGTTTCGCTGCTCACAGACTTGGAAGACGGCACAGGCATGGAAGTCGGCCTTGTCGGGCGCGAAGGCATCGTCGGCATTTCCGCGATATTAGGTGGAAGTGAGACGAAGGTCGCCACCGTGCAGGCGTCAGGCATCAGCCACAAATTACAAGCCGTTAAACTTCACGAAGAGTTCAATCGAGGCGGAGCACTGCAACGCGCGCTCCTTCGCTATACGCACGCGCTGATGGCACAAATCTCGCAGACGGTTGTGTGCAATGCGCGCCATCATGTCGAGGGGCGGCTGGCGCGCTGGCTGCTCATGTTCCAAGACCGCGTCGGGGCGGACGAGTTCGAGTTAACTCATGAGTTTATGGCAAATATGCTTGGCGTGCGCCGCGCCAGCATTAGCGAAATAGCCGACAAACTACAGGAGATGGAACTGATTCATTATCATCACGGCCACTTTACGATTCTTGATCGTCAAGGGCTGGAAGAATTCACCTGCGAGTGCTACCCGGTGATTAAAGAAAAATTCGACAAGGAAAAACCGTAATTTCAAGAACTCCCCGAACGTCTTCCTGAAAAGAAAGAACACGGAGGAGAGAGAACAGATAAACGAACGAATCATCAAAATCGCCCATGTCGTGGGAGTCGGAATCTGGTAGTGGTTCAGTTTCAAATTACCGTGCCGATAAACACTTGCTCATAAATTCAAACTGAACCACTACTCTTTGCCCGCCGTGTTTTTGATTCCTTAAACAGATTATCCGCCTTTTCTATAGTAACACTCAAATTCTGTTTGCACTTCAGCACGGGTTTAAAGAGATCACCTTTCTTCGCCAGACGCGCGCCCATATTCTTGATGGAGAAATCCTGCGGCGTGATTTGCTTACGCTCTACTTCGCGCCACTCAAGCGGGGCAGAGACGGTCGCGCCATTACGCGGTCTGACAGAATAAGGGGCGACGACGGATTTGCCGCGCGCGTTCTGCATATGGTCAACGTAAATCTGCCTTTTCTTTCGCTTCTTCAAGGAACGCTCGACCGTTGCGATCTCAGGCCGCTCGTTCGCCACCAGCGTCGCCACCCGTTCGGCGAAAGCCGCCACCTCTTCATAGCTATGAACAGGCTTAAGAGGTACATAGACGTGCAGACCTCTCGAACCGGAAGTCTTCGGATAAGCTTTAAGGCCGATGCGCCCAAGCACGTCTTTCACTGTCAAAGCTAAGTCGCAGATCGTGCCGTAATCAATGCCTTCTCCGGGATCGAGGTCTAAGACGAGCCAGTCCGGGAGGTCGAGTTCGCTCGTGCGCGAGTTCCACGGATGGCGTTCAATTGCTCCGAGATTCGCCATGTAGAGCAACGTCGATAAGTTATCGCCGATAATATAATCAACTGTATGCCCGCCGCCTTCTTCAACTTCCAGTGAAGTGGTGCGGACATAGTCAGGCGTTTCGTTGACATCATGCTGATGAAAGAACTTGCCCTCAATTCCGTTCGGATAACGCTTCATGATGAGCGGCCGGTCTTTGAGGTACGGCAGAATGTATTTTGAGACATCATAGTTAGAAGTTACGCAGTTGAGAAGCATTGTGATAAAAAAGCGGAATGAATCCGCCGAAAGTAAGTGACGAA
>JAABUK010012219.1_pt1 | contig 10977 bp, 10 predicted proteins | sample 5559141 | NCBI WGS metagenome assembly JAABUK01 (sample SAMN10711869, study PRJNA513367) | rock metagenome | isolation source: Antarctica rocks | place: Antarctica: Victoria Land, Pudding Butte nord | collected 2016-01-03
CAGGGCGAGCCGGGGGGGACCCGGGCAATGGGGACTTGCGAACCTGGTCAGGGCGGGAACGCAGCAGCCATAAGCATCGTCTTCATGTGCCCGGGAGCACCTCCCCGGCTCACCCCGCCCCCTGCCTTCGTCCAGGCTCGACGGCGAGATCGGGATGGTCGACTTCCCGAAGGCCCGACGGAGCGCGCCTCGTGTCCCGACCTCGCGGGTCCAACCCCCTCACGCCCGAAACCGAGCCCTCCGGCTATACCGTCGTCGCCCGGCGGTATCGCCCCCAGCGGTTCGAGGACGTCGTCGGCCAGGACCACGTCGTCCAGGCCCTCCGCAATGCGATCCGGCTGAACCGCGTCACCCACGCCTACCTGTTCAGCGGGACCCGAGGCGTCGGCAAGACCTCGATCGCCCGGATTTTCGCGAAGTGCCTGAATTGCGTCCACGGGCCGACCGAAGAGCCGGACCAGACCTGCGACATCTGCCAATCGATCTCCGTCGGCCAGGACGTCGACGTCATCGAGATCGACGGGGCGAGCAATAACGGCGTCGAGCAGGTCCGCGAGCTGAGGCAGAACGCGGGGCTCCGGCCCAGTCGCGCCCGGTTCAAGATCTACTACATCGACGAGGTCCACATGCTCTCGACCGGGGCGTTCAACGCCCTGCTCAAGACGCTGGAGGAACCGCCTTCGCACGTCAAATTCTTCTTCGCGACAACCGAGCCGAACAAAATCCCCGTCACCGTCCTCTCGCGCTGCCAGCGCTACGACTTCGCCGGGATCACCCCCGACCAGATTACCGAGACGCTCGGGGAGATCTGCGAGCGGGAGAGCGTCCCGGCCGACCCCGAGGCGCTCGGCGTGATCGCCCGGCGCGCGGGCGGCTCGATGCGCGATGCCCAGTCCTTGCTCGAACAGCTCCTCTCCTTCGGCGGTGAGCGTTTGACGGTCGAGCTAGTCCAGCAGCAGCTCGGGATCGCCAGCGACGACCGGACGCTCGACCTCCTCGAAGCGTTGTCCCGCCGAGATGCCGCCGAGGCCCTCCGGCTGGTCGACGCCACAGCCTCGGCCGGGGTCCAGCCGACCGAGTTGCTCGCCGGGGCGCTGGAGTTCCTCCGCGACGTGATGGTCGTGAAGTACAACCCGGGCCTGGTGATGCTCGCCGCCAGCCCCCGCCAGAAGCCCCGGCTGGTCGAGATCGGGAATCGCTGGTCGGACGACACCTTGCTCGCCGCGCTCCAGGTCCTGGCCGAGGCCCGGGGGCGGCTCCGAGGTTCGCCCCACGGGCGGACCCTCGTGGAGATCGCCATCCTCCGCGTCGCCAGGCTCGACGACCTTGCGGAACTCGGCGAGATCGTGGGCCGCCTCGCCGCGCTCGAATCGGGCGCCCCCCCCGTCGGCCCCCTCGAAAAAAAAAAGCGGGTCGAGCCTGAACCCGCCCGCGAGCTAGCCAGGACCGCCGACCCCGAGCCAGCGAGAGGAGAGGTGCCCGAGGCCGAGCCCGAACCCGCAGCCACCACGGCCACGGAATGGGATCTCGCCGCGATCGCCTCGGCCTGGCCGAGCTGGGCCTCGTCGCTGCCGACCGAGCTCTCCACGAAGGTCCAGCATCTCCGGCCGACGGCGACCCTCGAGCCCGGAATTCTAGCCCTGGAACCGGCCGCCGGCTACAATTGGGTCGTCGATGCCTGCGAGCGTCCCGACCTCCGGGCGAAGATCGAGGCGGCCCTCCGGGCCTGGCTCGAACGGCCCGTCGGCTTCCGGCTCGTCCGCCCTATCGAGGCCCCCGCCCCGGCCCGCTCCCGGACGTCGGGTCCAGACGCAAAGGTCGACGGCCTGGAGGACGACCCGATCGTCAAGCTCCTGGTCGAGCGGTTCGAGGCTCGCCTCGTCCGGGTCGACCATGACGACGAGCCGTCCCCGACCGAGTCCTGAATGCCGGCCTTGGTCCCGTCCCCGACCCACCACCCCAGCCGAAGGAATCACCATGTTCAACAACCTGGGCAACCTGGCCGATGTGATGCGCAACGTCGGCAAGATCAAGGAGAGCGTGGAGAAAGCGACCGAGGCCCTCAGTCGGGTCGTGGTCGAGGGGACCTCGGGCGGCGGGTCGGTCTCCGCCCGGGTCAACGGCAAGATGGAGTTGCTCTCCGTCAAGATCGACCCGAAGCTCCTGGCCGACGGCGATGCCGAACTGCTCGAAGACCTGGTCCTCGCCGCCGTGAACCAGGGCCTCACCAAGGCCCGCGAGTCGGCCGCCTCGTCGATCAGCTCGCTCGCCGGCGGCCTGCCGATCCCCGGCCTCTCGGGGATGTTCGGGCCGGGCTCGGGGGGGGCCTGATCGATGGCAGCGACTGCCACTGCCGGGGCCCTCGACCGCCTGATCGACGCCTTCGGCAAGCTCCCCGGTCTCGGGGCGAAGTCGGCCGAGCGGCTCGCCTATCACCTCCTCAAGGCCCCCGTCGAGGAGGCCCTCGCCCTCGCCGAGGCGATCCGGGCGGTCAAGGAAAGCATCCGTTATTGCACCACCTGCTACCACCTGACCGAGGCCGACCAACCCCTCTGCGCCATCTGCCGCGACTCGAAGCGCGACCCGGGCCTCGTCTGCGTCGTGGAGCAGACTCGTGACCTCCTGGCCCTCGAAAAGTCCGGCAGCTTCGGCGGCGTCTACCACGTCCTGCTCGGCCGGCTCGCCCCGGCCCAGGGGGTCGGCCCCGAGCAATTGACCGTCGAGGCCCTGGAACGCCGGGTCACCGCCGGTGGGATTCGCGAACTGATCATGGCGACAAACCCCACCCTCGAAGGCGACGGCACGGCCCTGCTCGTCGCCAACCGCATGGAAGGCTCCGGCGTGGCGATCACTCGGCTCGCCCGGGGACTGGCCTCCGGCAGCGTCCTGGAATTCGCCAACAAGGAGATGCTCGCCGACGCCATCAACGGACGCCAACGATTCTGACTCAACCCCCTTGCCAGGGGCCTTCGTTCATGGCATAATATTTGCTAAGACCTCTACGCGAGCCGGAACGAAGGCGAGTCTCCGGCGATGTCGCCCAACGTCGGGGCCCGACGGTCTGGGATGATTCAGCGAGGTCGCGTCGCGGTCGACGTCACGGTCACGTTCCCCAGATCCTTCCCCAGTCGGCGGAAAAACGGCCCATGCGTCTCGACACATCCCAGCATCAGCGGATGGACATGCGGCTGCGAATGGCCCCCCGCATGATCCAGTCGATGGAGATCCTGCAACTGCCGCTGATGGCCTTGCAGGAGAGGATCGACCAGGAGCTGATCGAGAACCCGATCCTGGTGGACCTCCGCGATTCGACCCCGCCGACCGAGGCCGAAGGGGAGGGCGAAGGCGAGACCGAAGCGGCCCCCGTGACCGCCGAAGAGGCCCCGACGCCGGGCTTCGACGAGGGCGACGACTGGTCCGACTCCTACGGCGAGTCGCACCGCCTCAGCCGCGCGGCGCTGAGCGAAGAGGCCGACCGCAAGCACGACGCGATGCAGAACATGGCCTCGCGGCCCGAGTCGCTCCACGACGACCTCGCCCATCAGCTTGGTTACCTCGAATGCGACCCCGAGGTCCGTGCGCTGGCCGACTACCTGATCTATAACCTCGACGACAACGGTTTCCTCAACCTGGAACTCCGCGACCTCGTCCGCGACTATGGTGGCGACTGCACTTACGCCCAGGCGGAGGAGGCCCTCGGCCTCGTCCAAAAGCTCGACCCGCCCGGAATCGGCGCGCGGAACCTCCGCGAGTGCCTGCTCTTGCAGCTCACGCCGGATGTCCCTTCCCGCGAGGTTCTCCAGGTCCTCATCTCGCACCACCTCGACGACATCCAGCAGAACCGCCTGCCGGCGATCGAAAAGCGGACCGGGATCCCGATCGAGGAGATCAAGGAAGCGATCGAGCACCTCCGCCGCCTCAATCCCCGTCCCGGCTCGCGTTATGCCGCGACCAACTCGCAATACGTCATCCCCGACCTCGTCGTCGAGGCCAACGAGCAGGGCGAGTACGTCGTTCGGCTCGCCGACGACCACACGCCCCAACTGGCGATCTCCCGCCAATATCAGCGGATGCTCAAGAACAAGCAGTCCGACCCGGTCACCCGCGAATTCATCCAGAAGAAGATTCAGTCGGCCCGCTGGCTGATCGAGTCGATCGAGCAGCGTCGAAGCACCCTGCTCAAGGTGGCCCGGGCGATCATCGATCATCAGAAGAACTTCCTGGACAAAGGACCCGAGGCGATCGAACCCCTGAAGATGCAGGAGATTGCCGACCGGGTCGAGGTCCACGTCACTACCGTCAGCCGCGCCGTGGACGATAAGTGGGTCCAGACCCCCCGGGGGATCTTCGCCCTGAAGCGTTTCTTCGGCGGCGGGACGACGACGACCGGCGGTGAGGAAGTCGCCTGGGAGACGATCAAGCAGAAGTTGCTGGAAATCATCGGTAAGGAAGACAAACAGAATCCGCTCTCCGACGAGGAGATCGTCGAGGAGTTGGGCCGCTCCGGCTTCCCCGTTGCCCGGCGGACCGTGACCAAGTATCGCAAGGCCCTCCGCATCCCTTCGAGTCGCCAGCGCAAGCAGTTCTGAACGGCAACAGCGACAGGACGACGAAGGCCCGATCGGCTTTGCTAAGCCGGTCGGGCTTCTGCGTTTTCGCGGCTCGCAAAATCGAAACGTCAGGCCGAGTTGACCCGGCTGCTCGTCGTCATCGGGGCGACGACCGGGCGGGCCGGCTCGATCAACGGCGTCACGATCGGCTTGGCCTCGATCAATCGTTTCGAAGCGAGATCATATCCCAGGCTCCGGGAGATCTCCAGGATCGTATACGACTGGAACGGTCCGATCTCGCGAACCAGCTTCAGGATCGACGTCTCCAGCTCGTTGACCGTTTCTTGGGGCAGATTCGGCTCCGAATCGAGGGCATCGTCGGCGAGATAGTCGAGGGAGACGCCCACCGCCCTCGAGAGGGCGATCGCATTCTCCAGGCCCGGTAACGACTTCCCGTTCATGATCCGAGAGATTTCGGAGTCGCTGACCTCCGACTTCCGGGCCAGCCTCTGGCCGTTCAATCCGAGCTGGAGGATCTTCTGGCCGAGCTTCTCGCTGAAACGATTGCAATTCTTCCAGAGCTTCTTTTCCGCCATCGCGTTTCTCCGTGGTGACTCTCACCACTATACGACAACTCCGCCCGGCTGAACGCCGATTATCCTAAATCCGCAAATTTATCCCAGATCCTCAAGCCGATTTACGACCCGGTGCTGAGTACAACTTTCGTATTAGGGAGCCGCGAGGGATTATGATCAAAGCGGCCCTCTCGTGCAATTCCTCGCCCCTCGGATTATCCTGAGTGATCGATCGAGCCGACCGGATCGGCCTATCCGGTCGAGTTTTAGGTCGAATAGGCCTGGTGGGAGTTGATGGGATGGAGACCTTGAAGATCGCGAGAGTGCTCGGCGAGATGGGCACGCTCCTGGAAGTCCGGGGCGAGAACGCCTTCCGGTGCCGGGCCTATCACAATGCCGCCCAGGCCCTGAAGGGGCTCCCCTCGGACCTCTCGGAGATGATCGCCGACGGGAGCCTGGCCGAGGTCCCCGGGATTGGCGGGACGATGCTCGCCAAGATTACCCAGTTGGCGACGACCGGGCATCTCCCCTCGTTCGACGACCTGAAGAAGGAGACCCCGCCCGGCCTGATCGCCCTGCTCCGCGTGCCGGGACTCGGGCCGAAGAAGATCAAGGTGCTGCACGACGACCTGAAAGTTGAAAGCCTGGCCGACCTTCGAGCCGCCGCCGAGTCGGGCCGGATCGCGCCGATCAAGGGGTTCGGCCCCAAGACGGAGGCGAAGATCCTGGAGGGGGTCGACTTCCTCGAATCGGTCGGCGACCGGATCTTGCAGAGCACGGCCAGGCGGCTGATCGCGCCGATCCTCGAGGCCGTCGGCGCGATGCCCGGAGTCGAGAGGTTCGAGGCTTGCGGGAGTCTCCGAAGGCGGGCCGAGACGATCGGCGATCTCGACATCCTCTTCAGCGCCGAGGACCCCGTCCCGGTGCTCGACCGCTTCATCAAGCTCCCCGAAGTCGCCAAGGTTCTGGCCCACGGGCCGACCAAGGCCAGCGTCCGCCTCCTCGACGGCGTCCAGTGCGACCTTCGCGGAGTCGGCGACGACCAGTACCCCTTCGCCCTCCATTACTTCACCGGGTCGAAGTCCCACAACATCGCCATGAGGAAGCGTGCCATTGGACGGGGCCTGAAGCTCAGCGAATATGGCCTCGAAGGGCCCGAAGGGCCGGTCCCCTGCCGGACCGAGGCCGACCTCTTCCGGGCCCTTGGCCTGGCCGACATCCCCCCCGAGCTCCGCGAGGACCAGGGCGAGTTCGACCTCGCCGAGGCCGGGCCCCTGCCCCGACTCGTCGAGCGATCCGACCTGACCGGCACCTTCCACTGCCATACCGACTGGAGCGACGGCGGGGCCACCCTGATCGAGATGGCCGAGGCCGCCAGGGCCGCCGGGCTGGCCTATCTCGGGATCGCCGACCACTCGAAGTCGGCCGCCTACGCCGGGGGACTGACCACCGACCGGGTCCGCCGCCAGTGGGCGGAGATCGACGCCCTGAATGCCGCCTTCGGGGGGTCGTTCCGGCTGTTCAAGGGGACCGAGTGCGACATCCTCGCCGACGGCTCGCTCGACTTCCCCGACGAACTCCTGGCCGGCTTCGACTACGTCGTCGCCAGCGTCCATTCCGGTTTCGGGATGGACCGAGAGGCGATGACCGCCCGGATCGTCCGGGCGGTCCGCAACCCCTTCGTCACCATGCTCGGCCACCCGACCGGACGGCTCCTCCTGGCGAGGGACGGTTACGCGGTCGACCTCGACGCGGTGATCGAGGCGGCGGCCGAGTCCGGCACGATGATCGAGATCAACGCGAACCCACACCGGCTCGACCTTGACGCGGACCACGCCAGGAAGTGCAAGGCGGCCGGGATCACGATCCCGATCAACCCCGACGCCCACGCCACCGGCGGCCTCGCCGACCTCGAATATGGGATCGGCGTGGCGAGGCGGGCGGGCCTCGGGCCGGCCGACGTGTTCAACGCGGGCGACCCCTCCGACGTGGCCGAGGCCCTGGCCAGGCGACGCCCCGAAGCGGGCGGGAAGCCGAAACGAAAGGACGGCCGCTAGGGTCCCTTGCGGGGGTCCATGGCCGTCCTATAATGAATCGGTGAAGAAAGGTGGCGAGATCGGCTAGAACTCGTCAGGCCTCGCGGGCGGGCCTCGGCACCGCCCATCGAGGCCGAGGACGGACGGGCCTCCCGAGCCCGGGCCCCACCGATCGGCGGAGACTCGGCTCTCCCTCCCCTGTCTAAGGACCATCGACATGCCTTCCTCCAATCCCGTCGAGGCGAAGCCGAAGACCTTCAACGTCGAGGAGGCGAACAAGGCTCTGCCGCTGGTCAAGGCGATCGTCGGCGACATCGTCCGACAGTTTCAGGTCGTCAACGAATTGAAGCAGAGGCTCTCCCCGGTCCCCAAGGAGCGTCGGAGGCCGGCGAACGATCCCTATGCCGAGGAGACGGCGCAGAGTCGCGTCGAGCTCGACTCCGAGGAGGTCAAGCTCGCCAACTACATCGAGGAGTTGAGCAAGCTCGGCGTCGAGCTGAAGGGCCCCGACGGCCTCTGCGACTTCCCCAGCCTGCGCGACGGCCGCGAGGTCTGCCTCTGCTGGCGACTCGGCGAGCCCGCCGTCGCCCACTGGCACGAGAAGAACGCCGGCTTCGCCGGCCGACAGCCGCTCGACCGCCCCTCGCCCCGATCCGGCGGCCGTCAAGTCTTTTGACGCGCTCCCCGAAGCCGACGGATGCCGACGGCCCGCCCCGGAACACCCCGCCGCGGGCCTCGTTCGTCGACCCGGCCGTCTTTTTCGGCGACGGGGAGCCGCATGAGGTTGGATCCTCCCTTCCGGTGCGATAGACTCGGGGCCGACGCGGAGAGCAACCCTGGAAAGCAGGACCCCGGGCATGGCGAAGACGCGGGTGGTGACTATCGACGGCCCGGCCGGGGCGGGCAAGAGCACCGTCGCCCGGCAACTGGCCGAGCGGCTCGGCTGGCGACTGCTCGACACCGGGGCCATGTACCGCGCCGTGACCTTGGCCGCTTTGCGGAAGGGGATCGACCTCCTCAGCGATGAAGCTCTCGGGGAACTCGCCGAAGGCGTCGCCGTCCGCCTCCCACCCGGTGCCGTCCTGCTCGACGAGGAGGACGTGACCGAGGCGATTCGCGGCGTCGAGGTGACTCGGGCCACCCGCCACGCCGCCGACAGCCCTCGGGTCCGTCGAGTCCTCGTCTCCTGGCAGAGGGACTTCGCCTCGGTTGAAGGGGACGTGGTGACCGAGGGTCGTGACCAGGGGACGATCGTCTTCCCCGACGCCTTCCGCAAGTTCTACCTGACCGCCAGCGACGAGGAGCGAGCCCGCCGTCGCCACGCCGAGCTCGCCGCGAGAGGCGTTGCCCTCGCTCTCGACGCCGTCCTGAAGGACATGCTCGAACGCGACGCCCAGGATGCCTCCCGCGCCATCGCACCGATGAAGCCGGCCGAGGACGCGCGGATCATCGACAGCTCTGGCCTCGAATTCGAGCAGGTCGTCTCCCTGATCCGGGAACAAATCCTCGGACCGGTCGCCGCGACCCGGGCCCACCCCTTCCAGGACCGATGCTCGCGATGACCGACGACCCGACCCGGAGCCCGAGCACGTCCGCGATGCCGGGTCCCAGCAGCCCCCCGGTCGTCGCCCCAAAGCCGGCCACCGGCGGCGACCGTTCCTCCCTGGGATTCGCCTGGTATCGGGCCGTCCAGTGGTTCTTCAGCACGCTCATGGCCTCGACTTGCGGGCTCAGGGCCACTGGGAGGGTGAACGTCCCCGCCGAAGGCCCGGCGATGTTGGTCTCGAATCACCTGAGCCATCTGGACGTGCTGGTCCTGGGGATCTTGCTCGACCGCCCGCTCAACTACGTGGCACGCTCGACCCTCTTCTTCTTCCCGCTCGGTCCGTTCATCCGGTCCTGCGGAGCATTCCCGATCCAGCGTGATGGTATCGGCGCGCAAGGGCTGAAGGAGACCCTGCGGCGCCTCAAGGTGGGCGGGATCGTGGCCCTCTTTCCCGAGGGGACGAGGACGGTCGACGGCGAAGTCGGCGAGCTGAAGCCAGGAATCTCCCTGCTGGCGAAGAAGGCCCGAGTCCCGATCCTGCCGGTGGCCATCGCCGGGACCTTCGAGGCCTGGCCGAGGTCGCGCCCCTTCCCGACCTCCCATCCGATCCACGTCCACTTCGGCCGCCCCATCCCCGCCGAGGAAGCCCGGGCACTGGATATCGAGTCCCTCACCACCTTGATCCGCGAGCGAATCCTCGAAGCCCAGGCGGTCGCCCGAGGGGGACTCGCCAGGCTCGAAGAGGACATCGAGGCCTGAACTCGCTCGCCATCGAAAAGCCACCTTGGCCAATCTCGCCGATTCGGCTAGAGTCCCGCCGCCCGAGTCCCGGTTCGTGCCGACCCTCGGCGCTTCGCGGCCACCTCCGATTCGCACCCACGAGTCCGATCGATCGTCCGAAGGGGCGTCGGGCCACCTCGTCGCAGGTCCCGACCCTTCGCCCACCGGCCAGGCCGATTAGCAGAGGAGGATCGCCATGAGTCGAGCCCCGAGACTTCGCGGAGCCCTGTGGGTCGCCCTGATGGGCCCGACCTGCTCACTCGGCTGCATCCACAACCACTATTACGGCACCGTGCCCGGCGCCGTCGGCTGTCCGCCGGTCGGGACGACGGTGACGACCCAGCTCGGCTCCGTCTGCGACGTGCCGAGTGGCCTAGTCGTCGTCACGAACCCGATCAACCACGCCCCCGTGGTCAGCTCCACCGTGACACCCCCTACGAAGTCCACCCCGGCGACCGTCCTGATTCCCAACGGGTCTTCCCGAGTGGTCATCAATCAACCCGCCTACGGTCCGCCCTCAATCGGCCAGGGGACCAGTCGATTTCGCTGGAAGAGCCTCGACCCCGACGCCCCTCCGCCGATGAAGGCCGAGGGAGGTCTCGACGATTCGACCCTGAGATGATCCTGCCGAGCGAGCAACTAGCTCGCCCCGGCCGACGTCCCGATTGCCCCACCATCGCCCCCGGCTTAGAATCGAATCGGTCTGCCTGCCGGGCGATTAGCTCAGTTGGTTAGAGCGCCTGCTTTACACGCAGGATGTCGGGGGTTCGAGTCCCTCATCGCCCACTCCCGTGTGTCGTTGACCCTAAATTTGAGGGCAAGGGCCTATCTTGACTCTTGGCTCATGACGATTTCGTGACGACCTGGAATCGATGGAATTCCCTTCGCGAGTCCAATCGGCCGCTCCCAGATGATTTGATGGATCTCGAGCAACGTCTTTGCGGTATTGTCGATCTGATCCCACTGAGCCGATGGCCTTGATCCCACCGATGGCCGGGTTTGCGACTCGAAGGCCCATGCAAGATGGGCTCGTCTCCAGGGTCTCCGCTCGATTATCAGGCCAATCCCGCCACGAGGTTGAGTGGGAGAGGCCCCGTCCGTAAGAAACAAGCCTGCCCTTTCCCAATCGCAGCTTCGATTGTCGGTTCGTGTCAAAGACTTAAACAAGGTCTGCCCATCACCCACGCCTTGGTTGAAATCTCAACAGAACATCATTGTCATGTGCCGCACTCGGCCGGAAGTCATTTGAAACGGCAGATGAGGGCCGACTCCTCGTCCGGCCGGTCCGATTCGCCGGGACTTGCGGACCGAGGCCGCCGAAGCGACGCAGAATTTCTTGGGGGTCGACGGGACGAGGAAGCCTGTGTGGAAGAAAAAGACGAGGCGGTCAGGCCTACCGGTATCGAGATTGGGCGGTCACCGGCCGAGTGGCTCGGCCGCTGAGCGGGGGACTTCGGAGGCCGCCTGGGACGGACGCCCCTGCTCCCGGC
>JAABUK010012220.1_pt1 | contig 10976 bp, 19 predicted proteins | sample 5559141 | NCBI WGS metagenome assembly JAABUK01 (sample SAMN10711869, study PRJNA513367) | rock metagenome | isolation source: Antarctica rocks | place: Antarctica: Victoria Land, Pudding Butte nord | collected 2016-01-03
CGGCCAGCCTAGATTCGTGCGCAGCCTCAGAAGCAGCCGGGGTCTTTCCCGGTAATAGAGGGGAGAAGTGAAAGCTTTGACCCCAACCCCATTCGTATATATCGGTAACAAGGTTGTAGAAGGTGTTCACCAGCTCGGTGGTTTTCGTTCTGTCCAATATTCCCTCTCCCTCTCCCTGGCCATAGGCCTGTGCATAGTCTTTGTATTCTCGCTGGATCTCCTTCCTGTCTATGCTGCCACCCCCAAGCTCGCTAGTGCCGGGTTTATGCTTCTGTTTACGGGAAGACCCGAAAAGCAAAAAGGTTCCAACTACAGCAACAGCCGTACCACCAAGGACTATGCCTTGATGATCACGGCTGTAATCGACTAATCTATCAAAGGTATCTTGCAAGGCGTCTTGAGCTTGATCAAGCCGTACCATGTTGGAAGATACCTATGCACTCCAACAAAGGCAGCGAGAAGAGGTATGTTGGCGCTCAACCGTCTAAGCCTTAGCAACCAGTCAACACAGCAAGTCTGCGGCACAATGATGAGTAAAGCAACGGTTACGTAGATGCTATGCTGCTCGTTACTACCGTAACAACCCTGAGTTCAGCTACATGCCAGGTTTGACCCCTCGAAGCAAACTTGCGCTCAATGTGGTTGTGAACACCATGTGCAATCACAGTCGGTATTGCGGATGCTGATGCTTTTGAATGCCTGACTTTGAACGCCTTCTTGGAGGGCGCCTTGAGCTGTCAAACCTGCAGCTGCCATGCCAGGCCATGCCACGTTGACTCCAGGGTAGCCGTTCACACGAGTGGGCGCGGTGTTGTTCGGTGTTGACAGAGTATGAACAAGTATGAGGACATGGAAGTTGTTGGTGAAGGTGCATATGGTGTTGTGCTTAAGTGTCGTAACAAGGAGACTGGGGGTGTTGTGGCTGTCAAAAAGTTCAAGGAAAGCGATGGTGAGACGATGCACGCTTGCAGAGGTCTCACTTGCCTCAGCACACCCAACATGCCAAAGCTGTATGTTACATAGTAGCTCACAGAGTGACTCCTGCAGACGACGAAGTGGTGCGCAAGACAACCTTGCGAGAAGTCAAGATGCTGCGCAGTCTGAGGCATGACAACATTGTCACATTACTGGAGGCATTCAGACGAAAGCAAAAACTGGTGGGTGCAAAGCTGCAACAGCAAATATTGCTGGAGCTGTGCCAGCGTCAACAAGCTCTCATTTTGTTGCAGTATCTTGTCTTTGAGTACATTGAGAAGAACCTGCTTGAGGTGCTGGAGGACTCGCAGAGTTGTCTCATGCCAACACAGGTGTGCACATGGTCAGCGGCAAATTTGGCTGCAGTGTTGCTTGTTGCTGTCCATCAGCAGACACTTAGAAGTTGCTGCTGACTCAGCAGCATCTGCCACCCTGTAGGTGCAGCACTACATGTATCAGCTGGTCAAGGCAGTTGCTTGGTGTCATGACAACAACATCGTCCACAGGGATATCAAGCCCGAAAACTTGCTGATCAATCCCTCTGTGCATCCTGGTAAGGAGTGTTTTCAGCTACAGCAAGCTTGCAGACTGGCCAGCAGCCATCACCCATCACCATCAAATGTCTTGTCAGCCCGACTACCCTACAAGGGCCAAAGTGTTTTGCATGCCTGAGCAAAGACAAAAGCACAGAATTCATCAACTGCTGGCACTGCTCATTGCCGGGCTTCTTGCCCAGAAAGTGACTCATGCTGGCACACAGCAAGCTTTGCAGCAATCTTGCCATGTGCACTCTCAACTCCTGGAGCCATGTGGCCAGACTGCTGTCATGCACAGTAACATGCAAGGCCAGCAAACACGACCTAACAGCTGCCCTGTTGAGACACAAGACACATTTGATTCTAGTCTGAGTCATCCACACGCTGTGCTTTGTAGGAGATGCCAGCGTGGGTCAGTTGAAACTGTGTGACTTTGGCTTTGCCCGCCAGCTGCCCTCAAACAATGGCTCCATCACTGACTACGTCTCCACCAGGTATGCCGCCTGCTCAATATCAGCAGCCTTTTGTTTGTTGGACCCAAGGTGCATCCGACAGTGCAATCTGTCTGCCATCTGCAGATGCAGCATTTTTTGCATGTATGCATGAGCGTTACAGGTGCCCATACATGCAGGAATGTGTGGCATCAGTATCGTCACAGTTAGCAGACCAGCTGACCCGTGTGTGCCAAAGTATATTGCATGCAAAGTCAGGGAAAGCAGCAGCTCATTCCCAGCATTTGCTTTGCCATTGAGGCAATGAGCAACAAATGAAGGCTGTACAGCATTTCTGCTCACCTGCAAGTGGTGCACAGCTCCAAAGCTGCTGTTGGGCAGGCACTACAACAAGGAGGCACTATCACAGCACAGCATACATCATCATAGGCCGCGGTACACCATAGGATGGGTTCCAGAGGCAATTGTAAGAGGGCCTGGGCAGCCCGGTCTAATACTGGGCTTCTCATTAATTCGACGCCGAAAGGCATAGTCTTTTCCTTTTTTTTTTCTTTCTAAGGCATGTTTGTGCTGGGTGTAGGTGGTACCGGGCTCCAGAGCTGTTGCTGGGCAGCAGCCATTATGGCAAGGAAGTGGACATGTGGGCTGTGGGCTGCATCATGGGAGAGCTGATCGATGGCCAGCCCTTGTTCCCAGGGGACAGTGACATTGATCAGCTCTTTGTCATCCAGAAGCTGCTTGGTGAGCTTCTACCAAGCAGTCAGACATGTGTGAGTCAGAGAAGATCTTGCATTTGCAGGCTCTAGTGTTGCCTCTTGACCATGCCGTGTCTAACGGTAGCTTTGTTCCTTACCTTGCAGCACAATTTCACTGTAGCAATGCTCAGCCTGTGTCTTGTTATGCTGTGGTGCACGCATTTGCACAGCTTTGATCAGCATGCTTGGAATGTGGTAAGCAATGACAGTTGCATTTGTGACAAGTACAAATCTGGCAATGACTGAACAGCCCCAACAAGTCTGAGGCAGTGCACTCACTCCAAAAGACTCGGCAGTCAAGAATGGCATTGTCAATTAACAGACAGACATCCTGCCACGGACATGCCTGAATGGAGTCATGTGATGATAGGCCCCTTGACAGCTCAGCAGACTGACATGTTCATGAGGAATCAGCGGTTTGCTGGGCTAAAGTTCCCAGACATGCACCGGCCAGAGACTCTGGAGCGCAGATTTTCGCGCCACCTAGATGCAGAAGCCATGTCCTTCCTCACGTAAGCTGCCTGTCCCTTTGCCTGGCCCTTGTCACTTTCACTAGCCCTTTCTGCTCATGCAAGTGCTGCGGTCAGCTCTCTGTCAGCATGTTCAGGCATGTCCTTGTTTGAGTGAAGCTGCCTGTTTTGCTGTTGGTTGATGCTCTTGCTGTAACATGCCAGGTCCAACAAGCACAGCTGTCACCATTGATTTCAAAATGCAGATCCACTACCCAAAGCTAGAATCCTAGAATGTTGATGCAGTATGCGTACTGCCTTTCTCGCTGTGAGAAGCAGCAGGCAATGTAGCTGCTGAATATAGCCATGAACAACATTGGAGCATTGACATGTGTGTCTACAGCCACAAGAGAGTGCACAGGTACAAGGGCAGATGCCCCCTCACGGGTTAAGGCCTTAGCCTCTGCAGGAACGTAAATGTATGCCGGCATCCATCGGCGTATGCCATGTACACTAGGGCAATGATGACTCAATTAAGAGAGTGCAGGGGTGTGCAGGTCTCTGCTGCAGATGCCGGCACACCAGAGGGCCACTGCCAAGACATGTCTGGCTCACCCCTACCTGCATGGCATTGATCACCCCCACCCTGCTAAGACCCCTGCTAGCCAGGTAAACCCTTCCCCCCCTCTTCCTGGATGGCTCATCAACTGCCTGCGCTCAGTGGGAAAGGGGTGCAGACTGCCCTCTTGTGGAAATGCCAGTCTGCACCCTCTGCACAGGACATTGCCATATGTGCCTTGTTAGGCAGCAGACTGCCCATGCAGGCTGTCTGCAATGACACCTTCTGCGCCAGGGCAGCACTGCAGCTGCTGCAGCACATGTCCTGTATGCATGCCACATGCAAAGGATCATGCAGCTGCTACATAATCCAGCAGCACATCCACAGACAATTCAGACCATGCTGTCTGTGTCTTATCACAACATACTGTCCTTTCTGAGATACTGCTATCTCTTACATGGTCTGCAGAGGACGAAGCATCATGCTGCTGCTGCTGTATCAGCAGTGAGCAGCAGCAGCCAGAACAGCAGCTTCACAGCTTTGCAGCACAGGCACAGCAACGCGGCAGCAGAGCAGGACATGGAGGAAGTCAGCTCGAAGCCCTCTCAGCGTGGCTCTGCTGCTTCTGTGAATGCAGCCCTGCACCGCAGCCGCAGCAATGCTGCATCGGAGCATGATCTCACCGTGCTGCATGCTCATGCTCAGCCCATGCAGGTGCGCATGCATCTGCATGCTTTGCTTGGCGCATGCATGATCTTGTCAACAACAGAGGGAAGCTCATTCATAAATGGCTGACACCTGGTGCATGAGCCTACTGGTACATGGATGGCGGTGCTCCGAAATGGAAGGGATGTCGCTACATCTTCTGTCACTGTCCAAGCCAACCGTTTCATCACACTCAGTGGTCTGGCTATCGCTGTCCTGTATGACTGGTGCTTTACCTTTTTCAAATGCAAGGGCAGCTCTGCTGAGCCCTGCTCAGCTGCTTCAAGCATGCAAGGCAGTCCCATCAGTAATGCATGGCAGCATACATGAAATCATCACGCTGTATACAGTCTGTCAATACTTTGCATCTGCATTTTCATGGCTGACATCATGTCTTTTGCTGTTTCAGATTGACAGTGTGCCAGGCTCCCCTAGGAGTCACTACGCACAGTCAGACATGGACATTGACGCTGCCAGTGCAAACAGCCATGCACCTGATGACAGCGCATCTGGACAGCAGCTTTCAGGCTATGCAGCTGCACACCAAAACCTACAGCCTGACCCCAACATGCAGTCTGTGACTTCCCCTCAGTCCCATCAGCCAGATCACCAGCAGCATCAGCACCTGCTGCTGACTCGTGACGCACAGACATCCAGCCATGTAGCATCAGCTGCTGCTTCAGCTTCCCAGGGTGTCAGCAATCATGGGCATGCAGCAGAGAGCACACCAGCTCAACAGACTGGCATGAGTCATAGCTTTGCATCTAGTGCGGCTCAAGTGCCAGGGTCTGGCTCTGGCACAACTCAAATGCCAGGGTTTGCAGGCAGCCAGGTTCTGCGGCAAGGCACTGCCACTGGGGCCAGGCACAGTCATGGTGAAGAGGAAGAGCAGAGCACGGTTTCATTGCAACATGCTTCTAGCACCTCAGCAATGCTGTCACTAGCTCAGCAGGCTTCACAAGCCAGCTGGGCCAGTCAGCAGCAAGCTGCCAAGCGGCATAGCAGGCACACTGGTCAGTGCTTTCAAGCTCACAATGTGCCATGCAGCTTGATTGTGCCATCAGCTTGCTAAGCTGTAATTTCCGACAAGATGCTGCTCATTCCCATGCACATGCTGCTAAGCTGCAATCATCCTGCAGACTGCCGCCTGTCTGCAGCTTCACTGTGCATACAGCTTGCTTAGCTGTAATCACCAAACAAGGTGCTGCTCATTGCAGTGCACATGTCACTGCGTCTGTGGCTCATGTGATACTTGATTGTATCCCCAGCAAGCGCTGTGTATGATAAGCACTGACTCTCCTTGCAAAGCTGCTTTATTCTGAAGGACGTGCAAGACTGGGATGCACAAAGGGTCACTGTGAGAGTGTATGCCTGTAGGTTCTCAGATGGCTGAGCCTGGGTCTATGATCCTTCCTCACAAAGCGCCTCCTGCCAGAGAAGGTCATTGCCACTATCAGACCCTGTTGCAACCTGTGTGCACACAATGCATGCAAAGCATTCTGCACTTATCACCACGCCTCAAATCTGGTACCAAAACATCAAGGCTTTGCTGTTCATCCTGCAACTTTTGTTAAAGTTCCTGGATGAATGTACCCTTGCATTTGCTAGCATGTATGCTGCTCTGTACCTTGGATAACTTGCATCACACGTGAGCACTGACCTGTTACAAAGCAGCAGGCAGGGTCACAACACAACTGGCACCTTCACAAGCTGGGTGGATCAGCTGTACTCAGCACCTTGTCATACACAGTGTCACACTCTCCCCCAGTATATCAGCATGTCGACAGAGAGGATCAACCTGAGACACTGAGTTGTGGCTTTGCTTGTCTGATCAGGCTCCAGGCTTGATGCCTCTGCACATGTCGTGCCGCACTTTGCCCGCCCAGATGGCTACTTCCTGCCCTCCAATGCAGCAGAGCCCCCAACCGCCAAATACCTGCTTCCGCTGCAACCCAAGGGACTCACCTTTGTTTCCTTGGGGGCTAAACAAGGCAAGACAGGGGCAAGGCTGAAGGGCAGTACAGAGGGGGATCAAGAGGGGGCCCATTCCATGAGGGGTAGCCCTCTGCCTTCAGGCCCTATCAAGGGGACCCTGATGGGTGTGGCAGATGCCATGGGAGGCGCTATGCGACGCTATAGCAATCTGCAAGGTATATGTCTACCATTCTGTACTGCCATGTAAATGTCTACCAGGAAAATATGCAGCATGGACTGTCCACTAGGTGTTGGTCTCCTGGCAGGCTCCAGTATGACGACATCCAGATGAAAATTCTGCCAGGTATATGTCTACCCTTGTCTGCGCAAAGGGAGGGTGAAAATTGGGCTGGTGATTTACATCGTCGCATGTGCATGGTAGGAGCATGAGCATGGTAGGTGCACGGTTGATGCATGCTTGTGTTGTCACACAACAATTGTTGCTGTAAACACTGTAAACAGCCCAGTAATGTTGGCTTGTGCTATTACAGGCAGCATGCACAGGAGCAAGGCTGATAGCATAGCAGACAAGCAAAAGGCTGGTAGGAAGACCAATGAGGACCGCTTCTCATCTGGGTTCAGCATCAAAGCATCCCGAAGATGAGTGTCAGGGCTGAGGCATCCTCTGATCAGTTACCTCTTGCTTGTTGCAAGGTTGCCATATTAGATTTATGTTTTTTCGCTGTTTAGCGATGTGATTGCCGGGCATTACGATTCCAACACCTGACTGCATTTGTATGGCGTCTGGAGCTATCGCTCCAATGCGAAATTTTGCAGCATATCATTGATATGCTGGTGCTTTCTGTCACCTCTAGCTCGAGTGGCGCAGCATGTATTGAACGAAAAGCTGACTATGTGTTGATGTCATTATTTAAGGAACACCTCGGCTACAGACCAAGTAAGACTGCAAAACAGCATGTTATTGGGAAAGATCCCAAGGCAAGGGGCAGCATTGAGCAACAAACACATCACGCAAGTTCTCACATAATATTAAGCACCCAAAACACCGCTCAAGAATCAAAACTATGTACTTGCATTCAAAGAAGCAAATCAAAATTGTCAAGCCCAGTGCTGAATGAACCGACACAGTGCAAGCTTAGAAGACCAAAAACACTCAAAATAAAACAAAACACTCACATTGTACATACACACTGATGAACAGCTCTAGAAAGGAGGCTGCATACAGCAAGCGCCAGCAACGGCCACATCACATCACAATTGCTCAAGGCAATCATTGACACAGCTCCCGCTGGCTGGCACACACTGTCACAGGCTACAATCCAGCAGCAACAGCTTGCAGGTCCACACGGCTGCTGTCGCCTCCCTTGCCCACCAGTGTCTCTTGCTCTTCTTCTTGGTCCTCCATTGCACCATTGTCAAGCTCTTCATGTGATGCACCACTACATTGCCTTTTCCTGCTGGGAGATGCCACCCTCTGTGAACTGCTGCGGGGAGATTTGCTGCTACCATTGCCCTGCTTCTGCACACCACTACGATACAATCAGCAGAATGTTGGAGTAGCTGTGCAATGGACACAACTGCAGAGAACGCTCATGCATCCATGCGCTTGATATGGCCTCCACAACGCCATTGCAATTTCCAGCACTGGAAAATGAATCAGCCAGTTGTGCACAAAAGCAGCGCTTATAAATGATTTAGCCAGCGTTGAGCAAAGCCAGTGTCTGTACATGCTCACAAACAAAGTGACTTGTCCCTCTGCCATCACCATGGTTTAAACGCAGATAGTACTCAAATACTGACTGACCTCCTTGCGCAGCCTGTCAAGCTCCTTCCTTACTTCTGTGGCTTCCCGCCGCAGCTGGCGATTTTCCTCCTCCAGAATACGCACCCTCTTCTCAGCTGACAGCATGCGCTGCAAAGTCTCCTCCTTCTCACGTGCCTCCTTCTGAAGCTGCACAGCACAATATGTTCTGGCATAATAGGCCTCTGCAAGTCCAACATTGCCATAGACACAACACAGAGAGTCTGAGCATGTTCTGTGACTAGTTTAACGCTGACTTGTGTCTGACTACCATGGCAAAACCTCTACGGCTGTGCAAGCTGACAGGGCAGAGACTATTGTCAACCAGCATGCACAAGCAGCAGGGGATGTGTACATAGCAAAGCACATCAGCAGCAATGTGAGGGAATCTGAACAGCTTAGCACCCACCTCAGTCTCCAGTGTGCTCAGGTGCTCTTGCTTTCTCCGCCGGGACCTTCTAGCAGACTCACGATTAGATAGCATCCTGTAAACATGACAGTCAACATCTCAGTACATTATTGAAATACCAAGACTGAATCTTGCATGGCAGGCACTATGCAGGATGCTAAATCTGCCTGAGTCACACACACTAGGGATCTGCAGTGTCACATTGCAGCTAAGATGGACCGCTATGTCAATACATATCTAGTACTTCAGCTCACACCTTCTAGCCCTTCTGACTTCTGCTTTGGCCTGAGCATCCTTGTCCATGACACCACCCATGGCACCACCACTATGGTCTGAGCTGTGCCCTTTGAGCTGCAGACTTGGCATCTCACCCAGCCTCAGGGATGCTGAGGGGACAGGATGCAAGTTTGCCGGCGGCGACGCAAGGCTGGTGGACAGACTGACTGGAGCTGGTATGCTTGTGATCAAAGGAAAGGCTTGGGAGGCTATCAGTGGCAGGTGATGTTGCTGCTGTGAGCTGACTGCAGCATCTGCGCTACTGCCCCTTGAGTGAGGATCAATTTTGATGTCTGCAGAGAAAACACCCTCAGAAGCTGTGAGTCACAAAGCTTAGTGAGTCACACGGCACATGCTGGTGACTTGTTCGGATAACATGGCAGCGCTGACAGAGATACCTGGACTGTGTAGCCTGCGCCCTTGAGGACTCACTGCAGGGTTGACATTCATGAGCTGACGTAAAAAGTCCAAAGAAGGCACACGTGGTATGCCTCCAATGTTGTGGTGCGTTGCATCTTGCTGTTCGCTGTTCGAGGGTATCTGACTTTGCTGAGTGAGATGCTGAACGTGCTGCTGCAGCTGCAGTTGTTGCTGTGGATTGAGCTGTTCTGCTTGGCCTGCAAGGTTGGTGGTTGACGGAATACGCTTGAGAAAGTCCTGAAACGCTGCCTCGGAATCTGTGCGCGGAAATCCTGCAGACCCGAGCTTGTACAGGCCTCCAACAATGTCCTCAACGCTGACTTGTCTGTCCATACACGGTCAGCTCTGCTTTCAGAGTGAAAATGGATCGTTGAGTCCAAGTCAGCAAGGTGGGCCAACAAGGCTCTGCGTCAGCTTTGCAAGTCAAGTTACGGTTTGTTTTGCTACTTTCGACGCAACTTCGGTACTAGGTTGAATAGTTGCTCTCGATGCTGACGTCAGGCTCTGCGTCAGCCTTGTGTCGACCCTCAAATTTTATCCTGGGATTCTATCAGGGATTTTGCAGTCTTGAGAAAAGTTGTTCGGCCTACTCTTCTTCTTGCCCGACGGTGCCTCTGCCTCCGGAACCGTTTTCGGTGCATGCGAACGTCTTGATTGCTCAAATACTCCACGGGCCCTCTCCGCTTGTGTATCACACGTGAATGTATGACATTCCTCCGCGTCATCGAATGACTGCACAACAGTGAGTTCCACCCTTCAGATGCTTGCAGCTGTGTCTGCTAGGTGCGCACGTCGAGGGGCCGGAGTCCTGAGGCAATCACCTTTCTTGGTCGAAGGCAAGATTGGTAGTACAAAGTTGCAGCCCAGCTGCGCGACTGCACGTCAGGCTGACCCATCGTGTGTAAGTTGCTGCCTGCAGAGGCCTTTCCTCAAGCTGATCAGTTGTCAAGAGGCCACAGCCATTCTCAAATAAGATGGTACGGTTCATTGTATTGGTTGCACACATGCTGAAGATCGACGGCCCCGTCACCTTCATCAGGCCGGTTGTGCAGGGCTTCCAAAAAGCAAGGTGGTTCTACCCAGAACACTAAGGACTCTAACCCTAAAATGCTAGGCATTAAGTTGTACGGGGGGCAGCATTGCATTCCAGGCAACATCATAGTGCGACAAAGGGGCACAGAGTATCATCCAGGCATCAATGTGGGACTGGTAGGTACTGCAGGCCCTTACTCTTTGCATAAAGGCAATATTTTGCAATCATGTATTGTTCAGCTGGAACCAGTGGTGACAGATCTTGCTTGTGTTTGTACTGCACATGTCAAGCTACTGGCTTGCACAGTGTCCACCCTTTTACTACGCTGATTTAAAGCCAGTTCTGCAGGGGCGAGATCACACCATATATGCACTGACAGAAGGCTACGTCAAATTTGCATACAACAAGTTCACTAAGAGACGAAGCATTAGTGTGCAGTTGCTACCACAGCAGCAGCAGCAGCAACAGCAGCATGAGCAGAAAGCTTTGCAACAAGTCAGACTGCAGCTGCCATGAAGCAGTGTGCCTTAGCGTCCTGCGTGTCAGTCAGTCAGTCAGTCAGAGATTTTACAGTCGTTGGGGGCCAGCTAGCCCATTTGACTAAATTGCGGTTTTCAGCAAACAAAACAGACAAAACCGGTAACATAGACAAACAAAATCATCGTCAGAAA
>JAABUK010012221.1_pt1 | contig 10975 bp, 16 predicted proteins | sample 5559141 | NCBI WGS metagenome assembly JAABUK01 (sample SAMN10711869, study PRJNA513367) | rock metagenome | isolation source: Antarctica rocks | place: Antarctica: Victoria Land, Pudding Butte nord | collected 2016-01-03
GACTTAATATAAAAGAGAGATACTATTGAGACTTGGCTAAACCCTCGGATCGGGAGGGCTTTGGAAACAGGCGATACTCTCTCTTAAGTCGCACCGTTTCCTGTCCAGCCTTCGGGGACCACCTCACTTCTCGAGTTTCTTGAAGAAATCGGCGCCATAAAGCTTGCGCATCTGCAGCGCCCAGACGCCAACATAGCCGCTATAGGCCGGGTGCCCGAACGTCACCTTGCCCTTCCATTTCGGATCGAGGAAGTCCGGCCAGTTCCGCGGCACCTGATCAACGGGAACCAGCCCGGTGTTATAGGTAATCAGGATCAAACCCGCAGCTGTCGGATAGTAATAGCCAGGGTCCATGAACTTCTGAAACTCCGGCGAGATCTGCCCCGCGTTGTCCGGAACGAACTGCGCAAGCATCCCCTTCTTTTTTAGCTCGATGTAGTGGCCGACATCGGTCGAGCTGAACACATCGCAGTTCGCATTGTTAGCCTTGATGTCCTGGTTTAATCGCGCGAACGCAACCTGTGCCGTTGTACGAATGACATTGACGGTGACGCCTGGATACCTCTCCATGAAAGCGCGTCCGGCGTCTTGCGCCAGTTCTCCGGAGAAATGAGTGATGTACCACGTGACTGTTCCTTCGCGCTTAGCGGCCTCATACAACACCGTGTTATCCGCGCGGCCCATCTGTCCGATACCGAGGATGCCGAAAAGGATACCGACGAATACCGCCAGTCTCATCACACCCTCCGTTGCGCGGGCTGTGGAGGCGCGCCGCGCCGGCGTCTGCTGCTTACGGCGGGCGGAGGCTGGCCGGGCTCGGTCGCTGGCATCGGGTGCGGTACGATCATCTCCGCGGCATCGCGGGTGAGCGCTGCCTCTTTCAGGAGCCAGGTGCGGAACAGCATGCTCTTGCGGGAGACACGGCCCTTTGGCCAAAGAAAGTACCATGCCTGGCTGCGCTGGAACCTTAGCGCGAGCGGCGCCACCAGGCTGCCTGTCTCCAGGTCCGCTTGCACGAATGCTCGGCGGCCCATCGCCACTCCGCAGCCGTGTGCGGCGGCTTCAAGCGCCAGCGCGTAGGAGTCGAACCGTGGCCCCCGAGTAGTCGCGACGTCAGGCGCGCCTGCGGCGGTGAGCCATAGCGACCAGTCATCGGCCGATGTCACGACATGCAGAAGCGTATGCCCAGCGAGGTCCGCAGCCTCCCGGATCGGCCGACGTGCCAGCAGCGCCGGGCTACAGACCGGAAAAATCTCCGAACCGAACAGGTAGTCGCAATTCAGCCCAGGCCAGTCATCGCCGAGCCGGACTGCGACATCGATATCCTCGCGCATGAAATCGGCGTCGCGGATCGAGGTGAAGATGCAGATGTCTAGGTCCGGCTGCAGCGCCTGCAAACGTGGAAGCCGGGGGATCAGCCAACGCAGCGCGAAGTTCGACAACGTGCTTACCGTCAACGTGCGGGCGTCCTGCGCCCCGCAAAGGCGATCGGTGCTGTCCGCCAATAGGTCGAATGCCTCACGTATGTTCGGCAGATACGCTTCACCTTTCTCCGTCAGCATTAAAACATTGTTCAACCGGCGGAACAGCCGGAACGCGAGACGCTCCTCCAGCACTTTCACCTGATGACTGACCGCTGTCTGCGTCACGCCGAGTTCCTCGGCGGCGCGCGTAAAATTCAGATGCCGTGCCGCAGCCTCGAAGGCACGCAGTGCGTTCAGCGGAGGAAGACGACGTTGCACGTTTGCCTTACGGCACGCGCCGTCGTGGGCCACTTAGATAGAAATTCATGTTCCCACCCTGAACGCATTTTCGTTCGATGAGAAAGCGTAGGCCTTCGAAGCTACGCATGCCAAGGCGAAAATCTCGATATGACCCTAAGAATGTTGGGGACTGTCGGGCACTAGTGTGCGGTCATTTTCGGCGTTGGTGCACTCGACAGATCCAGGGCGAGATGGCCCTCCATCCCAAGCTGCTATGCGATGGCCGGCTGGCGACGGACGGAATCCGGGCGCCCGGCCGCCAGCATCCGGTTCAGGACCGCCGTGCCGATGGCCGCCTCGGTCTGCTGGGCAGCGAAGCCGCGGGCTCGCAGACACGGTCCGATCAGCGCCTTGTAGCGACCCATGGTTGTTTCGATAGTCTGAACGCAATCGCCAAAACGGCTCGCGTTCGCCGTCCGGGCTGGTGGGGACGACGTAGCGGATCTCGACCACGCCGTCGGTGACGATCACGCGGTCGACCAGCAGTTCAAGCAGCGCCCGTTTTTGGTCGAAGTCCGCGTCGGCCAGACTCTTACGTACGCGCTGGCAGAACGCCTCGGCATGGGCTGCCAAGCCAGCCGTTTCGCCCTGACACTCGGCGTCGTGCGCAAGCTCATGCTCCTGTCGGTCCAGCGCCTGCAACCGAGCATCGGCATCGCGGCGGCGGCGCTCGTACTCGGCCAGCGGCACGACGCCTGCGAGATAGGCCTCCGTGAGCCGCTCGACCTGGTGGCCGAGCGCCGTCCGGCCACGGCGCAGGTTAGCTTGGCGCGCCTGCAACTCCTGAGGCAGCCAGTGCCCGCCGCGCGCTCGCTCCATCGCGTGCGCGATCATCTCGGGCATTGCGAGCACCTCGCACAGGTCGCGCCAGACCAGCTCTTCCAGCGCGCGAGCGGGGATGTAGCGTGCCGGGCAACGCTTACCGGACAACAGCAGCAGTGACTGTGTCTTGGTCCGGCAAACATAATAGTCGTAGCCTGTCGGCATGTGCAGGCCAGAACAGCCCAGGCGGCACTGGCCGCAGCTGACCAGGCCGCGCAGGAGGTAAGGGTGCACCCGGTTGTTGCGCCGTGCCATTCGGCTATGGCTCTTATTGGGTTCCGGGGTGGTGAGGCCGGGATTAGGACGTCGGGCTGATGAGGTCCGGTGCACGAGCAAGAGCGGGAGTAGCTGACCTGCTCGCGCGAGGAGCTTTTGTCATGGCTGCATCCGACTTGATCAACCTTTCGGGCCTGATCGACGACGCCAAGTGCTTCGCGCTGGTGCCGCCAGCACCGCTGGCCGGAGGGTGCGCGCTGCCCCGTATGCGACAGTGGCGCCGTCGTCCGGGACGGATGCGACGACACGCAGCCCTGCCGGCAGCGCTTCCGGTGCAAGGCGTGTTCAGGGCGTTTCGATGACCTGACCGGCACGGTGCTGGCCGGACATCACCAGCCGCTGCGCGTGTGGGTGCTGTGCCTCTACTTCATGGGCCTGAACCTGTCCAACCGGCAGATTGCCCTGGAGCTGGGCCTGGACGGCTCGGACGTGCAGATCATGACGGAGCACCTGCGCCGCGGCTTGGCCGCCAAAGTGCCCTCCTCCCGGAGTTGAAGATCACGCGAATGCCGCCAGTGGTAAGCCGGGCCTCGCCGTGGCCGCGCTTCGGTGTCGTGTCACTGCCTGCAGGCGTCCTGCTCGAACACAAACCGCAGCAGGGTCGGGTGGACCTGACCGTGGAGCGTCAATCGGCCGAGCGGCTGCGAATGGCAACATACGACAAATTACCCCTTGGTGTCTTGGTGGCGTCTGCTGGGCAATCGGCCGCGCTGCGGCTCGCGGTCCCGCGTGTGGACCACCTCCGGCCTTTTGCCGAGCAGGAAGCGGAGGTGCTGGCCGCCTTCGCGGCCGTCGAAACCTTGTATGCGCTTGGACGCTCGCTGCCGCCTGACGCTTTGCTGCTCCGCTGAGCACAAGAGCAGCCCTGAGATCGTGGGGTCAGTCGCTCCCGTCTTCTATATGGCCAAAACGCACAGCTTCGTGGTCACTAGGCCTTCCTCGACGTGCGCACGGCCGTGCTGAATGACACGCTCGAGAACGCCTTCCGCCACCGCTATCCGGGCTTCCGGCCCGCCAACGATGACCACATCGCGACGACAGCCGCGGCGTGATCACCTCCCCCACGATTTTGAATGCTCTCCGCCGAGTTCATGATCTTGTGCTTCTGCTTGGGAATGTGGCGACGGCGGTCCTGGTTCAGCTTGAAAGGCAAGATGGATTATCCGAATCCAGGTCAGGGGGAAGCCTCCTACGCCGCGCCGGTCCCGGACGCCACTGGGCGGGTCCGTGCAACAAGGTTATGTACCCCGCTTACGAAGAGTATAGAAAGTTTATCGCATCCTAAGGCATTTATGTTAGTATCTCCTAAACTTATTAGGATGTAGCTATGGACCCTGTCAGGAACCCGTTTGCGCCCGGTGCCGGGACTCCGCCGCCGGAGTTGGCCGGACGGGCGGACGTGTTGGGGGATTTGGATGTGGCACTGCAAAGGGTGGCGCTCGGCCGGCCGGCACAAAGCTCTATCCTGGTAGGGCTTCGCGGCGTGGGCAAGACAGTGCTGCTGGTGCGTGCACAGTCGATGGCCGATGCGCGCGCATACCGGACACTGCGGGTGGAGGCACACGAGGGTAAAACGTTGACCGGCCTACTGATGCCAGGGCTGCGAGGAACGCTGCAGGCGCTGAGCCTTGTGGAAGGAGCAAAGGAGCAAGCCAGGCGTGGCCTGCGAATACTCAAAAGCTTCATGGGCAATATGAAGCTCACGGTTCAGGACGTAGAAATGAGCTTGAGCGTTGCTCCGGAGGTCGGCGTAGCTGATAGCGGGGACTTGGAAACAGACCTGCCAGACCTGTTCGAAGCGGTGGGCGTGGCGGCTCGAGCGGCGCGGAAGCCGTTCGCGGTGTTAATCGATGAGCTACAGTACCTGTCGAGTCCGGAGTTCAGCGCGTTGATCATGTCCATGCATCGAATGAGCCAAGCGAGCCTGCCCGTCATCCTGATCGGGGCTGGACTGCCACAAATTCTGGGGCTGGCGGGCGAATCGAAATCTTATAGCGAACGGCTGTTCCGTTTTCCTGATATCGGCGCGCTACCCGAGTTGGACGCGGCAGCCGCCGTGTGCAAGCCGGTAGCTGATGAAAGTGCACATATCGAGGAGAGCGCCGTGGCGGAGATTTTAAGCGTCAGCGAGCGCTACGCGTATTTCATCCAGCAATGGGCGCACGACGCGTGGAATACCGCCGAGGGCAACAGTATTACCTACGACGACGTGATCCGTGCGACCCCGGTCGCCATCAAAGCGCTGGATGGTGCGTTCTTCCGTGTCCGCTTTGACCGATGCACGCCGGCGGAGCGGCGGTACATGCGGGCCTTGGCCGATTTCGGGCCGGGGGCGGCGCGGTCGGGAGATATCGCCCTGAAGCTGGGCGTTCGCACGCAAAGTGTGGGGCCGGTCCGGAGCAGTCTTATAAAAAAGGGCATGATTTACTCTCCGCAACACGGCGACACTGCGTTCACGGTGCCTTTGTTCGATTCCTATATGCGTCGAGTCATGCCGACCTTAGACTAGGGTGTGTCCTCAATTAGGGGGTTTCGGAGCGGCGCGAAGTTCGATTCATAGGAGGTCAGCCACTTTAGGAGCTGACCGATGCGACGCTACGGCCTTCGTGATGACCAGTGGGGGCGTATTTGCGATCTGTTGCCGGGGCAGCAGGGCCATGTGGGCGTGACTGCGGCGGACAATCGTTTGTTCGTCGAGGCGGTTCTGTATCGCTATCGGGCCGGCGTGCCCTGGCGGGACTTGCTTGAGCGCTTTGGCCCTTGGAAGAACGTCCATACCCGGTTCAGCCGGTGGTCCAAGTCGGGGGTTTGGGAACGTGTGTTCAAACACTTGGCGGCAGAGGCCGACAACGAGTACGCAATGATCGACAGCACGATCGTGCGCGCTCATCAGCACAGCGCCGGCGCCCCAAAAAAGCCGGCGAAGACCAGGCGATCGGCCGGTCCCGAGGTGGATTGAGCACAAAAATTCATACGATGGTTGATGCCTTGGGCAACCCTGTCGGCTTCTACCTGACCGGTGGACAAGCGCATGACCTGGCTGGCGCGGACGAACTGCTTCCGAACATGGCCGCCGACATCCTGATTGCCGACAAGGCATTCGACGCCGATAAACGCGTTCTTGAACCGCTTGCGGCCGCTGGCAAAAGCGCCGTGATCCCGCCCAAGGCCAACCGCAAACTGCGCCGGGACTACGATCGCGACACCTACAAGACGCGCCGTCTCATCGAGAACTTCTTTGCCAAACTCAAGCAATTCCGCGCAATCGCGACCCGATACGACAAGACCGCACGCAACTTCCTCGGCGCAATCCACCTCGCCGCAGCCAACATCTGGCTCAATTGAGGACACACCCTAGCACTACAGTTGCGCTTCCGCAGGAAGAGCTGGAAGGCGCCAGTTCCGGCCGGGCTATATACCCGCAACCGAGGTAAAATGGCCTAGGGTCGCGAGTACAAACTGAGCTGCCAGCAAGTTCCTTTGAGGCGAGAAGGCAGACCGCAACTGTAATGCTAGGCGTGGTGCTCGATGATCCGCTGCCGGAACAGCCAAGTGCCGCCCTGGCGGATTAGGGTATCGTGATAGCTGCCCAGGGTGACCGGGGCCAGGCCATGCTCCGTCTGCTGCACTGTCACGAAGGTGGAAACGACCTCGGCCGTGCCGTCCGGCCCCGCCTGAATGCTGAAGTTCGTGTTGAAGTGTCGCCGCGGCTGGGCAGGCCCGCCCGCGTCACGGGCCACGGTAGTGGCACGCAGCCGTGCTTCGATTACCGCAGGCGAAACCGCGTTGCCGTGTTTCGAGCGCCATTCACCGTCCAGGCTGAACAATGCGGCAACCTCGGCGAATCGGCGATTGTCCAGCGCATGGACGTAGCGCGCTAGCACGTCCCGGATCGCCTCGCGGTCGTCGGCCGACAGGTGCGTGGGAAAGAGCATCAGATTTCAACGTCCATCAGCGGCGCGTATTGCTGTCCGCCATGCCCGTCGGCGTCGTTGAGGTCGCCTTGGAACCGTGGCCGCGGGATCGAGGCTTTCACGGCGAGCGCATTGTCGACGAAGAAGAACTGCACGTCCTCAACCGGCACGCCGTACAGGGTCGCGACGGTTCCAGCGGAGAGGCGGCCGGATGCCTTGACCCGCTCGTATTGAGCCGGCTCGGCGAACATAATATCGAAGGTCAGCGAGAACGGCCCGGCATTCTTGCTGCGGATCAGGCTCGCCAATTCTGCCAGTTTGGTCATAGCGGCCCTCCTTGGCCCACCTCCAAGTATTCGATCCGCACCGTCTCGAGCGGATCGTCCACTTCGACGACATGATTCACGTTGAATCGATAGACTGGACCGCGGTCCACATAGGCCGGGCTGAAGGGGCAGACGAGGCTGGTAATAAGGCCGCTCCATTCCGGGATTGGTAAGTGTAGCGCCTGGTGCCGCGTCAGGGAGGCCAGGCTGGACGCGATTTCCTGCGTCGGGGCCGTCGCAAGGAACAGCAGACAGAGTTCGTGCGGGACCGCATCTTTAAGCGGCTCGAGCGGGCCCATGGTGCCGTCCTTGCCATAAACATGGACGGTGAGGTTGTAATCGGTCTCATTGAGTTCCGACCCGTACACGTCCCGGATGCGACCGCGGATCTTTTGATCGAGCCGGGCCAGCCAGTCGTCAATCTGGCGGATGATGAACGGATCGCGGACTGACCCGAGGACGAGCGACTGGTAGCCGACGAGTTCGGCGCCCTCAAGCTTCACCGTGTACACCTCGGCGGGCAGGAAGGCGCTGCCGCGGACCATGACGGAGCGGTCATCCAGCGCCTCGTACGAAGCGCCGCGAATGTCGATCGTCCCCGCGGATTCCGTGATCAGGAAAGGGTCGGCGTTCTCGTACAGGCTGTGCGCGGCGACGCTTTGCGGGGTGCAGCGCAGCTCCGGGTCAAGCGGCTCGATGATGAAGCCGTCATGCGTGATGGTCGCCATGATGCAGTCTGGGGTCTTGCGGAAGGCGGCTGCGGCGGCGCCGCATTCCAGGATCTTCGCTGCGTGCCAGGCGAAGCCTTCCGGAAATCCGCAACGGGTCGGCAGGCCAGCGAAGATCGCTGTGTCGCTCGACCGCCCGGCGAGCACGACCTCGGCCCCCCCCCCAGCGCCGCCAGGAATGGCTCGGCCCCCATCATGCCAACGATGCGTTCGCTCCGATCGATTGTCGCCTCATCAAAATGCGGCGCCGGGTTAAGCGGCCGGATTTTACCGTCCCGCAGCTTCTGCTTGAGGTATTCCTTGTCCTGTTCGGCGTGGATCAGCGCCGCGCGGAAGCTCAGCCCCTCCTCACGGGCGATGTCTTCCATGATGTCGGCAACGATCTGCAGGTTGGGGTCGCCACCCGCGGTGCCGCAGGAACCGATAAGTAGCGGGATGCCCTTGCGCCGAGCGCCTAGCAGCATGAGCCGCAGATCCCGCTTGACTGCCTTCGAGGAAAACGATGGGCGACCCGTACCGAGCGGAGCGGGGCCTGCGTCGGTCGAGCCCGCATCCGAGCCGATGAAGTGTGGATTGCGCCGCAGCCCTTCCTCAAACGAGATCTGAAGGAACCCCGATCCGAGGACGCCCGTCGGCGCCAATATGCGCATTTCATCATTGGGAAGGTCGCGAATCATGGCTTCTCCTCGCCGGTCGGTGAACTCGCTATTGCTGCATGCGGCCGGGCAGCCAGAGCACCAGCTCGGGCCACACGGAGAGCATCAGCAGCAGCACGAGCATGATCAGGTGGAAGGGCACGGTGCCCAGCACGACGTCACGCAGCGTGCCGGTCCAGATGCTCTGGATGACGAACAGGTTGATACCGATCGGCGGCGAGATCTGCCCGAGTTCGATGTACATCACCAGGATCACGCCGAACCAGATCGGACTAATGCCGTATTGCAGCAGAACGGGATGCAGCAGCGGCACCGTGATGACGATCATGCCAATGCTTTCGACCAGGCAGCCGAGCAGTGTGTAGAGCACGAACAAGGCCAGAAAGAATTGCAGGTGCGACAGATGCAGGCTCACAATCCAGCTGGTCAGCTGCTCGCCGACCCCCGCGGTGCCGATCGCATAGGCGAAGATGAAGGCGGCGTAGATGATGAACAGCAGGTTGCCGATGACCAGCACGGTGCGGCGCAGGGCTTGGCGCGCCTCCATCAGCCCGAAGCTGCCAAGCGTCACCGCCAGCAGCGTCGCGAACACGCAGCCGGCCGTTGCGGCCTCCACCGGGGTCGTCAGGCCGAAATACATGCTGCCCATCGTGCCACCAATCAACAGCACGAAGGGCACAACATCCAGCAGCGCTCGGCCGAGTTCCCCCGCCGAGGCCAAGGGCGGCTCGGCCGGTGTCGCCTGGGGATTGCGCAGCGCGTAGATGCCGACATAGATCATGAACATCGCGGTCAGCATCAGGCCTGGCACCACGCCCGCCATGAATAGCTTGGCGATGGAGGTATCGGTGAAGCTGCCGTAGATAATCAGCGCGACGCTGGGCGGGAACAGGATTCCCAAGGTCCCGCCCGCAGCCAGCGACCCGGCCGACAAGCGCGGCGAGTAGCCCCGGTTCAGTAGCTGCGGTAGCGCCACGCCGCCGATCGAGGCCGCGGTCGCGACGCTCGAGCCGGTGATCGCGGCGAACAGCGCGCAGCCCAAGATGTTGGTTTGCACCAATCCGCCGGGCACCGAGCATACCAGCCGCGATAGACCACGATAGATGCGGAAACTGAGCCCGCTGACCTGCAGCACCTCCGCCATTAAGATGAACAGCGGCACCGCGGTCAGAGTGAAGCTGTCCATGCTGCCCCAGCTGACCAGCCCCAGCCCGCGCAAGGCGAAGAACCCGTCCTGCATGAACAGATAGAGCGTACCAGGAACGGCGATAGCGAAGGGCACTGACATGCCGCAGGCCAGCAGCATCAGGAAGGCGCCAAACGCGCTGGCAACCTGCAGCTCGGGCGGCACCGCTACGCCCCCCGCCGGCGCTCGGCCGCGGCGAACCAGCGCATGACGACGACCAATCGGCGCCCCACTGACCAGCACAGCGCCGCAGCCCCGAGTGGCAGCGTGAGCTGGGGTATCCAGAGTGGGGTCATCAAGATCGTGGATGTCAGCTCGCCGGACTTCCAGGACCCCCATTCCAGCAGCGCCACCTCCCAGAGCATGACCACGCTGAACAGCAGCGACAGTGCCTCGAAGATTATCGCCGAGAAGGCCTGGCCGACTTCCGGCAGCCGAGCCTGCAGGAACTCGACCCGATGGAAGTAGCCGTTGGAATGCCCCACCGAGAGGCTGAAGAAGCACAGGGCTGCCAGCAGGTAGCCGCCATACTCGTCCGAGAGCTGGAACGAGAAGCCGAACAGGTTCCGGGTAACCAGCTCGGTGCCGATGATCACCACCATCGCGACGATCAGCACCTTGCAGGTCCACAAGCAGAGGGTCTCGACCGTTCCGCCGTGGAACACCGGCGCAAAGGGGCTGGGGCCCGCGCGCAAGCTTTGTTGCAGGGCAGCCGCCTCGGGATCGGCGGGCGGCTTCTGGCGCAACTCCGAGGGCTGCATCGTCATGACGATCAATCCGGGATGACCAGGCCTAAAAGCGGGGCGTACTGCTGGCCTCCATAGACGTCGCTGTCCAGCTTGGAGCCGGAGCTATGCGGCCGGGGGAAGCTGACCTTTACCGCCATGGCGGAGTCCTGGTTCACCACGATCACCTCTTCCGGCGTCCGTCGGAACAGGCGAGCCACACCCTCCTTGTTGATGACCTGGCTGTCGCAGACGCGCCGGTACACAGCTTGGTCGTCGAACATGATGTCAAAGGTTAGCCAGAACGGCCCGGCGTTCTTGGAGCGGACAAGGATGGCCAGGTCGCCCACGGTGGTAGCCATGATCACAGATCCTCGTATGCGGAGCGGAACAAACTGGTCGGCGTCTCCGGAACCAGCACGTGGTTCAGGTGGAACTCGTACACCGGGCCGCGCGGAACCTGTCAACGACTATGAGACGGCCGAAGTCTTGGATTAGGCTTGGTTGTTAGCCGGTTTCTGGGGTGGGTTGATCCAGGTAGCGGTCGGCACGGCGGGTGGTTCGGGCATTTTGCGGACG
>JAABUK010012222.1_pt1 | contig 10974 bp, 15 predicted proteins | sample 5559141 | NCBI WGS metagenome assembly JAABUK01 (sample SAMN10711869, study PRJNA513367) | rock metagenome | isolation source: Antarctica rocks | place: Antarctica: Victoria Land, Pudding Butte nord | collected 2016-01-03
ATCGTCGGCCGGGACAAGACGACCAAAGCCAGCGTGCGTGCCCGGCGCAAGAAGGCTGCCTGGAACGACGCCTACATGCTCAAGCTCCTGGCTGGATAGCCGGCGAACTCTGTGTGCAACCGACACAAAATCTCATGCGTAGCCCCTGGGCTCCACGCCCTCCAGCTCGGACAAGTCGAGGGCGCACACCGCCGTCAATGCCTCGGCGGTGGCACCATCCCGCAGGTTCCTGGGCAGGCTGTCGAGCCAGTCCTGGTAGCTGGCCTGCAGCTCGATCAGCTCGGCCACGGCGTCCTTCCACCGCTGCGGGCGGCTGCGCCGGTCCCCCGGCTTGCGGTAGCGCACAGCGGGCGTGCCCGCCTGCCGCGCCGCCCGGTAGCGAGCCTGCCGCTCGGCCGGGGTCAGTGCTGTCTCGCCCTGCGGCTTCGGCCCGCGCTTGCCCATGTTCCTCCCCGCTCTTCTAACCCGTGACGTGATGGGTTATAGCGCGTTACGTCACGGGCGCGTCATGTCACGGGTTAGAAGAGCGAGTGCGAGTGCCATGACTGCACGCTCTGCAAACCACCAAGGATGGCCGTAATCCAGTTTCCAGATTCCAACATGGCAGTAGAATTGCAACACAAGCCAGTTGATCCTGAGCGTTCTGATATTAATAATAGTTTATGCCGACATGGTATTGTAATTTTTGGCTTGTGATTACTCCGCGATTGGTCAATTTTGCTCTATCGCTGCCCTTATTCCGGCCGCACTCGACTGAGAGGGACAAACACCCTCGCTTTACCAAGATGGGCGCGTGCCGTGGTAAGTTCTTCACCTTTGCTTTTCCCGACCGATCTGTCCGTACAGCCTCACCAGGTTTATCAGCCGTCACCCAATCTGGCTGCGCTCCCAACCCGAACGGCCATGACGGCTGGGGAAGTGCAATCCGCATCGCCGAGCTTGAGGCGAAGGTCCAAGCCTTGCGGGAGGAGACGTATCACCCTCCCCCTCGGGACGGGTTCACAGGACAGGACCAATGCCTGACGGCACTCCTCGGGTTGAACGGCCACGCGGGCTGCGGGCCTCCTCTGTCGGGACGGTAGCGCGCTTGCTGTCGGAACACGGATTGTCTGCCAAAGAGGTCGAGCGTGGGATGGACTACGCCGAGGCTATGGGCGCGGGCACGATTTACGAGAGCTTCATGCTTGCGATGTCGCGGGCGCATTTCACCGACGCGCAGCTTTCTGCTGGCGTGCGGTTCCACCTTGGATAGAAAGGCTGCCATCATGAGCACAACGCCCCTGCTGCTGCTTGACGACGACGACGAGTTTCGCAGGCTGGTGGCCGACGAACTCCGCGGCGCCGGGTTCCAGCCCGTCGAGGCCGCGACGGTAGCGGAGGCGGAGGCCATAGCCCTGCACGGACCCGTCCGGTTCGAGGCGCTGATCCTGGACGTGAACCTGCCGGACGGCGACGGGCGGGACCTATGCGCCCGGCTGCGCGAGGCGGGGCTGAGTGTGCCGGTCTTGATGCTTACCGGCAGGGACGGGGACGACGACGTGGTGCGCGGGCTGGAAGCCGGGGCGCATGACTACGTGGCCAAGCCCGTCCGTCCCGCCGTGCTGATCGCCCGGCTGCGAACCCTGCTGCGCCTGCACGAAAGCAGCCTGGACGCGGTGTTCACGCTCGGGCCTTGGCAGTTCCACCCGTCGCAGAAGCTGTTGCGGGACGCCAAGGGCGTGAAGGTCTGGTTAACCGCCAAGGAGGTGGACATTCTCCGCCACCTGAAGCGCGCGGGCGGCCACGTCAGCAAGCAGGCCCTGCTATCCGAAGTCTGGGGCTACAACCCGTCCGTCTCCTCACACACGCTGGAGACGCACATCTACCGCCTGCGTCAGAAGATCGAGGGCGACCCGAATGATCCCCGCCTATTGATGACGGCTTTGGGAGAAGGATATCGGCTGGCGTCTGCCGACGTGTCGGTGTAGCCGGTGGTTTTGCCAAGGTGCCCCGACCCTCAACCCTAGCGAGCCAGCCAGCGGACCATCCTGCCGCGTAGGCCCGGCGCCTTCTGGAACCGCTCGGCCTCTGCCCTGGCCTGCGCCGCCACAACCTCGGCCGCCCGTAACTCATCCGCCATTTCCGCCTGCGCCTGCTCCGCCTTCTCCATCCGGGCCAGCGCCGCAACCTTGCCCTCCGCAGCGACCTGCGCCGCCTCGGCTTGTGCCAGTGCCCGCTGCTCGGCCTGGCGCTCCGCATCTCGCGCCTCGGCCAGGTCCGCCTTAGCTGCCTTCACCGCAGCAGCCGCAGCGGCCAGCACCTGCTCCCCCTCGCCCCGGTCGCTGTTCCCCTCCTCTGGATCGTTGGCGCCGCTGGCCTGCCGCAGCGCCTGATGTGGCTCCAAGGGGTCCTGCTCGCGCGTCATCAGCCCCGCAGCTCGCCGCAGCAGCGCATGTGCACCCTCAGGTGCATAGAGCTGCACGGGACGGATCCCGCGAGCCGCTAACCCGGCCCGGTAGCGGGCTGTCCTCGCCTTGTCGCCCTCGGCGCTATTCTTCGCCATGACATGACACTCTGTTCCATGGTGTGTCATGGCACAAGCCATGGCATGTCATGGCGAAAAACGTGTTATGTCACGGCCATCCAAAGCGGTTCCCACCATGGTGTGTCATGGTTGCACCTGTCTTTGAGGTGTCGCCGGCAGCAGCGGCACCCCCCCGCTCGCGCTGGCTTAGTACCGCATGGGCCTGCACATCCACCGCAATTTACTGCGCCCATTGCCTCTCATCATACAGGCGTACCACCTCGGCCAGCGCCGCCCTACCGGCATACTGTAACGGCGGTCTGGCCTCTGGCTGGCCCGCCTTGGCTGGTCCAGTCTGGCCCTGACCTGTGTCGTCGTGAAACCGCTTGGGCCGGCAGCGGGGCCGCAACCGGCGCCGGTCTATCTCGGCACAGGTGCGTTCCTGCTCCCGGTGTCAGGCGACATCCGGTTCTCGGCCTCGGGTGCCGGCACGGTGCGATCCGCCCACGGCAGGCCCTAGTAGTCCCAATCGCCCGACAGCACCGCCACCATTCGGCGCATCTCGAGCTGCACCAGTTCGGCCACCTTCCACGCCGCCTCGCCCTGGTAGAGCGGGCAGGCATCGAAGCGGGCCGCGAAGCATTCCGGAGGAATGCAATGGTGTATACCGACCTCTTGCCTGAATCAGGTGGGCAGCATGTTGGCAGTTAGTCGGCACGGCGGGGGCGTCGTGTCGGCATGAGGGAGGCGGAACTGACCTGCGACTGGCACTTGGCTGCATGAGCCAGCCGGGTTCCAGCGTCAGCGTTGCCGTTCGCCTCCGCGTCAGCGATCCTGCCTGCATGACCGATGAGCGAGTTGCCCACATAGCTGCCGGCCTGGCCAAGCGCCCCTATCGCGGCCGGCAGGACCTGTACCGGTTCCTGCGGGCCAACAAGGCAAGGCTCGCCGCCGCGTTCGAGGAGACGGACGCCTCATGGCGGACCATCGCGGACCAGGTCGGCGCTGCCGGCGTCATGGGCGCCACTGGCAACCTGCCCACCCGCGAAACCATCCGACGCGTGTGGCACCGGGTCTGCCGCGATATCGCCGCCGATGAAGCCAAGCGGCTGCTCGGCACCCGCGCTGGACCCGCAGCACGTCCCCGGGCGCCCCCTGGCTGGCGCCCGCCCGCCCTCGCCCAGCTAGATGCGCCGCCCCCGCCAGCGAGCGAGCATCAGGCCAGCCCTCCCAAAGCAGAGCGATGGTGGGGCAGGCCGGAGGATGAGCCATCCACGGCGAAGCCTGGTTCCATCGAGGCTGTTCGTGAGATGCTCAACCTGCGCAGCGGACGCAGGCGGGACGGAAGCCCGCTTTACTGACGGTTTCAAGAGGTGGAACCTACCACGCTGTTAAACATTGATCCCATCAAACATATCCCGCATTCGTCCCAATTCACCTTTCTTTCGCTCCCTTATACCCATTCATAGGAACGGAATGCGAGCCGGGTCGCTCGGAGTGGCGGGGGCCAGATGGAGCAGTCGAGTTCAGCCTTGCGCCTGACAAGTAGCATGATCGTGCTGGACTTGTAGGATAGCTTTCTTACCAACAGGGCAGGAGATATGATGGCGCTCGTTCGTTTTCTAAAAATATGGCTACTGAACTCCGATGATCGGAAGCATCATATCCTGGAACGGATTTATTGGGTATTTTCATTTCTTCTTTCCTGTGCAGTAGGCATTGGTGCTTTTCTTAGCGTTTACTTCGCCCACCAGGCTGCCGATGCAGGATGGGAAGCTGCTCGTCAGACGAGGCAGCAGGCCGAAACAGCGCAGGGACAGCTTACCCAAAGTAAAGCGGCATCACTTCCATATGTTGTTGTGCAAATCGAAGATGACCGAGTTTTTTCAGATCGATCGGAAACAGGTTTAGCGGAAAAAGGTTTCTCCAATGTCTATACCGTAAAAATACGTTTCACGAACTTTGGAGCAACACCAGCAATCATCAGACACGTCGAAGGATTGATAACCGTCAATCTTCCCCGCAGTGGATACGTAAACACCGAGGAACATACAACAGATATGGTGTTGCCCCAAGGCAAACCCACACCTGACTATAATTGGAGGAAAGAAGTCAACTACGAACAGGAAAGAAGACTTGATGCGGATACTTCTAAGCTTTATGTAACAGGAAAGGTCACTTACACCGATGTGTCTGGAAAACTGTTAGTCAATGTGTTCTGTTATCTTATGCCAACCCGCTCCCACGACCTGAGAACGCGGATTGTACCTGGCGATGGTCCCGGTTGCTTCAACCGAAACGGCCCACCAAGCAATCCTTTCGCAATAGACTGATCGTGAGTTTTCTGGCCCTCAATCGTTTCCTTTATCGGTTTCCTTGGTCCAGTCTTTCGCTTTGGCAAACTCGAACGTAAACCGGGGCAGCAGCTCCTCTGGCGCCTTGATGCCGGGCGGAAGCATTTCGTGCCCGCCAGCCGGTGCCGCCCCGGCCGGCGATGGCGCCAAGGGAATGGCCTGCCCCTGCTTGGCCCTTCTCCGCGGCCCAGTGGCGCCGGTCGCCACGGCTTCCTTGTCGCGGCACACCTTCCACCAGGTTTTGCGGACGGTCTCGGCCGACGTGGCCGCGAGCGCCTGCCCCACGCCGTCGAGCAGGCCCTGTTTGCCGAGAGCGTGTGCCACCGCGACCCAGTTCGGCCGGCGCGGGCGGCCCAGCTCCGGCGTCAGGTGGGCGTGGTGGTCCCACATGAAATCGTAGACTGGGGAGCGCCCGCCCCGGTGCCCCGGGGACCTTTGCCGGGCCGCTGCAATGATGCTGTCCAGATCCAGGTCCGTCTCGCCATCCCCTGTCATCCGCCCACATGCTCCTTTGCCACCTGCGCCCAGCCTAACATCCGTCTCATCTTTGTCGCACTCCGGGTCGACTTTGGCGCGAGGATGGAGCGAGTTAGACCCAAGTTTGACCCACTTGGAAAATGCAACGGTCTCTTACAGACTAAGTCACCGCTCAGCGGTTGGTTGTCGCGGACTGCCGTCGCACCTGGCTAACACTCAAAGTAGGGCAGACAGAGTGGCACAAGGTGCCGAATGCGGCCTTCCGCGGTCGCCCCCATCCACCTTGGCCGGAACGTACAGCTTTGCGGTCACCGGGCCTTGTAGCCGTGCGGTTCTTATGGAAAGGTGACAAACAATGTCCCAGTCTGGATCAGTAGCGTTTTGTTCGGCAGTGCTGATAGCCTTGATGACCGGCACCGCATCCGGCAAGGTTCAGATTGAACAAGACTCTCTGCATCAAATCATTGGAATATCAAACTTGGTTAACAATGAGGCAGGATGTGGCCTTGAGATCTTCGTCGGCAGAGTCGCAAAGCGCATATTTGCAAGCGATGCCCTGACAATTACTGGTTTTGTTGTAGAATACGCCGATGGAACTCGAAATTTTATTAATGTATACATCCCCAGTAGCCTAGATCAATTTACTCAGGGAGCCGTTTTTAATGGTCTTCAGCGACTACTAAAGGAAGATCGACGTGTCACCGGGCGCGCTCAAGCTTGCGGCTCAGCACCGGTGCTCACCCTTGAGCAAATTCGGTAGATTTCAGACTGAGGCACTACCCAGCTTGCACGCCTGTTTGGGGTCGCCTGATTAACCCCACGTAGATCGAGGTAGCCATAGTGTCTGACCATGTGCCCCCTAGCATCAGCCCCTCGATTATGGCTGATATCGAGGAAGGGCAGAACCTACGCGGCTGGATTGCCAACGCCTATGCTCAAATTGAGTATCTGCTCGGTGATTTAATATTTCGCTGCCGAGCTTTTCCAGAATACACTGACGAAACTGCCACATTCCCACACGGGGCACCAAAGCGAGTCAAAAAAATTCGGCAGATAATACGCAAGTCAGGGCCTCTAAGTCCTTATGCCGCTGCTTTGAACTCTATTATGGAACGTTTCGAGAAGGGTCACGAGACGCGTAATCTGCTGGCGCATGGTTTTTGTGAATACCTCTACACATCAACTGGTGATGCAGGTTTTCAATTCAAGAAATGGGATCGCCAACCCGACCGAGATGACGCTCTACTGATCCGTAGATTCCGGCTTTCTGACCTGCATGCTGAAAGAGAGGTGTTTGTAGCCCTCTCTCAAGATGCGCTGGCCTTGTTCATCCGGATACACATGGATTTTGGCTGGGTAGCCTTAAGGGACGGGCCACCGCCTCGGCTTGTTGACCGCAAGTAGACGATCCTCGGCCTTGGTCCATTCATGGCCCTCAGCCCGGCCTGCGCGCTGTCCAGGACCAGCAAGTGCGAAGCAGGCCCGCCAGCGCGGTACCCACCCCGGCTGTGCCGCGGGGCCGGGGTAGGGATGAGCTAGGCCGCTTAGAAGCCCATACAGGCGCCTCTGGGTGTCCAGTATAAGGAAAACCTACCCGCCAACGTCCGGAGCCGCCCCAGCGCCGGCCCTAGTGGCATTCTGGCCCATGCCAGCCGTAGGACAGGAGGGAGGAGAGGAGTCGGACGAACCGCACTCCCTCCTTGTCAGCCCTTTGTTCGACGCCCGGCCCGGCAGGGCTTCTTGGGGCGTCGTTGTGGCGGGACGCCCTTCGTCCCGACACCCATCATCCGGCACGGCGTGCAGCGGAGGGCAAGGGCGGCGCCACTTGGCGCCGGGACCGGAGCCGCGCGCAGCCACGCACAGGCCCGTTTGGGCCGAGCATGGCGAGCACGGCGAGGACCCACCCCTTGCCCGCAGTGAGCACCGTGGCATTTCCAGCGCCAGGGACGGGCGGAGTTATCCACAGCGGAAAAGTTCAAGTTCACTAAGTTCAATTAGAGGGGGATCGCAACTCATTGATAGGAAGCACAAAAACTGGGGTAGGTCAGAGTAAACGGGCGGGTAGGTCAGAGTAAACGGGCGGGTAGGTCAGAGTAAACGGGCGGGTAGGTCAGAGTAAACGGGCGTACGAAGTTGCAGCCTTTGAGGGGTCAGGTCAGAGCAAGCGGGAGGGCTGATAGGAGTAAACGGGCGGCTACCTCAGGGCAGAGTTGCCGCTAACTCTGCCCTGCCCTATTGAGTTAACCATGTCCTCGACTGTGCAGCAGATTACCAACGCCGTAGGCTTTCCGAAGCCCGCCGAGCTAATCGAGATCACTGGCGTCTCACGGTTGGAAGCACAGGACCGGGCCGTGCTGAACATACTCTACCAGCACGCGCATGACAGCGGGCAGATCACCAAGGCGGGCGCGAAGTGGGAAATCCCGGCTGTGGCCCTCCGCACCTCCCGGCACGAGAGCAACGACCGCCTCGGGGACGCGCTGACGCGGCTGATGCAGGTCGTCGTGAGCGTGCCCTACACCGATCAGGCAACGGGCGATCCCCGGGTGCTTTCGACCCATCTGTTCCGGTTTTTCGACCGCTCAGCCAAGGGCGTCGGCATGGTGCGTTTCGGTATCCCGGAGGAGCTTGGCCCTGTGCTGGCCGCCTCGGGGCGCTGGGGGCGCATCAAGGCCGAAGCTGTCTGTGCCATGACCAGCAAATATGCCATCGCGCTGTACGAAATGGTCCAGCTCCGCGGCGGCATGGACAACTGCGTCGAGACATTCCCAATTGAGCGCTTCCGCGACCTGATGGGCGTGCCGAAGGGCGCTTACGAGCAGGGGAGGGACTTCACGCGCTTCGTCCTCGACGCAGCCGTCTTGGAAGTTAATGGTTTGTCCGACTATGGCGTACAGCTTCAAGTCGTGCGTCGGCACCCCACAGCGCCGATCACCGCCGTGACCATGGCCTGGTGGCGCAAGGAGGGTGACGCCTTCCGGGCGATGCAACGGGAGATGCAGAAGCCAAAGCTCGGTCGGCGTACCCGGCTGAAAGCAGCCGCGGCGGAGGTGCAGGCGGTGCCGCCACCGAAATCGCCAAAGCGGGCCAAGGCACCCGCCGCGCCGGCCCAGCAGCTTGACCTGGTGGACGCCCTGACCGCGCAGAAGGGGCGGAAGGCCCATCCCTGCGAAAACGTACGTTAGAGTATTGCACGCAATGTCATAGGTCGGGTTAGCGGTAGCCGCGCAGCATCGCGGGTGCCACGCGCGTCGTGCGCCAGACTGACGAGGAACGCCGCCATCCAGCTTGGCTCAACAGGAGCATCGGCGGGCGCTGTGCGTATTGCACGCAAAGTCACCCCCCGCGTTAGCACCCCGGTTTGCTGCGTGCAATACGCCAGGTCAAACCGCGATATGCCGTGCAAGATAGATTGCATTCCATGATTGCACGCAACAAATAGCCATTTCATGCCGGTGCCGGACCGACAATGGCCGGTTCCGGGTCGGTAGCCCGGAAAACAGCCCTAAACAGCCTCTCTTACCGTGCAGTTTTACGCGGATGGGCCTTCCGGCCCCAGAAGGCCGGCGGTGGGCTACCAGGGGCGGCGTGACCCCACCGGCCCCGCCGTTCCGCCTGGTGTATCGCGCCTTTGATGCGGTGGAGTTCGACCCGGCCAAGAGCGACGAAGTGTTCGAGGCGCGCGGCTTCGACCTGGGATATGTCAACCGCATCTTCCCGGGCTACGTGCTGGAAGCCCAGGACACCCGGTCCTACTCCGAGCCGCGCTTCAAGGTAATCGGGGAGTTGCTGGGCGAGGTGTACGTGGTCATCTACACCCCAAGGGGCCGGGCCTGCCGCCTCATCACGGCCTGGGTTGCCGACCTCGTGGACAGGGACATGTGGCATGACCGTTGAACGCACCGTGACCGTTGACCAGTCCGACCCCAACCGGGGCCGCTACGACCCGAGCCGCGTGGGCAAGCCGAACCCGGCCGACACGGAACCATACCCGGCGACAAGCCCCGAGGTTGCGGAGGCCACCCGCGCCGAGCTGGCCGAGCTGCGCCGCCGTATGGCCCGCAAGACTGCCTAGAAGGCCGCTGGACGGATTGGCATGAGCATCCCGCCGGCCAAGTGGCCCCGGGTTGACCCGGACCCCAAGGCCGTGGGCATCGAGGTATCCGATGCGGCGCTGCGGATCGCCCTGTCGGACGGGCGGGAGCTGTCTGCGCCCCTAGCCTGGTTTCCCCGGCTGGCCCATGCCACGCCGGTGCAGCGGGCACATTGGGAACTGGCCGGCGCCGGCTATGGCATTCACTGGCCGGACGTGGACGAGGACATCTCGGTGCGGGCATTGATGGGCCGGCCGACATGACCGTTGAACGCACCGTGACCATTGACGCCGCCGACCCGAACCCGGGCCGCGTTGACTACTCCCGCCTTGGCAAGCCGAACCCGGCAGATACGGAGCCGCGCCCGCCCATCTCGGCAGAGGACATTGAGGCCACCCGCGCCGAGCTGGCCGAGCTGCGCCGCCGGATGACCCGCCGGACGGCCTGAGCAGCCCGCCTGCCCAGGGCGGACTGATGGAGAAGTTGATCGCCTTCATGCGGGAGGCGGTGCGGATCGTGGCGGGGGAGTTGCCGCCAGCTCGCGTGTGCCTCTGGAAGGAGGTGGGTTGGCGATCTACAGTGGTCTTTATGGAAGCACTCGCTGAACAAGTCATTGCCACCTATCTTACGCGAGGTGGTAAGGTGTTCATTGTTCCGCAGTACGGCATTCCCGCTCCGGGATCCAAGGGCGATTGGTCTTGTCCTGATTTCGTGGCGCTCGATTTCGAGAAGCGTGAGGTCGTCGTCGTTGAGGTGGCGAGCGGGGCCGACCTAGGTCCGATCACGACGAAAGCGAAAGACCGTGAGAGACAATGGTTCACCCCTCTTCGTCAGAAGCTGAAAGACGACGGCGTCGTTGACGGTTGGGAAATCCGCTTCCTTGGTTTTGTAAGACAGCACAATCTGGATAAGGCGCGTGCGGCTTTGACGGGACATGATCGGGTCGCCTTCGTTTCCATCGAAAGCGCAACGTTCCCTTGGGATTATTGGGAGACGCGGATCGGCGAAGGACTACCTAGATGACACGTTCTCCACATCTGACAGTAAATTAAAAACCGACATCGTAACGATTTTGGCAAGTCCTCACGCCGGCTTGCACGTCTCCGGTCGGGTCCGAATACTTCCCCCGGCCAAGTCACCGCACTCGTCCGGCCCCGGACGGTGCCTCACGACTTCCTCGCTGCTTCCCGACGACTTCCCGCCGCTTTCCATAATGCGGATTCGGCGTTGCTGCGGTGCAGCAAAGGAGCAGTCAGGTGGCGACAGACCAATATTGCATGTAGGACGGCAATGTCATGCGGCGAGGTCTGCCGGGTCCGGGGTTTCGGGTGTCCGGGCCACCACCGTGGCAGCAAACGCCTGGACGCGCCCGTAGCAGCTGCACGCGGCAGCCTCCAAGCCGGGCCGGTCGCGGATGGTAACGCGGCCGCGCCGTTGACCAACCACTCCGGCGGCTTGCAACGACCCAAGGGCAGTCGTCACTCCGGCCCGCTGCACTGCGAGCATAATACCCAAGAACTCCTGCGTGAGCGCCAGTTCGTCCCCA
>JAABUK010012223.1_pt1 | contig 10973 bp, 15 predicted proteins | sample 5559141 | NCBI WGS metagenome assembly JAABUK01 (sample SAMN10711869, study PRJNA513367) | rock metagenome | isolation source: Antarctica rocks | place: Antarctica: Victoria Land, Pudding Butte nord | collected 2016-01-03
TAGACTGTCCTAACATGGGCTGAACAGGTACTTGAAAGGTCTGCCGCCCATCGCAAGTATCTATTTATCCTGACGCAGCCCAGCCACCCGCTGGAACGTACCCAACGCCATCAAGCGGCTCGAAGCGACCGTAATCTGGCGACGGACCGTCGGCCTCTACGATGTTGCGGCGAACGCCAAAGAGCTCGAGCCGGAGGTCCGTCTTGCTCACATGCATCAAACCCATCATACTGATTCGAGTCTGATGAGCAGTTTGAATCTGGCAAAATCGCCATTATTGGGTATACCCGCTCTGCACAGCCCGTTCTGTATACCTGGACAGCCCGGAATGCCAGTCCGCCGAGCTTTCGACAGGTCAAGCATATCATGTTCTGTATGGAACGGACGATTGATCTACAGCTTGCGGGAGTACCGTAAGTTCCGCAGATTTTCGGTGTAGAGGTTGAAGGCTGACAAGGCGTAGAGGTGTGATGTTCTGCGCGGATGTGAGTGGGAAGACGCAGACTCAGAGTGGGGCAATGCGGGGCAATGGGGGTCTCGAGGCAGATCTTGAGCTTTTTGCAAGCGCAGTATCCGGTAGGTTGGTGGCTGACTGGGAGATAATGCTCATGATGGCGTAGGAACGATTAGGAGGCGCGAGTTTGCTGAAGATGCCTTGGCTGGGATCGCTCTTCGTCACCCTTCTCTGGCCCTTTGTAGAGTGCGTGCAGTTTCCTTCCAGCCAGCGGACAGCCTCTGATACGATCTTAGTGCCGATACGAGACGAAAGATCCACCTCAATCCCGATCTCAGCAAAGACCTAATAGCGCCAGATCAGCTGCTCGAGATTTACGGCGGAGACATCGAGGTGAGCGATCTTATTCCGAGCTGGGTAAGGAGCTGAAAGGGGGACGCACAGTTCGAGTGGACATCGGAGTACCTCTCTGCATTGGTAGAGCTGTGCGTGACACGACGAGCGGAGAGTCTGCGGCGTTGGAAGGAGAATGGCGGGAGGGTCGGGTTGAGCGAGTGGGATTTCCTCGAGCGGGTCGGCGGGGATGCAAATGGGACAAACGGGATGAACGGGATGCACGACTTCGGCGTTACGCTTTCCGCGAAGACCAGCATTGGTCCGCCAGTGTCAACTGTGGACGAGAAGACTGTCACTATGGACGGATCCACCTCGCCAACGGCGCCACCCATCACTTCATAATATCCACATCACCAGGGACATTGCTGGAGCTGGGGACTCTTGTCTTGTACGTCTGTATCATGCTCTATGATGCGATCTCTACCTTCTCCGTCAAGTCACCCACCAGATCATCATCGCCGATCCCACCGCTATCACGCCGACAGCCAATCCAATCCAACCGCTTTCCACGCTCCTCCCAGCGACGCTGGTCGATACTCCCAAACTATCCCCCGCATTCTGACTCGTAGAGTACCCGACCGGTCCGAACGTAATGACTTCCGAAGCGCTTCCATTTTTCTCCTGCACCGCACAAAGAGTCAACAGCGTCTACACAAGCTCAATATCAGCACAACGCAACACAAAGGATGAGTGGATTTAGCCCGTGATTGTGAAATGGATGCTCACGGAGAGGTCGGACTGGATTCTTGGAGGCGTAGTGGAACACCCCTGGCAGATACTGGCGTCAGAGAGAAAAGTGGTGTTCCCGATAGCGCCAGAGGCTTCGGAGCCGACACAGAGGCAGGAGAGGAAGGCGTTGCCGAACGTGAGGTTCTTCTGTTGTGCTGCGTCGACCGTCAGATCTCGCCCAGACCGATAGGAAACGGAGAACGAGGTATAGGATGAGTAGGGTGATTGGGCTGACTCACGGACGTTACCGTATATCCCGCGGCAGTAGCCGAGGACTACGGACCAGGTGGAACATGAGACGACGCAGGTGGTGTCGGTGGTGGCTGCGAATGTCAAGAGTGGGAAGGAGATTACGAGCATTACGAGCGGAGACATATTGATGGCAACCATGACGGCAAAGGCGTTCTTCAAATCGGGCTGGTTGAAAGAGCGGGAAACGATCAGTAGGTAGGTCCACGATCCGGAAGGATCGTAATCCAGAATGTAAAGTCCGATACGGTAACGAAAGGAGTATCGATCACCCCATCAAAGGAGTTGACACCGCGTGTAAGGCAGTTTATACGTGTCAGTGAGTGCGTACACCGTTGTGTGTATCGCTGAGGAAAGATGGGAAATTCTCGTGAACAAAACGAAGAGGACGAGGACACGGACGAGGACACGGATGGGGGAGGACCTGAAACCAAAATCCGCGTTTCAGATTCCGATGACGGCACGCTAGTCGAAAGTACCCTGTGAGTGTATGGAAAGACAAAGAAGGGGTGTTCGGATCAGTCAACGCAGACTTATGACCCCAACACCATCATACAGGTCATAGACCAGTCGAACGAGTATGTCCTTTGCTAAGGAATGAACCCCTTGTCCCCAACATCTACCCCGAATTCATCCCGAATGCTCTCAGTCCAGCTCGTAAGAACCGAAAGCTCCGCGCTGGTTATCAAGGACAGACAACTCATGTGTTCAATTCGTCGTAGGCTTTCGAGCCTCTCCTGAGCTCAGTCCTCGTGGTATTGAGCGATAGCAGAGCATCCCTTTGGGGGACCAAGAGTCGAACCGGCCTCCCATGCGGCCTCCGAGCCAGCTGGCGAACCCGACCATGTTCCTGCGCCATTGCTCAGCTGAAACGCAAGACGGCCTTGACCGTCTGAGGATCTGGCTGCTGAACTACGTGTGGCATGTGTCGTAGGTGGTGAGGAGAGCTTCACTGGGTGGGATCTTGGTGAGCTGGGTAAAAGGGCTAATCCGGCGGAAGAATGAGTCTCAAATCGCGATTTCATAGTTTGTTTCCCCTGAGCGTCTGATTTGTATCTCTCTTCGTTTCCCGGTGAGAGGCCCATGCTGAGAAGGGAAGGAGAGACTGAGACCCTCTGAGTCTTGCTAGATAGATGTGGCAGTAGATCCCAAAGTCATCACAGAACCCTTCACGCATGGACCGGGTTTCGTATTATGAAGCAGACCAGAAACACGACACCGAATGACGATTTACTCCTAGATCAGTCGCCATACGCTTGCGCGATCAAAATTCCCTTTATCTCAGCAGTAAAACAGGGGTTCAGCGAGACCATTATATGCACTCAAAACGCCTTCCAGATCGATCCTCGTGGTAGTCTGCGTCGATAAATCGACAGTCAAGCTCGCTCTCCGGCTCCTTAACTCGGGCGGCCTCCAAGTCTATCGTATCCTTCTCGGCGCCTTGACGAAATCCATCAACCCGCCTCTCAATACAGCCCGATCATAAAGCCATCACGGCAGCAACGGGAAGTGTCACGTGGCTGATATGAATAGTTGGTTTCATACCGCTACGCTAGCAAAGCTAAAAACACCAATGGGAGTCCCGACCTCCGGGAAATCCACCAACTATATACGGGTCAAGTCCCCGACATGACAGGAAGACCCATCGGACATCGTCGGGGGTGGTGGAAGGTGAGGGTGGGAGTAAGAGGGGGTTTACAAGAGTTCTACGCATTGAGATAGGTATGATCAATGTCACTAGCCTGCCCGGCGTCCCGGGCGAGCATGACGATTTCAATCATGTCCGGGCTAATCTCATCTGATGCCAAGATCCTCGGGCAGATAACTCACGATGATCCAGGGATGGTTACTTTCCCTATAAGGTCGTGGACGTTTTAGGATCTGAACAGACCGGATGCTGGATTCTCCATACATCGAGGCAAGGATTCTCAACCACCTCTACTCGATTTTGTCCTCCTGATCTTACGCATGATCTCCGCCCCACCACGCGTCATCGCGGTCAATTTCGCATTGTGCGTGAGCTCCTCATGCTTGTGTTTCCGCTCGTGGAAGTAGAAATATATGCAAAGTCCATTGGTGGTTAGGAGAAGGATGAAAGCGACGGCTGAGGAAGAGGTGGATCGGTCGGCGTCAACGTAGGCGGATGAAGTAGTGGAGGGGAAAGGGAACCTCGATCCCTTGTGATAGGGAGAGGCAGCGTGAGAGGGACGTACCAGCGGCAGCGTATACCTCCTTGGCAGTGAACGCGAACGTCCTGTTTGTCTCGGTGACGTTGCTGATCGAGGGAATCATTGGCTATTGGCAACATGAGTTTGAACTGCTCGGTATTGAGTGACATGGAATGACGCTCTCACCCCGAGGATGATACCTGAGATGGCCAAACGTTCGGCGCAAGCAGGAGTCATTACGGAAAGGCGGTCAAAGGATGTGCGCAGGGGTGAGACAAAGGTCAGTCATTCCCTCAACGTCAAACCGGCTAGGTCAGCAACTCCTGCGCCAAGAAGAGTCTCATGTCACCTCGTTAGCGGCACAGTGTTTGATGTCAGATCAAAGCTGTGAGCGACCACCGTCAAATCTACGCCATGCATTGTCCCTTCACTCATAGAACGGATACCCGCTCGTAAGCGTCGTAGCTCGTCTTGATAGCGATGAGCGATAATAAGCACGTCACCCCAAACCCAAAGAAGATGTTCCCCTCCCCGGTTGTTGGACCGGTCTTGAGCTTCTCTTGGAGAGGTAAGAAGCTTGAACCCTATCGTACCCATCAGCTCTACCTTGTGTGGAAATAGCACTCAAAAACGCACCATGATGAAGTTCATGCTCCAGTTGAGCGCCAGTCCGATCGATCCCGAAGCCGTCCGGGCATGAGGAGGCATGACTTCCGACAGCACAGCCCAAGTGACCGGGCCGAGACCGACGGAGAATGCCGAGACGAAGGTGACGATAGCGATGATGGAGAGGCCTGAGATGTTTTGGTTGATGCCGATGGCGAGGAGGACAGACGCGAGCGCCATAGTACCGGCTGAGCCGAGGAGGATCGATTTAGAGCCGACTCGCTGACAAATATAGGATACAGTCAGCGAATACTTTGTACAAGATGGGAAGGAACAAACCCGGACAATAATGGCTGGGACGAGGGTCATGGGGATCTTGATCAGGATGATGGCAAGAGCGATGTATTTCGAGTTGTTTTGGAAGACGGGAGTGAGAATGCGAGTGCTGAAGTACATCACTACGAGGGTCAGAACCTGTCGGACGATAATTGAAGGATCTACCTGGAGAAACGCCGCATAGTTGCTGAGCGAGTTGTGTGACAATGACAATGACCACTACACGCCATCAACTGTCGTCAAGCAGAGTGAGAAAGAGTTAAAGCTTACAGCCTCGTCGGACCAGCTTGTCCTGGGACACCAAAACCCCCTTCAGGTTCAGGGCCGGCTCCTCCGCGGCAGCCAATAACGGGGACTCCTCATCTGCATTTCTCACGCTTCGACACAAATTCTCGCCCTTCCTGGCCTCCTTCGCCATGAAGCCTCCGGCGAACTGCACCGCTGCCACGCCGACCGCGACGACCATAGTATATCTCCAAGTAAAAGCTTTGGCAAACGGAAAAGCGAGAGATTGACCAAGGAGCAGACCGAAGACGATGGAAAGCTGGTTGAGGATACCCATGAGGCCTCGAAGGGCGGGGAGGAGCTCGGCAAGGTAGAGCGGGACGCTGACCGTGGCTAAACCGCAGCCGAAGCCAAGGAGAACTCTGGGGATTGGTCAGTACGAGAGGGTTGGCGGTTGATGGGGGAAACCTACCGGCCAAAGAGCATGACCTGAGGGGTATTTGCCAATCCGACAGCGAGTGAACCGAGGAAAACGCAAGTCGAGGAGACCTGGAATGTCCGTATTCGACCGATGGATCGTGTCACGATATCAGCCGATAACGATCCTGCCAGTCCACCGATGGTGAAGATCGAGACGACCAAGCCAAAGTACGCCGACTGATCTTTTCAGCTCGAATTTCTAACCCTACAGCATCAGACTCACAGACATGGGTACACATGGCTTGAGGCTGAACGATGCGGTTGTGGTAAGGTGTGACCCGCCCGGAGCGCCGCCAGCTACTCCGCAGGAAAGGGGCGCCTGGAGACCATTGAGCGCGGAGATGTGGAAGCCGTACTGGAGGGTATGAAGATAGGCCCAAAGGGCGATGATGATGGTACCGATTGGTGGGGCCATATTGGTGTATTACTCAGACGATGGACGAAAGCGAAAAGCATATGGTTCCAGAAATCTGATGTCAAAGAGGTATGATCCACCGGTAGGACCGGTGCCGGTTTCAATATCTGTTTCCTGTGTGATGCTCTCTACTCTTCTCCCGCATGAAACCCTTTGATCTTCTCGTCTAGGTGAACGGAACGACATGGCGCCTTCTCTGCTTCTCGCCTAGGTCTCAGAGCTCCCTTCAGAGGTCCTCGATCGAGGCGGCATGGGAGCTTGCGCATTTCAAAGAGTGCATAGATCATCCATTATCCGAAGCAGCCCAGTGCATCAACCTTCAGACGCCTTCGCGCTTCTGGATGACGCAAGCCAACAAATCAAAGGATGGACAGGCTGGCTGATGAGCCGCTCTTACCTGATAGAAGGGAGACTCCTGGCGCTTCTTTTTCACCAGGTGGCTCCACTCTGATTTTACTTTGATTGACTTAAGTCAGTATTCAGACATGCCACGACGACATTGGCGGGACCTCGGTCCAGACAGTTCCTCCGATGATGACACCTCCGATACGGACAGCACGGGCTCGTGGGTTCGGGAGTCGAAGGGTGATCGGGACGAGCGCGAGCGGAAGAGGGAAAGGGAAGTGAGAGAGGGGCTGGCGGCTGATCGTCGTCGTCATCTGTCATCAGAGAGTCGATCGCATCACCACCGTCATTCGATTCCAGAAAGTCGCCGCCATTATCGAGTCCCACCGAGACGAGACTTTACCAGAGAGGACGTCGAAACAGAAAGGCAACTCGGCCTGGCAAGCCTTCACGCAGAGCGGGAATCAGCCAAGCATACGGCTAGGCTCCTCTCCGACCACGTTGAACGGACGACGAACGAAGATTGGTTCACGAAAGAAACTGCTCGGACCCAGGACAACATCCATACCTTGGGCAAGTCCCAGGACTATCCGCCTTATGATGTCGATCGGCGTCAGTTTTGGGTGGAAGCGGAATTGGAACTCCAGGAACAAGTAGACTTCTATGAGTACCTGACCGATATCAAGGATCACGGTGCAAGGCTACCGTCGGGAGCTCTTCCCCCGTCTGATTCTGTGAGAGGGAAGTGGTCAGTCAGTCAGACGTCTCGAGATGCTGAGAAAACTGACACTTTGAGGATGGGGAAACACAGTGAGCTGTCTAGGAGGTATAGGGGTCGAGCACCCACCGTCTCGTCCAGAGGTCGGTACCCAGAGGCGTATCCACTGATCGGCGATGTGCAGGATGCGAATCGACGCGATGGTCGGACGGGTTCGATTTTCAACAGGCTGGTCGACGGATCGTACTACGGTGACGTACTCATCCGCCAACCTCGTCTGCGTTACAACCGTCATCATCGATGGACAGAGGAGGATAACTCTGATCGCAGGCGCCGTATGAGGTCATCCAACGGAGAAACGCGCAGAAACCACGAGGACGAGACGCGTCCACGCGGAGACCGCTATGAGTACGGGAGAGAGGACGATATCACGGATGACTGGAGACGCAGGAGGTCGTCTCAGGGCGATGACAGACATGATGGCAACAACGACTACGACGACAGGCCGCGTGTCATCACCAAAGTCACAAGAGATGATGTTACAGTGAAGGTCAACATGCCCTCAAGGCAGTCTTCGGCATCGGGAAGGTCAAGGAAATACCGGGATGTATGATGAGGGCGATGCGAGGAGTTGACGCCATGTACGATGTGCTGGGCGTTATCAAAGTAATTTTGTATACGACACATGTACGTGAATTGATTTCTATCAATTTGCAGTAGTCACGGAAAGACGTGGGCAGTGATGCTGTTGTGAGAGCTCAGGCAATCCCTCAGGTGTCTAGCATTATCTGGCAGCTTCAAGAGCAGGACACAATAGAGGTCGACGGTGTTCTTGGTGCCATTTGCTTCGGGATCAAATCGACGTCTTTTCACCGTTTATTTCCTTCCAATAACCCTTTGATGACGGGATTCTTCTTGATTGACGTCGTCTTCATTTTCGACTCCACGATACACCTAAAGCTACAACGCCATACATGAAGGCATTGGCCATCCTTCTCTTTCGAGTGAAACTTGCATCTTCTTTCTTGTTCGCCTTCCAGGACAAAATCAAGTGCTCGGCTCCCTGCTACCCCTTCAGGTCCTGAGGGTTGCCTCATCAGTCACTATGAACATCAACTGGGCATGACGTCATGCCCGAAGCGAGTCCTTTGTTCAACCACCCTTTGTTCTTGCAACACTTGATGCATCGCGAAAACGAAGGGAAATTTCTCTCGAACGATGCTGGACGAAATCAAGTTAGAAACGAAGGCTTCAACTCGACAACGAAAGCCTTATCTCCGTCTTCCCGTTTGTGGTCCAATCTACCTTGTTTGATGACATATTGACATCTACGCTGATTTTCATTCCAGACCAGCTGACTCCAATATGGGGGCTTTGCACGATGTTTATTATTCATCCGTGTTGTCCGGCCCGACTGCTCTTCGCCAGCAGATCCGCCACACTAAAGATTCGGCCCTACACCGCTTTGGGAGACACGTCACTTCGTTCGAAAACTATGTTGAAGACTGGCTTAATCGCGATGGAGAAAGTCTTCACCGGCATGGCTCAGACGAGCGATCGGACGATGATGATCACGACGACAATTTCCGTCATGCCACATGGCGTCTCCCGAGCCGAAAAGGAGGAACTTATGTCGGGCATACCTCCCGGAAAGGCCCTGGAATGTCGTACCACGCATGGCAAGGTCCAAGCTGGAGCGGACAAACTGATGTCAGATTCTCATCACGAGAAGCCCGGTATGACGCCGGTCGCGAGAGCCGTCGACCCCAAGGTCCATACCAATCGGCTCAAGATGATTACAAGATCGATGACGGCCGCAACCAATGGCAAACCCCAAGAAGGAGTGAGGAGACTTATGTCAGACGTCCGAGGCTGAGGGAGAAAACGTATTTCCGATACGTGATACCTCATGAAGACCGGTCTGACCGCGATCGAGAGGGTCGTCCCGGCCAAGATCGACACCGACCGGTGCATGATGATGACGGGATCGATTACGGTCAGACCGCGCAACATCCACCAGGGCAGGGGGGAGAAGAGCATGTTCCGTATACCGTCAGCGAGCCCGGAGATCCAGACTTTGACACCAAACAACATACAAGCCGGAGCGGACAACCCTACGAAACCTTTCGTACCGACCCCGAGAACTCGGCGAATCGAGGATGGCTTTTAGGTACTCTGGCTCAAACGCAAAGGGAACTTGAGGCAGAGGAATACATCTGGAACAGCATATCCGGGCCACATGGGCAATCGCGGATTGTGCCGATTGGCTCGGAGCTATGGAATTGAAAAATTATGAGCAGTATCTCTACGAAGCCTCAAGAGCTTGCACAAAATCTGGTGAGTGGTCCCGACCAGAGGCTGTAATGATGCAGTGGGGCGAACGTTGCACTGACCAAGTCAATCGAGCGAATGAGAGGAAGCGCGAGAAGCAGCGCAAGCACGGGGGTGAGAAGGAATGGGCGTACGAGGACGATATACGTCGGACGTATGTGCCGACTTGGATCGACAATGACAGCGTTGCAGACACCGATGGCGTTGTCCATGATGCCAGTCGTCCAGAGGGCTGGAATGGTGTGTGGCACTGGTCAGCCAAGATTTGGTGAGAGGTGCGGTGACTGCAAACCTCTTCGAAGCTGTTGTAGTTTATGATGAATGCACGAGCGAAGTGAAAACTTTCACACTATGAACGAACGCGTCGCGCGCGAGCTTATCCGAGCCTTCCAACACTCCCACTCGAGGTAGCGAGCGTGCGATGCTAGGCCGAGCGAGCGAGGGGACCGCCAAGGTTGAACACAGACGAGGCGTCCAAGTCCGAGTTGTTTGAATGGTCGTCCGAGTTGTTCAACTTCGAGAGTGGTTCAAGTAGAATTGAGCGAGTAGCCCTGATATCCTTCAAGGTGCTCTCCAGAGAGAGGATAGCCTTGTCGAGCGCAACAATCGCAGTAGTGTTGCAAACGACTGAAGCGTGATCGAGTGAGGCGTCCGAGCTTGGCAGGATGATGCAATCGCGATCGAGCGACTTGCAGGTGATACAGTCGGGGCAAGCGGTGTGACCGTGATCGCGAACGTAGTGGGCGCGATCGACCTGGCCTTGAGCGACCTGAGAAGGCATGATGAGATCGAGCGGTTGGGATGATTCGAGCGGTTGGGATGATTCGAGCGGTCGGGATGATTCGAGCGGTCGAGATGATTGAAGCGAATGGAATGAGAATGAGGGATTAGAGGGCGAGAGGTGTCTCCTTATGTATCCCTTATCCGAGTCAAACGACATCATGGACCGCTCCGCAACGATGTCATGCGATGTCATCGCTGAGCAAGCAATGATGTCGGACGATGTCATTGACAACTGAGCTAGTGCCTTGTCCGATCGATTTGTGATTGTCTGCAGGCCAAGCATGCCGAGGAATCGAGCAAAGGCAACCGGAGCGAGAGGTTTGGTCAGACCATCTGCCAACATTGAAGTGGTCGATATGTATTCGATCGAGACAACGGCCAGCTCGACCAGCTCCCTCAGATAGTGGAACCTGATATCGATCTGCTTTGCTCGAGTATGGCCAACAGGATTGAAGCCTGGTTGTCGCCGTATAGAGTGATGGGTTTGCTTGGACTGAATCCAAGCTCGGTCATGATCGATCGTAACCACATCAACTCTCGAGCGGCCTGAGCGAGGGCAACATATTCTGCATCGCCCGTAGCGAGCGAGACCGATGGCTGTTTCTTTGATTGCCAGCTAATAGCTCCCCCCCATAGTCTGAAGACAGCCACAGGTGACTCGACGTCGATCGACATCGCTGGTGGCGAAGTCTGCATCACTGTAGCCATCGAGCTGTTCGCACCCCCCAGAGTAGGTGA